>Ga0209504_1001949_pt1 | contig 14715 bp, 14 predicted proteins | sample COGITO_mtgs_1005_FD_184791 | JGI IMG/M metagenome (GOLD analysis project Ga0209504, IMG submission 184791) | Pelagic marine microbial communities from North Sea - COGITO_mtgs_100511 (SPAdes) (version 2) | ecosystem: Environmental > Aquatic > Marine > Epipelagic ...
GTTATTTGGCAGCGCCAGCGTGACGGATGCACTGGAGGGCATGGCGAGCTTGCTGGAGAGCATCAGCCTGAGCAGTGCGGATATTTCTGATCGACTGGCGTTGCGCTTCTTCGTGCATGTCGACCCCAGCCAGCGGACTCAGTCGTCATGAACAGTGCCCACTACCAGATTATTCACGACACCCATTATCGCTACGCCAGCCCGGTCTCCCTGGCGCAACAGCTGGTGCACCTGTGGCCACGGGCTTGTGCGTGGCAGCGTAACCATGCGCAGCAATTGCTGGTCAGCCCGCAACCCTGCCAGCGCCAGGACACGCTGGATGTATTCGGCAACCCGCTGACCCGTCTGGTATTCGAGCGCCCCCACGACGAGCTCAAGGTCAGCGCGCAGTTGCAGGTTGAAGTGTTGGCCCGGCCGGTGCTGGACGTGCAGCAATCACCCGCTTGGGAACAGGCCTGCGCGGCGCTGAGTTACAGCGGCAAGGCCTTGCGGCCAGAGGTGCTGGAGGCCACGCGATTGCGCTTTGAGTCGCCCTACGTGCACCTCAAACAAGTGTTCAACGACTATGCTGCCGAGTGCTTTAGCCCCGGCCGTCCGCTGCTGGCGGCGGTGGATGAGCTGATGCAGAAGATTTTCAGCGAGTTCAGCTTCGATGCGGCTGCCACTCAAGTGGCGACGCCCTTGCTGCAAGTGCTGGAAGAGCGCCGTGGCGTGTGTCAGGACTTTGCCCATCTGATGTTGGCCTGCTTGCGTTCGCGCGGCTTGGCGGCGCGCTATGTCAGCGGCTACCTGCTAACCCAGCCGCCACCCGGCCAACCGCGCTTGATCGGCGCCGATGCCTCGCATGCCTGGATCTCGCTGTTCTGCCCGCAGCAGGGCTGGGTGGACTTCGATCCGACCAATAATCTGCGCCCAGGGCTGGAGCACATAACCCTGGCCTGGGGCCGCGATTTTGCCGATGTTTCGCCACTGCGCGGGGTGATTCTGGGCGGCGGTGAGCATGATCCCGACGTGCAGGTCACGGTGTTGCCCATTTCCGCCGTAACGGCCTGATCACCCGCTCAGCAGACGGGTGATCAGTTTTCCAGGTTGCCCCTCAAGTAGCGCTCTTGCTGGGCTTCAGCGTGCTCCAGAGTCGCGTGGCCAGGCTGACCACAAGCAGCACGACAGCCCCGGCGGCAATCCCAATCAGAGCGTTGAACAAGGTTGGCAGTACGGCCGTCAGAAGGGCACTGCTGGCTGCGATGCTGTGCGCCAGGCCATCGACCCACTGCTGCACGGCGTGTACGCCATGAACCAGGATGCCCCCACCGACCATAAACATGGCGGCGGTGCCGACAATCGACAAGCCTTTCATCAAGTAGGGTGCGGCGGTCAGAATGCCACGGCCAAAGCTGCGTAGCAGGCGACCCTTTAGCCCTTCAATATTGAGTTGGCTGAGGTGCAAGCCGGCGTCATCCAGTTTGACGATACCTGCCACTAGGCCGTAAACCCCACACGTGATGACGATAGCGATGATCGACAGCACGAGCACCTGCTCGCTAAAACTGGCCAGCGCCACGGTGCCCAAGGTGATCGCGATGATTTCCGCCGAGAGAATAAAGTCGGTACGGATCGCGCCTTTAATCTTATCTTTCTCGAACGCCACGATGTCCTGTTGGCTATCCGCCACCACATTCAGTCGCTCGGCACGCTTTGCCTGGTCCTCAGCTTTGCTGTGGAGGAATGTGTGTGCGAGCTTCTCGAAGCCCTCGTAGCAAAGGAACGCGCCGCCGACCATCAGCAGCGGGGTCACCAACCAAGGTGCGAAGGCGCTGATCAGCAGGGCAGCAGGCACCAGGATCAGCTTGTTTTTGAACGACCCTTTAGCCACCGCCCATACCACGGGTAACTCGCGTTCGGCGCGTACACCGCTGACCTGCTGGGCATTCAGCGCCAGGTCATCGCCCAGCACGCCGGCGGTTTTCTTGGCGGCGACTTTGGTCATCAACGAAACGTCGTCAAGGAGGGCGGCAATGTCATCGAGCAGGGTTAACAGGCTAGCGCCGGCCATGGAGAGGGTTCCTTTTCTTTGGGCTGGGTATAGGGGCGCGCCGGTGTATAGCGCGGCCGGTTGCCTTGCGCAGATTTATACGTGAGTCAGCCTGTAGGGGCCATAGGCGGCCGTACTAGGTTTGCTGCAACGCACGAAAGTCGGCAGTGAAGACAACGTTAACCATCGTCATATCGCGGCACTAATCACTGTTGCTGCAACAGGCTCCGCTGGCACCACTGGCGTAGGTTGCGAGCAGGTTACGTAACAGTTGATGGATGGGCATAGGTTTTTCCTCTGTAGGTCAGGCGACCTTACGCCTGACCCCGCATGCAGGCGTGTTGATTGTCTCGATAGGGGTCATAGGCAGGGCTGTTTGCGGTGTTATGCACAGGCGCTGCGCGAGTGTGCGCTAGTTGTGCACAAAGACTGTGGAGTGAGTTGTGGATAAGGTGGGTGTAGGCGCGTGTAGGCTTAGTCGCCTGGCTCTTGAAGCGGGATGTGTGATTTTTGATCAGTTAATTATTTATTGTATAAACAACACGTTAGCCTGGTTATTCGACGCGCGATGAGGTAGCTGTAGAAGTTGTCCACGGCTACTGTGGGTAGAGCTGTTGATAACTCTTGTATGCCTGCCTGAAGGGCGTGTAAAGCCTGGCTTTACGCCTGTTGAGCAATTTTTGAGCAGTTGATTGGGAGGTTTATTGGCGTCATTTTCACCCGCTTGAGTCAAGTAATAATCACGCTATTTCAAAGGTTTACTGCTTGAGTGTGGCGCGCGGTGGATAACTTATCCCAGGTTGCTGTGGAGTGATCTGTGGATAAGCTGCGCACGCTTGCGTTCAAGCCACAGCGGGCGTGGCCTGAACGCGATAGGTTGTTTTCTGTACAGCGGTGGGCGTTTGGCGTTTTTTACGGTCTCGCGAGCGGCAGCCCTGCAAGCTAGCGCCTGCGCTTACTTGCAACCCAGCAGGGTCGGCCGCCGCTCGGTCGTAAACGGCTCTTAATCTTCCAGAGCGCTGATCTGCGTCGAGCGTCCCAGCACTTGCAGGGCGCGGTCCGGGTAGTCGGTGATCAGGGCGTGGGCGCCTAGATCAAGCAGGCGGCGCATGTCCGGCTGTTCGTTGATGGTCCACAGCTGCACATTAAGCCCACGTAGCGCGGCGGCCTTGAGCAGGCTCGGGCTGGCGATTGCTAAGCCGTTATGCGCTTCGGGAATCTGCAGGGCCTGGTAGGAAGGTGACAGCAGGCTGCCCAGCCCCACCCAGTTAAGTGCCACCAGCATGCGCACTGAGCCGGGGCCTGCTGAGGTGGCGACCCCAGGGCATTGTTCGCGAAACAGTTGCAGGCTGCGGTCATAAAAACTACCGACGATGACGCGGTCGAGTTGCTGGTGCACCGTAAGTGCATCACACAGCAGTGCCTCCATACCGACATCCGGCACCTTGATCTCGATTACCTTGGCCTTTGCAGGGGTATGTTCGAGCACCTCGGTAAAGCTTGGGATGCGGATGCCCTGGCCGCGATAGGGATAGCTCTGGCCGCCATCAGCGCTCCAGTTATAGCCGGCATCCAGCGCTTGTAACTGCTCCAGGCTGAGCGCGGCGACCGGGCCTTCACCATTGGTGGTGCGCTCCAGGGTGCGGTCGTGAATTACCACCAGCTCGCCGTCACGCGACAGGTGCAGGTCCATTTCCAGCATGTCCACACCCAGGGCACTGGCGCGCTGGAAGGCAAACAGGCTGTTCTCCGGCCACAGGCCTTTGCCGCCACGGTGGGCGATAACCAGTGGTTGCGCAGCAAAGCGATTGAGCACTGCCATCGGTTGAGCCGGTTTGCTGGTCAGGGTCAGTACACCGAGGGCGATGGCCAGCAACAAAAGCGGAGCAGATAGAAAGCGGGCGACGCGCAGCATGGTCAGAGTCCAGGGCAGTCAAGCAAGGTGTGTTAATACGCACCGACTATGACAAAGCCGTGGCGGCTGAGCGAGAGGCGAAATGCGCCAGCCTAGCGACCTTTGCGGTCAGGGATGGCTGGCGTTGAGCCTGTGGGCGGACGCGCATCATTCACCCGAGCATGCGATTAGCCCAGCAGCAGCCAGGCGCCGGTGACTGCCGAGGCCGCGCCGAGCACCCGTACCACGGGTGCAGCAGCCTGGGGCAGCAGGCGCACCAGGGCATAGCCGCTGGCGTGTAGGGCAGCGGTAGCCACCACGAAACCGGCGGCATAGCCCCATGGGCTGGCCAGCGCTGGCAGTTCCAGGCCGTGAGCGACGCCGTGGGTCAGGGCAAACAGCGCGGTCATGCTGATAGAAACCAGCAGCGGCAAGCGCATGGCCACGGCGACCAGTAAACCGAAGGCTAATACCGAGGCGGCGATGCCAGGTTCCATCAATGGGATCTGCACGCCGTTAAAGCCGAGCAGGCCACCGACCAGCATGCTGGCGACGAAGGTCAGCGGCAACGCCCAGCGCGCCGCGCCGGATTGCTGAGCGGCCCACAGGCCGACGGCGAGCATCGCCAGCAAGTGATCGAGGCCGAATAGCGGGTGCGCCAGACCCGCCATGATGCCAGCGTGGTCGTGTCCGGCATGGGCGAAGGCCACGGCGGGGCTGAGGAACAGGGCAAGGGCGAATAGGGATTTACGCAGGGTCATGGGGTGTCTCCTTGACTGAATAGGTGCTCAGGCTGCCGTGAGCATGCCGTGCTGTTCGATAAAGGCGATGATCTGCTCAAGGCCCTGGCCAACCTTCTGGTTGCTGAATACAAACGGTTTGTCGCCACGCATTTTCAGGGTGTCGCGCTCCATCACTTCCAGCGATGCGCCGACCAGCGGGGCCAGGTCGATTTTGTTGATCACCAGCAGGTCGGACTTGCAGATGCCCGGCCCGCCTTTGCGCGGCAGCTTGTCGCCGGCCGATACGTCGATCACGTAGATGGTCAGGTCCGACAGCTCGGGGCTGAAGGTGGCTGAAAGGTTGTCGCCACCGGATTCGACGATGATCAGGTCCAGGCCCGGAAAGCGCCGATTGAGCTGGTCGACCGCCTCCAGGTTGATCGAGGCGTCTTCGCGAATGGCCGTGTGCGGGCAGCCGCCGGTTTCCACGCCGATGATTCTCTCTGGGGCCAGAGCCTCGTTACGCACCAGAAACTGTGCGTCTTCCTGGGTGTAGATGTCGTTGGTCACTACGGCCAGGTTGTAGCGCTCGCGCAGGGCCAGGCACAGAGCCAGGGTCAGGGCGGTTTTGCCGGAACCGACCGGGCCACCGATACCGATGCGCAGGGGTTGGCTGTTCATGCTGGGGTCTTCCTTATGTTCAAGAACGGAATAAACGGCTGTATTGGCGTTCGTGCGCCATGCTCGCCAGGGCCAGGCCGAATGCGGCGCTACCCCAGTGTTGCGGTTGCGGTTGCAGTTCGCTGGCCTGGCCCTGGGCCTGATCCAGCAGAGGGACTAGTTGTGAGGTCAGGCGTTGTGCGGCCTGTTGGCCCAGCGGCAGGGTCTTCATCAGCACCGCCAATTGGTTTTCCAGCCAGCCCCACAACCAGGCGGCGAGGGCATCCTCGGGGCTGATCTGCCAGGCACGGGCGGCCAGTGCCCAGCCGACGGCCAGACCGGGCTCGTCCAACTCGGCAAACAGCTGCTGCGCCGGTTGATCCAGCTCCGGCAAGCCGCTGAGCAGTTGCTGTAGCGAGTAACCCATCTGCCGACTTTCCAAGCGCAGTTCGCGGGTTTCGCGGCTGGCGCGCTGTTGCTCGGCCAGACTGCGCAGCTGCGGCCAGTTCTCAGCCGCGGCAGCTTGGCAATGGGCGAGCAACAACGGTGCTTCGAAGCGGGCGAGGTTGAGCAGCAACTGATCGGCGATCCAGCGTTGGGCGCTTTCGGCGTTAGCGACCAAGTCTTGCTCGACAGCCATTTCCAAGCCTTGGGAATAGCTGTAGCCGCCAATCGGCAGTTGCGGGCTGGCGAGCCTCAAAAGTTGCCACGCTGGATTCACTTGCGTGCCCCGAATTGATGCAAGCGTGGCGCGTAGCTGAACTCGGCGTCGCCGGCGTGGGAATGGTGATGACCGCCGCCATAGGCACCTTGTTCCGGTTGGTAGGGCGCCTCGACGCTTTCAACCGTTGCGCCGAGCTGTTCGAGCATGGCCTTGAGCACATAGTCGTCCGGCAGGCGCAGCCAGCCATCGCCCAGTTGCAGAGCGACATGGCGATTGCCCAGGTGGTAGGCGGCGCGCATCAGTTCGAACGGGTTGGCGCAGGTCACGTGTAGCAGTGGCTCGGCGCGGGCGAGCACGCGGACGATGCGGCCGTCTTCGGCTTGCAGGCATTCGCCGTCATGCAGAGCCGGTTGGCCGCGTTCGAGAAACAGGCCGACATCCTCGCCGTTGCGGCTGAAGCAGCGCAGGCGGCTTTTGCTACGGGCTTCAAAGCTCAGTTCGAGTTCGGCGTCCCAGTGTGGCTGGGCGGCAATACGGTGGTGAATCACCAACATGGGGCAGTTTCCGGCAGTTCAATACCGGTTACAGAGCAAGGGGCTTGCCAAACTGCCGTTGCGCCACGCAGAGCGGGCGAGTTGTGTCCGGTATGGCAGAAGATGGCGCGCAGAGCGGGGCGGTTTGGTGCATGCGCTATATTTATGCGCTTTTTTGGGGCGCTGGGTGTTTAGTCGGTCTGTTGGCCGAGGCCTTGCCAATGTTTAGCGCCGATAAAGATAAAGCGCAGCTGCTCGATCATTTTGACTTCAGGCGAGGCGTGCATCGGCAGGGTTGGGGCGGGTGGGTCAATCAGCTCGGGTAAGGTGGCAAATACGGTTTTCACCACCAGGTCGGCAATGATGTTCTGCGCTGGGGCGTCGAAGTGCTGCAGCTTTGGCATGAGTGCCAGGTCCGCGACCAGGTCGGCGGTAATGCGTTCACGCAGTGCGCCCACTGCCTGGCGTACCAGTAGCGAGCCACCGTACTGCTCGCGGGCGAGAAACAGGAATTGCGAACGGTTGGCCGCCACCGCATCGAGGAAGATGCGCACCGAGGCGTCGATCACGCCGCCCACTTCGAACTCATGGTGGCGCACCTGGCGGATGGTTTCACGGAAGGTCTCACCGACCTCGGCGATCAACGCCAGACCGAGCGCGTCCATGTCGTCGAAGTGGCGGTAGAAGCCGGTCGGCACGATGCCGGCGCTACGTGCGACTTCACGCAAGCTCAAGCTGCCAAAGCCGCGACCACTGTCCATCAGGCTGCGCGCGGCATCCATCAGGGCGTGGCGGGTTTGCAGTTTTTGTTCGGCACGCGGCTGTAGTGGTTTCAAACGTCGGTGACTCTGCATTACGTAATCAGCCAAGCACTCTAACAAATGACTACTGCTTATGCCGAGTTGCGTGCGCGCAGGTGTGGTTGAGTGTACGAGTGTTGACTGGATTGGAGTGCTCTGCCAGTCTAGTGAACAATTGTTCACTGGAGCTTTGCCATGGCCCTTATTCCTTTTGCTTGGGTGCGCGGCCTCACACACCTGTTGCATCCGTTGCGTGTGCTGGTCGCGCGCGGTTGGTTGCGTGAAAGTGATGTTGATGCCGCTTTGGCGCTGCTGCACCCGGCGTTGCGGCTAAACCGGGTGTTTGCCCGGGTTATGCAGCGTCAATGGGTGGCCGAGGACATGCTCGAGTTGACCCTGCGCGCCAACGGCAATTGGCGCGGCGCAAAGCCGGGCCAACATCTGCAGCTGTATCTCGAACGTGACGGCGTACGCCTGAGCCGCAGTTACAGCCTGACTGCGTTGCAGCTCGGTGGCCGTTTGCAGGTTGCGATCAAGCATCAGCCGGGCGGGCGTGTTTCGCCCTACCTGCTGGAGCATCTGGCAGTGGGCGATGTGCTGGAGCTGGGCGCAGTGTATGGCGAGTTGAGCTGGCCCGAGGCGCCACAGGCTGTGTTGCTGTTGGCTGCAGGTAGTGGCATCACGCCGCTGCTGGGGTTGCTGCGCGCTGCACTGGCTCGTGGGTTCAGCACTCCGGTGACGCTGCTGCATTACGTTCGCGAGCAGGGCCAGCGAGCGTTTGTCGATGAGTTGCAGGCGTTACAGGCCCAGCACAGCAACCTACAGGTGCGCTGGTCGCTGACTGCGAGCGAAGCTGAGGCCGGCGAACTGATGGGGCGTTTTACGGCCGAGCATCTGGCCACCGTGCCGCAGCTGATCCAACGCAGCGTACTGACCTGTGGCCCGGCGGGGTTTGTTAGCCAGGTGCAACAGTGGTGGCAAACCGCCGGATTACCGGGCGCCTTGCAGGCAGAAGCATTCACTCCGCCCGCGTTGAACCGCGATGTCAGTTTGCGCCAGGTAATGGTGAATTTTGCCCGCAGCCATCAGCAAAGCCGGGTCGATAACCAGCGCAGCCTGTTGGAGCAGGCCGAGGATTTCGGCATGAAGCCGGCTCACGGCTGCCGTCAAGGCATCTGCGCCAGCTGCACCTGCACCCTGCTCAGCGGCACGGTGCGGGATGTGCGCACTGGCGCGCTGTTCAGCGAGCCGGGCCAACCGATCCGCCTGTGCATCAGCGCGCCCCACAGTGATGTTGAGATCGACCTTTAACTGGCGAGGTAATCCCCATGCGCTTTGATCGCGAATTATCCATGGCTGAAATGAACGCGTTCGGTAACGAGCTGGATGCCCTGCGGCAACGCACCCTGGCCGATTTAGGTGAGGTAGATGCGCGTTATATTCGCCGCATCCGCACGGCGGTGCGACTGTGTTGCGCGGCGGGGCGGGTGTTATTGATGTTCGGCTGGTTCCCGCCGACCTGGCTGCTGGGCACCTTGCTATTGGGCTTGGGCAAAATTCTGGAGAACATGGAGCTGGGCCATAACGTGATGCATGGCCAGTACGATTGGATGAATGACCCCGAGCTCTCCGGGCGCAGCTATGAATGGGACATCGCCGGGCCTGGCGATTTCTGGCGGCACACCCATAACCATGTACACCACACGTGGACCAACGTGTTGGGCATGGATGATGACGTCGGTTACGGCGTGGTGCGGTTATTTCCCGAGCAACGCTGGAAGCCGTTTTACCGCTGGCAGCCGTTGTGGGTGACGTTGCAGGCGCTGCTGTTTCAATACTCGGTAGCCGTTCAGCACCTGCGTTTGGACAAGGTCTACAAAGGCAAGCTGAGCAAGGCCGAGGCACGCCCGCTGATCCGCCAGTTCAACGCCAAGATCCTCCGGCAGTGGGGCAAGGATTACCTGTTCTTCCCGCTGCTGGCGCTGCTGTTAGGAGTCAATGCCCTGGCGGTGCTGGCCGGCAATGTCGTGGCCAATTTGATCCGTAATCTGTGGACCTTCGCCGTGATCTTCTGCGGTCATTTCACGGAAAAGGCGGCGGTGTTCAGCAAGGAGTCGGTGGTGGGCGAGAGCCGTGGGCATTGGTACCTGCGGCAGCTACGCGGTTCCAGCAACCTTAACGGCGGGCCGCTGTTTCATATCCTCACCGGCAATCTCAGCCATCAGATCGAGCACCACCTGTTCCCTGATTTACCGGCGCGCCGTTATGCCGCGCTGGCCGTGGAGGTGCGTGAGATCGCCGAGCGTTATGGCCAGGTCTACAACAATGGCAGCTTGCGCCAGCAGTTCACCACGGTGCTTAAGCGGATATGGATCTACCGCCGGCGTCCGGTCGAGGCTATGTCGACTGGCGCTTAATCGCGCTACCCAAGCTATGTAGGGTGGATCGGGGCGCGTAGCTGACGCTGTTTTCATCCACCATAGCCGTTGGTGGATGGGTGAAGCGTCATCCACCCTACTGAAAGTACGCCGTAGCCCGGATGCAATCCGGGGCGCTATGCGGATACTCCCGGGTTGCATCCGGGCTACGGGACGAGGCTCAGCGCGTGAACACGCAGGTCAGATAGCGGTTGCTAAAGCCGTAACGCAGAATCGAATACAGTCGGCTGAACAGGTACAGCGGGCGCCGCCGGTAGTACAACAGCACGGCATTGCCGACCCCTTCGCTGCGGTGCTGTTTGTGTTGGTCGGCCTGTTTCGAGAATAAACCTTTGAACTGCCACCACTGAATCTGCTCCAAGTGCTGGCGGGCATGCAGGCCCTGCTGGCGGAACAATGCATAAAAGCTGCGGGTGCTGAAGTCATGCAGGTGGTGGGGATTGCCGTCCAGGGTTGGCGTGATCGGCACCGAGGCGATGACCTTGCCGCCCTCGGCCAGTAAGCGCGCATAGTTGGCCAGAAGCTGTTGCGGGCGTGGCAGGTGCTCGATGGTTTCCAGGCTGACGATGCAATCGAACCCCGATTCGCTGCGGAACTGCTCGGCATCGGCACACTCATAACGCAGGTTGGCCAGCTGGTAATGCTGGCGAGCGTAGGCAATGGCTTCGGGGTCGATGTCTACGCCTATGACCTGCTTGTCTGGGTGTCGCTCGGCCAGCAGCGCCGTGCCATAGCCGCAGCCGCAGGCCATATCCAATATGCGCACGCCGCTGAGGTGCGTGGCGGCAAATTCATAACGCTGCATATGGATGTGCAGGCTAGCCTGGTCATCCGGGTTTTGTGGGTTGAGGTCCTTCGGGTAAATCCGTTCGATGGTGTGCATGGTCATGGCAGCGCAAAGAGGAGCCGGGACTATATGACAGGCGGCTTGCGCTGCCCACTCCTCACACGACCTGTCATACGGTCTGTATATGCACTGCATTGGCATGCTTTGTGGTTCAGCATTTTCTTTCTCGCGGTAAGACACAAGGATGGTTTGCTATGTCGACTTCTACTGCACCCCGTTATCCCCTGGTCCTGGTGCCAGGCTTGCTCGGCTTTATCAGCCTGCTCGGTTATCCCTATTGGTACGGTATCGTCACGGCGCTGCGCCGCATCGGTGCAAAAGTCTTTCCAGTGCTGGTGTCTTCGGTGCATTCCACCGAGGTGCGCGGCGAGCAATTGCTGCTGCGTATTGCTGATGTGTTGCAAGAAACCGGCGCCGAAAAGGTGCACTTGATCGGCCATAGCCAGGGTGCCTTGACGGCGCGTTATGCGGCGGCGCTGAAGCCTGAGTGGGTGGCCTCCGTTACTTCAGTGGCCGGCCCTAATCACGGCTCCGAACTGGCGGACTTTCTCAAGCGCAAAGCACCACATGGCAGCTGGCGCGAGCGTCTGTTGTCGCGTCTGCTGCGCGGTGTGGCCCGCTGCATGGCCTGGCTGGAGCGCGGTTATAAGGGCGAACCACTGCCGATGGATGTGGCGGCGGCGCAGCAATCGCTGACCAGCGACGGTGTGGCGGCGTTCAATGTGCAGTACCCACAGGGTTTGCCGGAGGTCTGGGGCGGTGAGGGCGCGGCCGAGGTCAATGGCGTGCGTTACTACTCCTGGTCCGGCACCATTCAGCCGGGTATCACCGATAAGGGGGGTAATCGTTTCGATGGGCCGAATGTTGCCTGCCGCATGTTTGCCAAGACTTTTCAGCGTGAGGTTGGGCAGTGCGATGGCATGGTTGGGCGTTACAGCTCGCACTTGGGCACCGTGATTGGTGATCAGTACCCGATGGACCACTTCGATATCATCAATCAGACCTTCGGCCTGGTTGGCAAAGGTGCTGAGCCGGTGAAGTTGTTTGTTGAGCATGCGCAGCGTTTACAGGCTGCAGGGCTCTAGCTCGCGAGATTGTAAACAGGTTGTTAAGCGTCGTTTAGATCGACCCAGATGCCCTGATCATCTTCGCTGATGGCCAGTATCTGCAGCGCTTGCCCGGCGCAGGGGCCGGCGACGCATTCGCCCGATTCGATCAGAAACAGTGCGCCGTGGGTGGCGCACTGGATCAGGCTGGCGCTGGCATCAAGAAACTGGTCAGGAAGCCATTCCAGCGGGATGCCACGGTGCGGGCAGCGATTGCGATAGGCATACAGCTGGCCGTCCTTGCGCACGGTAAACAGCTTCTTTTCAGCTATCTCAAAGCCCCGGCTCTGGCCTTCGGCCAGCTCATCCGGCGCACATAAACGCAACATAGGAACCTCCACGACAGGCGCGCATTATGCCGCCCTGGCGGGGAAGTGAAAGAGCAGGGCGCATCCTTGCGCCAAGTGGAACTCGGTTGAGTGCTCGCAATAGCGCGCTTATCAGGTGTGGCGGTCAGATTTCCCAGACCAGATTCACGGCAGCATAGCGGCCCGGCTGGGTATAGCGGCCCAGGCTGGTGCTGTCTTCACTGATGCTGCGTACATCGCCCCACTGCCAGTATTGTTTGTCACCCAGGTTATACAGGCCGGCGTTCACTGAGAGTTGCTCAGTTGCCTGCCAATACCCTGTCAGGTCGAGCAAACCGTAGCCGGAGGGTTCGTACTGATTGGCCGTCTGGGTTTGGTCGACGCGCTCTTTGGCCGCCACCAGCGTCCAGGCCAGTTCGCCGCCAAACTGCCCGCTGGGTGCGTCATAACCGAGGCCAAACACCGCTTTCAGCGGATCGACACTGTTGATCGGCTGGCCGCTGGCTTCGTCCTTGCCGCGTGCATAAGCAATCGAGCCGCGCAGATGGGTGCCGTTCGGCAGACCAACGCTGTTGAGGAACAGCTCACCTTTGGCTTCGGCGCCGCGGATGGTGACGCGATCCAGGTTTTGGTACTGGAAGGTCATGCGCCCGTTGCCGGTTGGGTCGTTGGCCAGGGTGACCTGCTCGATAAAATCGTCGTAGCGGTTGTAGAACAACGCCAGGGCAACGCTGCCGGCGCTGTAGTTGCCGCGCAAGCCGAGCTCATAGCTGTCGCTGGTTTCCGCCTTGAGGTCGGGGTTGGCAATGGTTTGGTAGCCACGGGCAAAGTTGATGAACTCACCGAAGATATCCACCGCGTTGGGCGCACGGAAACCGGCGGCGTACTGGCCGTAAACGCTGTGAGCGTCATCGAGCTGGTAGGTCGCGCCGAACTTGGGCGAAATGGCGTCGTCGTTGTAATCAGAGGGGTTGTTGTTGACCGGTTGGCTGTTCAGGTACTCCTGGGTGACGTCCGGTTTCATCTGATAATGGTCATAGCGCACACCCGGCAGCAGGGTCCAGCGGCCGATCTCGATGCTGTTCTGAGCAAACAAGGCGTACTCGGTGGACGTTGGGTCGGGGAAGTCGCTCAGTGGGAAGGTTTCATTGCCCGGGATGGCCGGTACCGGCAAACCATTGTTGGCATAAACCTCGTTGCCACGGCGCAGGTCACTGCTGTCCAAACGTTTGATGTCGACGCCGTAGACCAGGTGATGCTTGGCGTTGCCGGTTTCGAACAGCTTGTCGAATTTAGCGTTGAGCGCCCACAGTTTTTCCTCGTAGGAGGAGTCGCGGCTGCGCTCACGCAGGCGACCCGCGCTGAAGCGGGTTTGTTCGGTGCGTTGACGGATTTGGCTGTCCTGATAGCTCAGCTGCCAGTCAACGCGGTCGGCGATCACGCTGCCGAGCTCGAATTGATGCTGCAGGCTAACGCGCTGGCGATCGGTGGTGTCCGTGGCATCGGCGGTGCGCACGGTGGCGTTCTTGCTGTATTCGCTGAGCACGCGGGTGTTGGCGCGGTCTTCCAGGGTCTCGTAGGTCAGCTGCAGGCGGTCGCTGTCGTTGTAGCTCCAGCCGATTTTGCTCAGCAAGTTGTCGGCGCGGTAATCCTGCGGGTTGGCTTCTTCACGTGATGCGCCGATCCCGCTTCGGCCGCCAAAGGTGTCTTGGGCCTGACCGTCGCGCCGGCCGAGGTGTACCAGGCCATCGAACTGGCCCTGGCGTGCGGCCAGGGTGGTGCTGCGCATCCAGCTGTCGTCGGCGCCGCTGTAGCCCGTTTTGAGGCGGGCGTAGACGTCATCACCTTCATCCAGATAGTCGCCGGCATCTTTGGTGAGGAAGCTCACGGCACCGCCAATCGCGTCGCTGCCATACAGCGAGCTGGCCGGGCCACGGATGATTTCCACCTGCTTTACCGTGTCTGGGTCGACGTAGTTGCGGCGTGAGTCGAGGAAGGGCCCGAAGGTGAAGGCGTCCGGGGTCGGCACGCCGTCCACCTGGGTTAGCACGCGGTTACCGCCAATGCCGCGAATAGTGAAGCCCGCGAGGCCAAAACGGCTGCCGGTGCCGCCCACGGTAACGCCGGGCTCATAGCGCACCAGGTCCTGAATGTTCTTCACGTTCTGCTGATCGATATCGCGTTCGGTTTGCACCGACACCGTGCTCGGCACTTGGTCCAGGGTTTGCTCGGTTCGAGTCGCAGTGACGGTTACCGTGTCGAACTGGTTCGGCGCTTTCTCGGCGCCAAGTGCCAGTGGTGGGCTCAGCAATAGCAAGGCAAGCCAGGTGCGGCGTGGGAATGGAGGGCTTCTGTGCATGGGGACTCCAGGATCGTACGGGCGGCTTCTGTGGCCACCGGGTTGGCATCGGCGGCAAACCTAAACGACATTGACATGCAAATGCAAATAGTTATCAAATAGATTTAATTCGATTTGACTGGATTTCTGCATGTTGCGTTTGCCGTTGTTTTTGTTGCTGTCGCTGGCGCTGCATGCCGCCGGCGGGCTGCTGCATGGCAAGGCGCAACCGCCTGCGTTGAGTGCGGCGCAAACCCGCGAAGCGCCCCAGGTATTACGCCTGGCTGCAGTGCTGCAACAGGCCGCGCCGGCGCCGGTCAAGCTGCCAGAGCAACCGCAACCGCAACCGCAACCGCAACCGCAACCGCAACCG
>Ga0209504_1001954_pt1 | contig 14697 bp, 9 predicted proteins | sample COGITO_mtgs_1005_FD_184791 | JGI IMG/M metagenome (GOLD analysis project Ga0209504, IMG submission 184791) | Pelagic marine microbial communities from North Sea - COGITO_mtgs_100511 (SPAdes) (version 2) | ecosystem: Environmental > Aquatic > Marine > Epipelagic ...
AAAATTTCTTGCTCTAATTTTTGAATCTTCTCCTCGGCTCCTAAAATCTTGGCTTCATATTCTTTTAGTTCTTCCGTAATATAGCGCTCTGCACTTACCAGAGTTTGTTTTCGAATCCACTCTTCAGGAACTTTGTCTTTATGTGTATTTCTTACTTCGATATAATAGCCAAAAACATTATTGAATGAAATTTTTAAACTTGAGATTCCTGTTCTTTCTGTTTCACGCGCCAACATATCATCTAAATACTGTTTTCCAGTAGATGAAATAGCTCTTAAGCTGTCCAATTCTTCATGAACACCTGTTGCAATTGCGTTTCCTTTATGAATGCTTACAGGAGCATTCTCAAATAAAGTTTCAGAAATTTTTGCAATCAACGTTGTACAAGTGTGCAGTTGACTTCCGAGTTCTTTTACTGTTTTATTAGCACTTTTTTCTGCGGATTCCTTTATGGGTAAAATTGCTTTTAAAGAGTCTTTTAATAAGACAATTTCTCTTGGAGAAGCTTTTCCGGTAGCAACTTTAGAAATAAGCCTTTCTAAATCTGAAATTTGCTTTAATTGATAGGTTACGATCTGTGAAAAATCATCGGAATCAATAAAAAATTTCACCAATTCATGACGTTTTTTAACGGCATCAATATTTTTTAAAGGAAGTGCTAACCAACGTTTTAACAATCGTCCACCCATTGGTGAAATGGTTTTGTCTATCACTTCTAAAAGAGTCACCGCATTGATCGAATTGGGATGGTATAACTCTAAATTTCGAACCGTAAATCGATCCATCCAAATATAATTATCTGCAGCTATTCGGCCTATAGATTGTATGTGTTTTAGTTGGTTGTGCTGTGTTTCTGATAAATAGTACATAACGGCACCCGCAGCTATAATTCCATTTTTAAGATCCTGTATTCCAAAACCCTTTAAGGTTTTCACTTCAAAATGATTTTGTAGGGTTTCATTAGCGTATTCGGGTTGAAAAACCCAATCGTCTAAATAAAAAGTGTAATACCTGTTTTCAAAAAGCGCTATAAATTCTTGTTTGTGTTGTTTTTGAACCAACACTTCACTTGGACTAAAGTTTTGTAATAATTTATCAATGTATGCTGCATCTCCTTGAGCGACTAAATACTCTCCTGTAGAAACATCTAGAAAAGAAATTCCGAGCTGTTTTTTATCAAAGTGAACTGCAGCTAAAAAGTTGTTTTTGTTGCTTTGTAGCACCTCGTCATTTAAAGAAACCCCAGGAGTAATTAACTCCGTAACCCCTCTTTTTACGATCGTTTTAGTCATTTTGGGATCTTCCAATTGATCGCAGATAGCCACTCGCATACCTGCTTTAACCAATTTTGGTAAATAGGTATTTAAAGAATGGTGAGGAAAACCCGCCAAAGCAGTTTCACTTTCACTTCCTGCCCCTCTCTTTGTGAGTGTAATTCCAAGTACAGCTGCCGCTTTTTTTGCATCATCTCCAAAAGTTTCGTAAAAGTCACCTACTCGAAAAAGCAACATTGCATCAGGATGCTTTATCTTGATAGCATTGTATTGCTTCATTAAAGGAGTTACCTTTTTAGGGTTCGATTTTGCCAACTTTTTCGAATTTTTCAATTAGTTTTGCTAAGATAGAAAAAAGGGATTAGGTGGTCATTTATAATTATCAGGGAATTATCCACAAATTATGAGAAAACTAAAAAACAACGAGTTAGGGAGAATTACAGTAGATGCGTTTAAGACCATTGAGAAAACGCCTTTAATTGTCGTGTTAGATAATATTCGAAGTTTAAACAATATTGGTTCTGTTTTTAGAACCTCAGATGCTTTTTTAATTGAAAAAATTTATCTGTGTGGTATTTGTGCAACTCCGCCAAACAAAGACATTCACAAGACAGCCTTAGGAGCGACAGAGTCCGTTGCTTGGGAATATGTTGCTGACACACTGTCGTTGGTCGAAAAATTAAAAACCGAAAACATCAAAGTTTTGGCTATTGAACAGGTAGAAAACAGTACTAAATTGAATACTTTTTTTCCAGAAAAAAATCAGAAATATGCAATTGTAATGGGAAATGAAGTAAAAGGAGTGCAAGAAGCAGTCGTAAATGCCGCTGATTTATGTATAGAGATTCCTCAGTTAGGCACCAAGCATTCACTAAACATCTCGGTGACTACCGGGGTTGTTTTATGGGACTTGTTTCAAAAATTAAATTCCTAGAATAAATTTAGCAATCATAAAGTAAATTAATATTCCAAAAATATCGTTACTTGTAGTAATGAATGGTCCTGTTGCTATGGCCGGATCAATTCCTCTTTTATTTAAAAACAAAGGAACAAAAGTACCGATTAAACCCGCAACAATAATTACAACCACCAAAGACACCGAAATTGCCAAAGCGGTTTGTATATCTCCTTTCGTAATCCAAACGAAAACAAAGAGGAACAACGCTAAAATAACACCATTTAATGCGGCGAGTAGCATTTCTTTAAGAAGACGGCTATTAATACTTCCTTTTACGTCGTCATTTGCGAGACCTTGCACAATAATAGCTGAAGATTGTACACCAACATTTCCTGCCATTGCTGCAATTAGTGGCGTAAAGAAAAATAAGACGAAAGCACCTCCTTTAAAAGCATCTTCAAAACCTTCCATGATTAAAAAAGCTCCAATACCTCCAATTAATCCTAAAAACAACCAAGGCAATCGCGCTCTTGTCAATTCTAAGATGCTGTCATCAGAATCAACGTCTTGTGTTAAACCGGCTGCCAATTGATAATCTTTATCGGCCTCTTCTTTTAATACATCAACGATATCATCAATGGTAATTCTACCCAGCAAAACATTGCGATTGTCAACGACAGGAATTGCTTCTAAATCGTATTTTGCCATAATTTTAGCAACTTCTTCTTCTTCTTCATTTACATTTACAACATCTACTTTGTCAATATAAATTTCAGAAATCTTTTGCTCGTTTTTTGCAACGATTAAATCTTTTAGAGAAAGTCTTCCAATAAGTTTTTCTTCTCTATCGACTACATAAATAGAATGAACCCTAGTGACTTCTTTAGCCTGTGCTCTTATTCTTCTTAAACAACCTGCAACAGTCCAAGTTTCATATACTTTCACCAATTCTTTCGCCATTAAAGCGCCGGCAGAATTTTCTTCATAAGAAAGCAGTTCTTTAATATCTGCGACCAATTCATCATCTTCTAAAGCAGAAATTACGCGCTCTTGACGCTCTTCAGAAAGCTCTCCAATAATATCAGCGGCATCATCAGAGTCCATTTCTTCCACTTCCTCTGCAATTTCTTTTGCAGATAAGTTTTCTAAAATTATTTCTCGAATATCATCATCTAATTCCGTGAGTATTTCAGAGGTTTTTTCACTGTCTAAAAGTTTAATGATGTAAATAGCTTCGTCAAAACTTACCTCCTCTAGAACTTCAGCAACATCGGCATAATGAATCTCAGAAAATAATTTTTTAATTTCAGAATCTTTATTCTCGTTGATGAGTCCAATTAATTTTTCTAAAAATGATGCGGTAATTTTAAACGCCATTTGATGCTATTTTTTGAGTAAGTATAATAAACTCTTGAACAGACAATTGCTCTGGTCTTTTCGCAAATATAGGATCTTCTTTTAAAGAATCCGAAAGATTCAATGATTTTAAACTAGAGCGCAACATTTTTCTCCTTTGGTTGAATGCTGTTTTTACAACTCTAAAAAACAACTTTTCATCGACAGGGAGTGAATAGTCTTTCTTTCTGATGAGTCTAATAACACCAGAATCTACTTTAGGCGGCGGATCAAACACAGAGGGAGGAACTGTAAATAAATAGCTCACTTCAAAAAAAGCTTGGGTTAAAACCGATAAAATTCCGTAAACCTTACTGCCTTCTTTTTCTGCAATTCGTTTTGCTACTTCTTTTTGAAACATTCCTGAAAATTCAGGAACATAGGCCCTGTTTTCTATGGCTTTAAAAACAATTTGAGTAGAAATATTGTAGGGAAAATTTCCGATGATCGCTACTTGTTTTTTCTTGAAGATCTTTGATAAGTCGAACTTTAAAAAATCACCCGCTATAATATCGAACTTATCACTAGAAGTGTTTAGTTTGATGTGTTCAATTGGGAACGTGTCTTTTAGATAGGCGACAGATTCTCGATCTATCTCCATGACAGTAACTTTTGCCTTTTTTTGTAATAGGTATTTTGTTAAGACACCCATTCCTGGTCCAATTTCTAAAACATTTTCATATCCTTTCTCGGTCAGCGCATCAGCAATGTTTTTTGCAATACGTTCATCTTTCAAAAAATGTTGACCTAAATGTTTTTTTGCTTTTACAGACACAGTCTAAAGGTTTTTATATTTTTACAAATGTAAAACTTAATTACGGTATAGTTGCTTGCAGGTTCGTTCTTAAAACAAACGAAACAAGGGTGTTGTTTTTTCTTAAAAATTAATTTTTGGTATTTGTTGGAAAAAACTTTTTTATCAATTTTAATTCTGTTCTAAAGGTTACCATTTTACCTCCAAATTTTTTAAGACTTTCTCTCTGAAGTTTATCGGCTTCATGTTTGTAATAATGATCCAAATCTTCTCTAGAATTTGCAGCATATTGAACAGAGTATGTTTTGCCTCCCATTTCTTCCTCAACTAAAACTTCTGTTAGTTTTCCAGAGGTGAATTTGCCCGTATCTAATACTTTTATAATGTGAGTCTCCATCCAAGTGAGCCATTCATTATGAACACTATTTTCGATATTTATTGTTACGTTGTATATGTACATTTTTAAGAAGTATGAGTTTTTTGCGGTATCTATTCTTTTGAAATTAAAAAGGGATTTTCTCTGATTTTTCGGTATTTTTTTCTCGCAGCAATCCAATAAATACTAGCGGGGTGCTCAAAAATAATCTTTTGATAGTATTCTGTTGCTTTTTCAGGGTTTTTTATAGAATTGTTGTATAATTCTGCCAATTCATAATAACTGTCATCAACTAAAATGCCTTTGGGGTTTAGGCTAATTACTTTTTTAAGGTTGGCAATTGCCGCCTCAAATTTACCTAATTTTATGAGCAGCTTTGCTTGTTTGAAAAGAGCCTCATCTTCTATAGGTTGTCCTTTATAATGAAGACTTATACTCCTTAAAGTATCAATTGCTTGTTGTGTTTTATTTTGAAATTCCAATAATGTCGCTTTGGAATATTGAGCGAGTCCAGAGGGGATAGCGTCTACAGGCTCATTGTCTGTAATGGTTAAAAACAGTGCAACAGCATCATTTGCAATGAGCTGCGAAGTAGCATTTTTTAAAACTTTTAATTGTGTTTTTGCCCAAGTAAAATCGCCCTTAAAATAGCTGGTTTGAGCTACTTTAAAGCGAGCTAGATGGGCAAGTTCATGGTTTTTTAATTGTGTTTGTATTTGAGAAAAATAGCGCAATGCTTTGTTGTATTTTCCTGTAAAAACAAGAATATCTCCTAATTTTAACTTGATCCTAGCTCTCTCAAATTTTGAGCTAGAAAAAAGCAGTGCATTTTCTAAAACACTTTTAGCTTTCTCAGGATTATTTTGTGAAAAGGTTAAAAAGTCAGCATACACTACTTGTAATCTTATTGTACGTGCTTTTTTACCAAATTCGTCAAATAGTGACTGAAATAGTATTTCTGTTTTAGAGTTATTCGTAGCAACAGCTATTTTTGCAATGTATAGATAGGCATTAATTTTTTCCCCAATTAAACTTGATGTCTGGGTTATAAAATCAAAACATTCTTTTGCCGCTGCATAATTATTATTTTCGAAAGCTATTTTTCCTAGTGTAAAAATGGGAATTAAACTTCTTGAATTTCTCAGGTACAACGCCTTTTCTTGTATCAACGCCTTTCCGTATTCTTTTTGTATGGTAAACAACCAACTTAACAAAGAGTTCCATACTTTTTTTGGGCGGCTAGAAGACTTTATCAACAGTGTTTTCTTGAAAATGACATTTGCTTCATTTTCAGAATCTTCAGTAATATATTTACTTGCATATTGTTGCACAAGATTAAAATATTCCTCTTTTTTGTCGATCAAATCAATGTACGCTCCAAACATTTTTTTGAAGGCTCCTTTTTCTCCGTAAATTTCTGCAATTTGAAAATTATAATTGGCGTTTTCATTTTTTGACATGGCTTTTTCATAGGCCAAAACAGCCCTATCTAAAAGATTATATTCTTTGAAAGTACGCCCTATAATGGCTGCATAATCTCCGGTTTTTTCAATAGATTTTATGGCTAAAGTATACTTCTTTTCGGCCAGACCTTTTAATTGTTGACGTTCATAATTATATCCCAAATAGACATATAAAAAACCGTATTTAGGATTTTTTTTCAGTTTTGTAAGTAAAAGTTTTTCAACTTCTGAAAACTGAGATGTTTCCTGATAACAACTAATCAAACGCCTTAAATAAGCGGTGTTAAAAGGGCTCTTTGAGTGTAGTTTTTTGAAAACCTGTAAGGCTTTTTCATATGCCTCTTCGTTGTAGTAGCTTTCTCCTAACAAATAATCGTTTTGAGAGAAACTGAGACTAGTTATTGACAAGAAAGCAAGTAAAAATAATTTTTTCATTTCTATTCAAAGATAAGCAACATTAAAGAACAAGCGCTCCAAACGAATGTTTCTTATACTTACATTACAGGCAAGTTGTTTGTGTCGGAAATGATAAGAAAAGAAATCGTTTCATTTATTGATTGCTCCTTCGGAAAAGAACAAAAGTCAAACGAACTACGATTGTACCCGCTAAAAGTTAATCGATTGTACTAAATCCAGTATAAGGAATCAAGACGTCAGGAATTTGAATTCCTTGTTCTGTTTGATAATTTTCTAGAATCCCTGCCAATACTCGCGGCAAAGCTAAAGCACTACCATTTAATGTATGTGCTAATTCACTTTTTCCACCTTTATTCTTAAAACGAAGCTTCAACCTATTTGCCTGAAAAGTTTCAAAATTTGACGCAGAGCTTATCTCTAGCCACCTGTCTTGAGCTGTAGAAAAAAGTTCAAAATCAAAAGTTAATGCCGCTGTAAATCCAGTATCCCCTCCGCACAAACGCAAAATTCTATAAGGTAATTTTAATTCTCTTAAAATATCTTTGATATGTGCCACCATTCCATCTAAAGCTTTGTAGGAATTCTCAGGATGCTCAATCCTTACAATTTCTACTTTGTCAAATTGATGCAATCTATTTAACCCTCTTACGTGGGCACCATAACTTCCGGCTTCTCTTCTGAAACAAGGCGTGTAGCCTGTGCATGTTATTGGAAAATCAGCTTCTTGTACTAAGTTCCCTCGAAACATATTTGTAATTGGTACTTCTGCGGTTGGAATCAGGTATAAATCATCTTCAGGACAATGATACATCTGCCCTTCTTTGTCGGGCAATTGCCCTGTTGCAATTCCAGAAGCCTCATTAACTAAATGAGGAACTTGTACTTCGGTGTATCCTGCTTTTGTGTTTTTGTCAAGAAAATAATTGATTAAAGCACGTTGCAATTTTGCACCTTTACCCTTGTATACTGGAAATCCAGCACCTGTAATTTTATTTCCTAATTCAAAATCGATGATGTCATATTTTTTAGCAAGCTCCCAGTGAGGTAGTGCGTTTTTTCCTAAATCAGGAATGGTGCCTTCGCTAAAAATTTGCTCATTGTCCTCTTCAGAGTTTCCTGCTTTTACAGAAGCATGGGGAATGTTAGGGATCTGAAACAACAAGTTTTGTAGGGTGTCAACATAATTATTTAATTGTTCAGAGAGTGTTTTAGATTCTTCTTTTAATTGGCCTGTTTTTTCTTTTAAGATGTTTGCTTTTTGAATTTCACCAGATTTAAAAAAAGCACCAATTTCTTTTGACATTTTATTAGATTCAGCAAGGATATTGTCTAAAGAAACTTGTGTTGCTCTTCTTTTTTCATCTGCAGTCAAAACCTGCTCAATGATGGTTTCAGCGTCCGAAAAATTACGTTTTGCTAGCCCTTCTAAAACAACTTCTTTGTGTTCTCTGATAAATTGTACTTGTAACATTTTTCTGGTGATTTAATAAGGCAAATATACAGTATGCTTCACACTTTAGCAATCTCGTTTTAGAGATTCTTTTCGATAAAGTTTCTAGCAGTTTGTTCGTCTTTTTTAAGCTGGAGCATTAAATCCTCAATCGAATCAAATTTTTGTTCGTCACGAAGAAAATACAGGAGATTAATCGTTAGTTGCTGGTGGTATAAATCGGCATTAAAATCAAAAAAATGAACTTCAATCGTTTGATAATCCCCTCCTATCGTTGGCCTGTTGCCGATATTCATCATCCCATATACATTGGCGCCTTGTATTTTCGACAAGACAATATAGACTCCTGTTTTTGGGATTAATTTATAAGTTTCTTTTATATTGATATTTGCTGTTGGGTATCCGATTTTTCCTCCTAACTGCTTTCCATTCACAACAGTTCCGCTCAACATAAAAGGGTATCCCAAATAGTTGTTCGCGGTTTGCAAATTTCCATTAGCTAAAGCGGTTCTAATTTTTGTCGAACTTACTGAAACATCATCAATATCTTGTGCGGGAATTTCTTCAACGGTAAACTCATATAGATGACTATATTCGGTTAATTGAACAATATTTCCTTCTCTGTTTTTTCCAAAATGATGGTCGTATCCGATAATTAATTTAGAAATATTCAGTTGATTTACTAAAAGATCACGGACAAATGCCAAAGCAGACATTCTTGAAAACTCAACACTAAAAGGATGAATGATTAAATAATCTAAACCAATTTTTTCTAACAGTTGTGCGCGCTCTTGAATAGTGTTTATTAATTCTAAAGAATTGTCTTTTTGCAACACCATTCTTGGATGTGGAAAAAAAGTTAATAATACAGATTTTCTGTTCGCTTTTTTAGCCTCCAAAACTAATTTTTCAATAATTTTTTGATGACCAAAATGCACCCCATCAAAAGTGCCAATCGTAACATAGGTTTTCTCTGAAGTTGAAAAATTAGAAATATTTTGGACGGTATTCAAAGTGGTTTAAATTTTAAAACAAAGATACGACAACTAACACTTTCTTTCTTGCTTATAAAGAGTCGTTTATAAACTTTTTATTTGATATAAATAACAGTTATTTTTTATTAACCCCTTAATATTTTAGCCTTTTTATTCAAGAATTCAAAAAAATTTGTATTTTGCAACTAGTTAACTAATAATTAAAATTATGACAAAAAAGATTTTACTATTTGCTTTTGTAGTTTTTGGAAGTGCAGCAATGTTTGCGCAAACAACGATTACAGGTACCGTAAAAGACGCAAAATCAGGGGAAACACTTCCTGGCGCAAACATCAAAATTTCCAGAAAAGCTGTTGGTACAACAACAGATTTCGATGGGAAATTTGTGTTAAATGTTTCGGACACTCCTCCATTTACCATAGAGGTTTCTGTCTTAGGATTTAAAACAAACAAAATACAAATCACCGAAAACAACCAAAAAGTTGCCGTAGGTCTTGTAGAAAACCAGACTTCTTTAGATGAGATTGTTCTTTCGGCATCCAGAACTCCAGAACGTATTATGGAGTCTCCAGTGTCTATTGAAAGAATGGATTCTAGAGCCATAAAAAATACTTCAGCTCCAAGTTTCTATGACGGCTTAGAGAATTTAAAAGGAGTAGATGTAAACACAAACAGTTTGACCTTTAAATCTGTAAACACTCGTGGTTTTGCAACTTTCGCAAACGAAAGATTTATGCAGTTGGTTGATGGAATGGACAATTCGGCTCCTGGATTAAATTTTGCCGTTGGTAATTTATTAGGACTTTCTGAGTTAGATGTTGAATCTGTTGAAATATTACCCGGAGCATCTTCTGCACTATACGGTGCAAATGCTTTCAATGGGATTATGTTCATGAGAAGTAAAAGTGCATTTGATGACCAAGGAATTAGTGTTGTTGTAAAATCTGGAGTAACAAGTCAAGAAGCTGCAGGGAACAATGAATATACTGATGCAGGTATCCGAATAGCACATGTTTTTTCTGATAAATTTGCTGCAAAAGCAACCCTGTCTTATCTAAAAGGAACAGAGTGGAACGCAGTAGATTACAGAGACGAAGTAAATAGTGCTTCTACAAGCCACGTTGGGAATCCAGCATACAACGGACTAAACGTATATGGAGATGAAGCTGGAACCACGTTTAACTGGGATGCATTGGCAGGTACACCTGCAGGGACATTAGGATCACAAAGAGTAACAAGAACCGGATATACAGACAATGATTTAATGAACAATATTGCAAAGAGCGTTAAATTTGCAGCTACTTTAAATTACCGACCTTTTGGAGATGATCGTTTAGAGGTTATTTTGAATTCTAAATTTGGTACTGGTAACACTGTTTACCAAGGACAAAACAGATATAATATCAAGAATTTTACATTGGCTCAACACAGGTTAGAGTTTAGGGGTAAAAACTTTTTTGTAAGAGGATACATGACTGCCGAAAACGCAGGAGATTCTTATGATACACGTTTTGCGGCACTTAATATTAACAGAGAATGGTCATCTGATACGACTTGGTTTCAAGAATATGCAGGTGCTTACTTAGGGGCATTAGCAGGTCTAGGGGTTCCTGGAATGGATCATGCTGCGGCAAGAGCTTTTGCAGACAGAAATCGTTTTGTTCCCGGATCAACAGATTTTGAAGCAGCTAAAGAAAAAATTACAAATGATCCAAATTTATTAACTGGATCTAAGTTTCAAGATCAAACTAAATTATACCACGGAGATGTAAATTACAACTTTAGAGATGTAATAGATTTTGCAGAAATTCAAGTAGGAGGGTCTTTAAGACAGTACTCTTTAAATTCTAGTGGAACTATTTTTACAGATTATGACGGTGCAATAAATTACAATGAGCTTGGAGTTTATGTTCAGGGTCAAAAAAAGTTATTAGAAGATCGTTTAAAAGTAACAGCTTCTGCTAGGTATGATAAAGCGCAAAACTTTGACGGGAACGTATCCCCAAGACTGTCTTTATCGTATGCCGCCGGAGAAGATAAAAACCATAATTTTAGAGCCTCTATTCAAACAGGTTTTAGAAACCCAACAACTCAAGATCAGTATATTGGTTTAGATGCAGGTGCTGGAATCCTAATAGGTACTGCTCCAGATAATATTGATAGATACAGATCTTTGCCGTTTTCTTTAGGAATTAATCAAGGTTTGGCTGGCTATCTTAATGCAGTTGGAGGCACTAATATTGGAAGCACGCAAGTTTTAACTGGAGACATGGCGTATAACAATTCTTGGTCAGCAAGTTCTATTGGAGCTTTTTTAGCTTCTGGAAATCCAGCTGATTTAAAGAAATCTGATATTGAATTTGTAAAGCCAGAATTTGTAACGGCATATGAAGTAGGATATAGAGGTGTTATAGAAGGTTTTACGCTTGATGTAAATGCTTATTATAATATGTATCAAGACTTTATTGCAAGCAGAAACGCAGTTGCACCATTATATGGTAGCGTTGCTTTAAATGATGCTGTAGATATTGCACCAGCATTTGGTTCTCCTGTTCCAATGCCAACTCCTGTCGCTTTAATTGCTTTGCAATCAGGAGATTTTAAAGGAGTTGCTTTTGATTCTAACTCTGATTCAGACATTAGTTCTTATGGTTTAGGTATAGGTGTTTCAAAAAAGGTGTTTGATGGCTTTAATTTAGGGGTTAATTATACCTATGCAAAATTTGAAGAAACAGGAGGTAGTAATCCAGATTTTGAAGCAGGTTTTAATACTCCAGAACATAAAGTGAAGGTTCAGTTTGGAAAAGAAAAACTATTTAAAAACTTTGGATTTAATGTAAACTACAGATGGCAAGATTCGTTCTTATGGGAATCTTCTTTCTACGATGGAATGGTTGCTGCTAGATCCGTAGTTGATGCACAAGTAAATTATGCAATACCAAGCTTAAAATCTATTATTAAACTTGGAGGAGCTAATTTATGCGGTAGAGAGTATTTTAGTGCTCCAGGTGTTGGTGCAACAGGTTCTCAGTATTACCTTTCTTGGACAATTAATAATTAAGTAGTTTGTTCTTTTTTTAAGAGAACACACATATCTAATAAAAAAAAGGTTGAGCTTAGCTCAACCTTTTTTATTTTAAGATCTTTTTTATGAGAGCATTAAAACCGCTCTTTTGAGGGAAGTAATAAAAACATCAATTTCTTCTTTGGTGTTGTAAAAAGAAAAGGAAGCTCTAATGGTTCCGGGAATTTTGTAAAAATCCATAATCGGTTGTGCACAGTGATGTCCGGTTCTAACGGCAATACCGAGTTTGTCTAAAATAACCCCAATATCATAGGGATGAATTTCTCCAACATTAAAAGAGATTACCGCTGTTTTTTCTACAGTTGTGCCGTAGATTCTTAGGCCTTCAATTTTTAATAATTCTTCTGTTCCGTATTCTAAAAGGTCGTGTTCATAAGAGGCAATATTTTCAAAACCTACTGCATTCATATAATCTAAAGCAGTTCCAAAAGCGATTCCTCCACAAATATTTGGTGTTCCCGCTTCAAATTTATGAGGTAAACCCGCGTAGGTTGTTTTTTCAAAGCTAACGGTATCGATCATTTCTCCGCCACCTTGATAAGGAGGTAGTTTTTCTAACCATTCTTTTTTACCATACAATAAACCAACCCCTGTAGGACCGCATAACTTGTGTGCAGAGGCTACATAAAAATCAACATTTAACGCTTGTACATCTGGTTTAATATGAGGGGTTGCTTGAGCTCCGTCAATTAGAACTGCAGCACCAAATAGATGCGCTTTTTCAATAATTTCTTCAATAGGATTTACAATTCCTAGAGCATTAGAAACGTGGTTACAGAAGACAACTTTTGTTTTTTCATTGACCAAACTATGATACACGTCCATTTGTAAAGAACCATCTAAACTCATTGGAATTACCTTTAAAATAGCACCTGTTTTCTCACACAACATTTGCCAAGGAACAATATTGGAATGATGCTCTAAAGCCGAAACAATAATTTCATCGTCTTTTTGTAACAATGTTTCAAACCCTGAAGCCACCATATTTATACTATGGGTTGTTCCTGAGGTTAGTATAATTTCGTATGCATGCGCTGCATTAAAATGTTTTTGAATTTTTATACGGGCTTCCTCATACTTATCTGTAGACTCTTGACTTAACGTGTGAACACCTCTATGAATATTTGCATTGAAATTGCTATAATAATCAACAATAGTATCAATAACTATTTGCGGTGTTTGTGAGGTGGCGGCATTGTCAAAATAAACCAAAGGCTTGTCGTTTACCGTTCTATTTAGAATTGGGAAATCTTTTCGAATTTTATCAATATTTATCATACGAATCGAATTTATAATGCAAAGATAACGGTTGATTTTTTAAAGTTTTCAAAAAGACAATATGATTTTCTTATTTTCGCATAACTAAAACCTTATGATGAAGATTTTTAAGAGAATACTCCTTTTATTAACGGTAGTGATTACCAGTACCGTCGTTTATAATTATCCGAAATTAAATATTTTGGCAGGATATTCTGCAAAAAATACAGCTTCTTCTGTTTTTTTAGCCAACAGAAGTTTGGCTTTGACAGATAGTACCGATACTAATTTTTCGCCAGTTCATTTAGCCTCAGATAAAATTGATTTAGAAAATAAAACGGCCAGCTCCTCTGTGTTTGGCTTGTTGTCGAGAAAGGCCATTTATAGAGAAGGATTAGGAAGTGTTTTAACGCTCAGAGATACAGACGAAACAACCGTTTATCCAACACCTAATAGATCGTTTTTGGATACTACAAATTTGTATCCATTTTGGAATGCATCTCAAAAAGATACTGTGTTTGGAAACATCAATTATAAAAAACTAGATAAAACAATAGACGCTCTTTGTGAAGCTTCTAATGCAAGGGCTATTGTAGTTGTCTATAAAGACAAAATTATTGGAGAACAATACGCGAGAGGGTTTCATCAGGAGTCCAAAATATTAGGATGGTCGATGACAAAAAGTATTTTAAGTACTGTTTTTGGAGTGCTGCAGTATCAAGGAAAATTAAATGTACAAAACAGAGCACTTGTAGAATCTTGGCAGAATGATGCAAGAAAAGACATTACACTTCATAACTTACTACAAATGAATTCTGGTCTAGAATGGGATGAAAATTATGACGAAATTTCTGATGCGACTAAAATGTTGTTTTTAGACCGGGATATGAGTAGAGCGCAAGAAAACAAGCCTTTAGTAGGCAAGCCAAATGAATCTTGGAATTATTCTTCCGGAACCACAAATTTATTATCCAGGCTTTTAAGGAATCTATTTAAAACACATCAAGAATATTTAGACTTTTGGTATTCAGATTTAATTGATAAAATAGGGATGAGCACCATGGTTTTAGAAGCTGATTTAAGCGGAAACTATGTTGGTTCCTCCTATTCCTGGGCAACTGCCAGAGATTGGGGTAAGTTAGGGCTCTTGTACCTTCATAACGGGAATTGGAATGGAGAACAACTCTTTGACAAAGATTGGGTAGATTATGTAACCACACCATCACCAGGATCTAGCGGTGTGTATGGCGCACATTTTTGGTTAAATACAGAAGGGCAATTTAAAGACGTTCCAAAAAACATGTATTGTGCACATGGATACCAAGGCCAAAGG
>Ga0209504_1001955_pt1 | contig 14697 bp, 10 predicted proteins | sample COGITO_mtgs_1005_FD_184791 | JGI IMG/M metagenome (GOLD analysis project Ga0209504, IMG submission 184791) | Pelagic marine microbial communities from North Sea - COGITO_mtgs_100511 (SPAdes) (version 2) | ecosystem: Environmental > Aquatic > Marine > Epipelagic ...
CATCAGAACGCTTCATTCTTGCCGTTACGGTAGAGTCTACGATAATGGTTCGCACTAAATCGCCAACATCTGCAGTTTCCCCACCGGTAGAATGAATGGTTACTCCAAAGCCTTTTAAATCGGCGATTAATTCTTCTGTTCCGTTGATAATTGCTGATAAAACTTCTCCTGGAATTTTACTTTTATTCCGTCCAATAGTTGAAGACAACATGATATTGTCTGTGGCTCCAACACACAACAAATCGTCAATATTCATGATCAAAGCATCTTGAGCAATCCCTTTCCAAACAGAAATATCTCCTGTTTCTTTCCAATACATATAAGCCAAAGATGATTTTGTTCCTGCTCCATCTGCATGCATAATCAAACAATACTCCTCATCATTTGTTAAATAATCTGGAACAATTTTACAAAATGCTTTCGGAAATAAACCTTTGTCTATATTCTTAATCGCATTGTGTACATCTTCTTTGGATGCAGAAACGCCTCTTTGAGCGTATCTTTTAGAAATTTCTTGACTCATGTGGTTGTGTTGTGTGATGCAAATTTAATCTTTTCACTAAAAAATCCTACCGAAAAGTAGGATGTTTTTATGCTTACTTTGTAAACAATAATTCTCGATACTTTGTAAGTGGCCATAAATTGTCATCAACCATGGTTTCTAATTTATCACAGTGATATCGTATTTGCTCAAAGAAAGGCTTTACTTTGTGACAATAATCTTCCGAAGATTTTAAACCACTTAACGTATTCGCTTTTTTTCGTTGATCAATCATTTTATTGACCAGGCTATTAATTTCTGTAATATGATTAGAAATAATCATGATAAGCTCTATCTGTTCTTTTGCAATGTTCTTGAAATCATCTCCAAAAATTTCTTTGATATTTTTAGTATTCTCTAACAAGGTATTTTGATAAATTATCGCAGTTGGAACGATATGGTTTCTAGCGATATCTCCTAAAACTCTGCTTTCTATCTGAACTCTTTTGGTATATAACTCTAGCTCGATTTCATACCTTGCTTTAAGCTCTATCTTATTCATCACCTCCATCTCCTCAAATAAGTCGATCACCCTTTTAGTGATTTTTACTTTTAATGCCTCTGGAGTGGTTTTATTATTGCTTAATCCACGTTTTTTAGCTTCCTTTTCCCAAGCTTCTCCGTAACTATCTCCGTCAAAACGAATGGCTTTCGATTCTTTAATATACTCTCTTAAAATATTAAAGACAGCTTCGTCTTTTTTAAGACTTTTATCATCTATTAGCGCATCAACCTCTATCTTAAATTCTTTCAGTTGCTTGGCAACAATTGTATTTAAAACAGTCATAGGGATGGCGCAATTTGCCCAAGAACCAACGGCTCTGAACTCAAATTTATTTCCGGTAAATGCAAAAGGGGATGTTCTATTTCTATCGGTATTATCTAATAAAATTTCAGGAATTTTACCAATAATATTCAACTTCAAATCTGTTTTTTCTTTTGGAGAAAGTTTTCCTTTGGTAACATTCTCCAATTCATCTAAAACGGCAGACAACTGGTTTCCAATAAAAACTGACATGATTGCGGGTGGGGCTTCATTTGCCCCTAAACGATATTCATTGCTTGCAGAAGCAATAGAAGCTCTCAATAATTCTTCATAATCATGAACCGCTTTTATCGTGTTGATAAAAAAGGTTAAAAATTGTAAATTCTTCATAGGAGTCTTTCCAGGACTCAATAAATTGGTGCCATTATTTGAAGATAAAGACCAATTATTGTGTTTTCCAGAACCATTAATGCCTGCAAACGGCTTTTCGTGAAACAACACCTTAAATTTATGCCTACGAGAAACTTTTTGCATCACATCCATTAACAATGAATTGTGATCTACGGCCAAGTTTGCTTCTTCAAAAATTGGAGCGACTTCAAATTGATTTGGAGCGACTTCATTGTGTCTGGTTTTGACAGGAATTCCAAGCAACATACATTCTTGTTCTAAATCTTGCATAAAATGCATTGCTCTGGCAGGAATGATTCCAAAATAATGGTCGTCTAATTGCTGTCCTTTTGCAGGAGTATGGCCTAATAATGTTCTACCTGTGAGCTGTAGATCTGGTCTAGAAAGTACCAAAGCATCATCAATCAAAAAGAACTCTTGCTCCCAACCTAATGTAGCACTTACTTTACTTGCGTTTTTATCAAAATATTTACAAATAGCCGTTGCGTGCGTATCGATGGCTTGAAGCGCTCTTAAGAGTGGTGTTTTATTGTCTAAAGCTTCTCCTGTATAGGCTACAAATATCGTAGGAATACACAAAGTAGTTTCATAAATAAATGCTGGAGAAGTAGGATCCCATGCAGTATATCCTCTCGCTTCAAACGTATTTCTGATTCCTCCATTTGGAAAACTTGATGCATCAGGCTCTTGTTGAACCAATTGTTCTCCATCAAATTTTTCCATTGCCAGACTTCCATTAATCGATTCAAAAAAGGCATCATGCTTTTCTGCTGTTGCACCTGTAAGAGGCTGAAACCAATGTGTATAGTGTGTAGCCCCTTTAGACATTGCCCAATCTTTCATACTAACAGCAACTTGATCTGCTATCTTTCTATCTATTTTGGTCCCATGTTCAATTGCGTTCATAACACTTTCGTATGCTGCACGCGTAAGATACTGCTGCATTGCATATTTATTAAAAACATTTTGACCAAAAAGAGTTGATCTTTTTTCATTCTGAACCACTTTTACAGGACTCCTGTGCAGTGTTTCTTGTAAAGCATTGAATCTGATCCTTGACATATTACTAAAATTTTCTACTTATTTTTAATTTTAAACAAAGATACCCTTTCAAAATTAGGGATAAAATTATTTTTTAAACATTTTAAACATTTCACCCCTCTTTTTTTTGATATTAGATGAAAATATTTGATTTTTGCAATAGAAAACATTACCTAAACAATTATTTATTATGGCAAAAATTAAATTAGAATATATTTGGTTGGATGGATACTTTCCAACTCAGAATATGAGAAGTAAAACCAAAGTAGAGGAACATGAAAATTTTCAAGGAACAATTAAAGAATTAGGCAATTGGTCTTTTGATGGTTCATCTACTAAGCAAGCTTCAGGAGGAGATTCTGATTGTTTATTGAAACCAGTTGCGATCTATAAAGATCCAGCAAGAATTAATGGTTATTTAGTAATGACTGAAGTTTTAAACGCCGATGGTACACCTCACGTTTCTAACGGAAGAGCTACCATTGAAGATGATGATAATGATTTCTGGTTTGGTTTTGAACAAGAATATTTTATCATGGATACAAAAACTCAATTACCATTAGGTTTCCCTGTTGGTGGTTATCCAGCTCCTCAAGGAATGTATTACTGTTCTGTAGGAGGTAAAAATACACATGGTCGACTTTTAGTAGAAGAGCATGCTGATTTATGTATCGATGCTGGACTTAATTTCGAAGGAATCAATCAAGAAGTTGCTTCAGGACAATGGGAATTTCAATTATTTGCAATAGGAGCCAAAAAAGCAGGTGACGAAATTTGGATTGCACGATACTTATTAGACAGATTAACTGAAAAGCACGGGTATTATATTGACTATCATCCAAAGCCATTAGGTAAAGATATGGACTGGAACGGATCTGGTATGCATGCAAATTTCTCAAATACTGTTTTAAGAACTTGTGGTTCTAAAGACACTTATGCTAAGATTTGTGAAGCGTTTAGACCTGTAGTTAAAGAACATATTGAAGTATATGGTGAATTCAACGACCAACGTTTAACTGGAGATCATGAAACCGCTGCAATTACAGATTTCTCTTGGGGAATTTCTGACAGAGGGGCTTCTATTCGTATTCCAATTATTACTGTTGAGAAAGGTTGGAAAGGTTGGTTAGAAGACAGAAGACCTGCTTCTAATGGAGATCCATACAAAATTGCTGGTAGAATCATTAAGACTGTAAAGTCTGCTGATATCGCTTAATTATACAAAGCATTATTCATACAAAAAACGTTTTCTACTTTAGAAAACGTTTTTTTTTGTTATGACCCCCTAAAAGCGATGAAGATAAATACTCCGTAGAGAACAACCAATACCAATCCTTTTATTTGATTTATTTGATTTCGTTTTGGCAAAAGTGCCAAAACAAGAATACTTACCGCAAACAAGAGCATCCAAAAAATATCTCTAGACAATATTAAAGGCTCGGTTACAGGGATGGTTTTAATGATGGAAGTAACTCCTAAAACAGATCCAATATTAAAAATATTCGATCCAATAAGGTTTCCTAAAGAAATTGCTTTTTCTTTTTTAACGGCAGCGATGACAGATGCTGCTAGTTCGGGCACACTTGTACCAATGGCAATCATTGTAACCCCAATTACGGCCTCACTAACGCCTAATATTAGTGCAATTTCCGTAGCTCCTTTTACCAACCACTCACTACCAAAATACAAAGCAGTTGCTCCTATAAACAACCAAAGACCTATCTTAGATCCGGGAACAACAGCCAAGGCATCGTCTACCTCTTCGATATCGTCTGTTGTATCTGTAGTTCTTTTTTGACCGCGAATCAAATACGCTACAAAAGCGATTAAGGCAATGAATAATACCCCCCCTTCAATGGCAGATAATTGATGATCATTCCATAAAAAATAATACAACATCCCCGAAAACAACATCATAACTGGCCAATGTATCCGGTAAAAGGAAGCATCAATTCCAATAGAACCAATAATTGCAGTAATACCAAGTACCAAACCAATATTTGCAATATTAGAGCCCACTACATTATTAATAGCGATTGCTGGAGCTCCAGACAAAGCAGCATTCAAACTGACCAATAATTCTGGTGCTGAAGTTGCAAAAGAAACAACGGTCATCCCAATCACTAATTTTGAAAAATTGAGCTTTAAAGATAAGGCTACAGAGGCCCTTACGAGAAAGTCTCCTCCTATCACTAATAAAACAAAACCAAAAATCAAAAAAGGGATGCTCATCAATATTTATTTTATGCGAAGATATGCTATTTACAAATGTGATGTATCTCAGTATCGGAGTTAAAACGTTACAAATAGCGATATCTCTCTTATTTAATCATAAAGAAACTAAAAAAAAATGACCACAGTATTTATTTTAGTAAATTTGAGGGTAAATTTTTTTTCATGAAAAAACAAGTGTTTAAAGTTCTCGCAAAAACAAATAAATTAATCTTACCCTCTTTTACAAAAAAAAGGCTAGACATTTCCAAAGCATCTGTTCTTCAACTCGCCATTATTGGATGGAGAGCTTATGTAACTAAAAATTCTTTAGATTAAAAAAAAATGAAAGAACAGTATACAAAAGTATTTACAGATAGTGCAATTCTTGTAAAAAGACTTCATTTTTTATTAAATGAAGCAGGTATTTCTTGTAGGTTATCAGACAATGTTGAATCTGCAAGGCTCGGTGGCTTTGGGATTCCTATAAATTCCGTCGCATTATTTGTCTTAAATGACGAAATTCATACAGCACAACCTATTATAGATTCTTTTAGAGAAGAAATAAATTCATAAAAAAGCAGGAATAGACTTTCTGTTTTAAAAAAATGCCATTATATTTGCAGCCGTTTAAAGGCCATGTGGCGCAACTGAATAGCGCACTTGATTACGGCTCAAGAGGTTCTAGGTTTGAATCCTAGCATGGTCACGAATAAATAGTACAAATAAAAAAACGCCAAGCTTGCTTGAGCGTTTTTTTATTTGTACTATTTTCAAAGCGGAGCTTTATAGGATCAGCGCAGCTAATCCTTTATGTTCGCCAAGCTTGCTTGAGCGTTTTTTTATTTGTACTATTTTCAAAGCGGAGCTTTATAGGATCAGCGAAGCTACTCCTGTATGATTATAGAGCTTACTTTTTTATTTTGAGTAATGCTGAAGTTTCTTTTGTTGATTTTCAGCGCGGAGCGCCAAGGATCAGCGCAGCTAATCCTATATGTTCGCCAAGCTTGCTTGAGCGTTTTTTTATTTGTACTATTTTCAAAGCGGAGCTTTATAGGATCAGCGCAGCTAATCCTTTATGTTCGCCAAGCTTGCTTGAGCGTTTTTTTATTTGTACTATTTTCAAAGCGGAGCTTTATAGGATCAGCGAAGCTACTCCTGTATGATTATAGAGCTTACTTTTTTATTTTGAGTAATGCTGAAGTTTCTTTTGTTGATTTTCAGCGCGGAGCGCCAAAGATCAGCGAAGCTACTCCTGTAGGTTTATAAAACTTGCTTTTTTATTTTGAGTAATGCTAAAGTTTCTTTTTTGATTTTCAAAGCGGAGCTTTAAGGGATCAGCGAAGCTACTCCTGTACCTCTATTGAATATTTTTAGAGAACCAGCTTACTTTTCCCGAAAAACTATTGTCTCAGAGTATAACTTTCTTAGAATCTGCACAGCTACTCCTTTATGTTTCTATTTCAAATATAGAAACTGCCAAGAATTTATCTACTAACAATACAAAACCCTTAACTTAAGCTGCTTTTTTTTACAATTAATCACTCTTTTAAAGTTCATCAGTTCTTCGTTTTATTTATTAAACAAAAAATATTTCCTACATATTTAGTCTGTAATTTTTTTAAAAAACGAATTTTTTGATTTATTCGATGAGATGGTTAAAATACACTATTACTTAAATTTTATACTAAGTAAATTGCGTATAAGTTTGGCTGTTATAAATTATGACTTTAATGAAATCAGTTTGTAATTAGCTTAACAAAAAGAAGCCCTACACGAAGCAGGACTTAAGATTTTCATCTACGGCATATAGCCTTATTGTGATAAGATTAAAGATTAGAAATTTTAATCATTATTCAAATATAAGAAAAGTTTTGTTACAAGATGATCTATATATTAAAAAAAATGCTACAAAATTATGTCAAAAATTTTAGGATTAGACCTTGGTACGAATAGTATTGGTTGGGCTTTAATCGAGAATACTACTATTTTAGGAATGGGAAGCAGGGTTTTTCCTGAAGGAGTCATAAATCTCGGTGAAGGAGAAGGAAGAGAAATTTCAAAAAACGCAAGTAGAACAGATATCAGAGGTAAAAGACGTCAGTTCTTTAGAAAAAGATTGCGTAAAAGATATTTATTAAAAGAACTCGCTAAGCATTCCCTTTGTCCAATTCCAGCTTCCTTGATTAGAGATTGGAATGGAATAGAAATTTTCAAAAATGAACTTCTTCAAGAATGGTTAAGACGGAACCCTTATGAGTTGAGAGCCAAAGCTGTCTCTGAAAAAATTACTTTATTAGAGTTAGGTAGAATCTTTTATCATATGATACAAAGAAGGGGGTTTCTGAGTAATAGCAGGAGCGCTGGTTCAGAGGTTAAAGAGTCTAGTACTATTTTTAAAGGAGATACCAAGATTGGTAAAATAGGGATTAATGAAACTCTTCAAAGTATTGAAAAGAAAAAAACATTAGGTAGCTATTTGCATTCCATTTTTCCAAAGGAAAATGAACCATTTTCAGGAGAATTAGAACGTATAAGAAATAGATATACTACAAGACAAATGTATATTGATGAATTTGAAGCAATTTGGGAATTTCAAAAAAATCATCATTCTGAATTAACGAATAACTTAAAAACAATTATTGGAGGCAGAAAAAAAGACGGCTATAAAGAAGATGGAGTATTATTTCACCAAAGGCCTTTACGTTCACAAAAACACTTAGTAGGACATTGTTCTTTTGAAACAAAAAAGACAAAATGTCAACTAAGTGCCATTCCTTTTGAGATGTTTCGAGTATATCAATGGGTTAACACAGTATCGTATGATTTAAATGGAGAAAGACAAAAAATTACACCACAAGAAAAAGAAAAAATAGTTGCTTTATTACTGTCTAAAGAAAAAATAAAATTTAAAGAAATAAGACAAAAAATCAATAGACTTGAGGCATATTATCAATTTAACTACAAGGACAATGAGCAAATTATTGGCACACATACCATCAATAAATTATCAAACAAAATGTTTTTTGGTAAGGAGTGGTTTAATTTTTCAGATACTGAACAAGAAAACATCTGGCATATCTTATCTTTTTTTGACGATCGAGATAAGTTAAAAGAGTATGCTATCAAAAATTGGAATTTTGATGAAGAAAAAGCAATTAAAATATCAAGGTTTAACCTCAAAGAGGGGTATGCAAATTTGAGCAGAAAAGCGATTAACAATATTTTACCTTTCTTAAAATTAGGGTTTATGTATGACATTGCAGTTGGTTTGGCTGGAGTGAAGAATGTTTTAGGCAACTCTTATAAAGAACATGAACAATTTGTATTTGACAACGTACCAGAAATTGTTCGTTCAAATTTAAAAGGGGGGTACATAGAACCTTTGAAACAAATGATGAAAAAGGAATTTAGTTGTACCGAAATTCAATTAAAAAAACTCTATCATCATAGTCGTTCAATTACAACCAATGATGTCTTAGATAGATTGCCTTTAGGTCCTGAAGCTGATAAAGAAATTCAAAAAATTAAAAACCCTGTTGTTATTACAGCACTGTTTGAAATACGGAAATTAGTGAATGAAATTATTGATGCTTATGGAAAACCAAATGAAATAAAAGTAGAACTAGCACGAGATTTAAAAGCATCTAAAAAAAATAGAAACGATACTAGAAGAAAACAACAAGTTTTAGAGAAAGAAAATGATAGAGTAAAAGGAGAAATTGAAAAATTAGGAATGCGGTTAAATCACACAAATATTTTAAAATATAAGTTGTGGGAAGAATGCAATCATACCTGCCCATATACTGGACAAACAATTACAATAAGCCAACTTTTTACAAGTGAAATTGAAATAGAACATATATTTCCTTGGAGTCGTTCTTTGAATGATAGTTTTAACAATAAAACACTTTGCTTTACCAACGAAAATAGGGCAAAAGAAAATAAAACTCCCTATGAATTTTATAGCTCACAAGGAGATAAAAAGTGGGAAATCATAAAGTTACAAGCATTAAATTGTTTTAAAACCAAAGCAAAGTACCCGAATTGTTATACTAAGTTTAAACATTTTGTAAAGAAAAAACATGATGAAGATTTTATTAGCCGTCAGTTAAATGACACAAGATACATTAGCAAAGAAGCAAAAAATTATCTTTCTAAAATATGTACAAAGGTACTTGTAGCTCCAGGACAAATGACAGCTACTTTAAGGCATCATTGGGGTTTAAATAGCATATTAAACAAAGAAGATAACACTAAAACTAGAGATGATCATAGGCATCATGCTATAGATGCATTGGTAATGGCATGTTCTACTAGAAGTCATTTACACGAATTGACTAAAAGAAATCGATATCGTAAAAACCATGAGCTAAAAGATTTTCCAGACCCTTGGTTCAATTTTAGAAGAGATGCAGAAAAGGCAGTTGAACAAATTTTAGTATCTCATAAAAAAACTAAAAACATCCTAACCATTAGAACCCGTTCGACTATAAAAAAGGGCGTTAAACATAGAAATATAGGTGTTGCAGCTAGGGGTCAATTACATAAAGAGTCTGTTTATGGCAAGAGAAAAGATGTTTTTACAAAAGAACTAAACTATCATATTAGAAAACCATTAATTTTACTATCAGCTGCCGAAATTCCTAAAATTGTTGATCTTGAGATAAAAAAAATAATTTATAAAGCAATTGAAGAAATTGGTTTGAATATTGACGATAATAGAAAACCAATTGTTAAAACTAGAGAAGACAAAAAACTATTTGAACAATTATTAAGTAAACCTTTTTTTCTACCTAATAAAAACGGTAATCCTGTACCCATAAAAAAAATAAGAATACAAAAAAAATTTAGTAATGCTAAACCTTTAAAAGAGAGTAAAAATCAATGGGTTGATTTAGGTAAGAATCACCATGTATTAATCTACAAAGATTTTAATGGTAATTTTAATCAAGTTGTGGTTACTTTCTGGACGGCTGTAAACCGAAAAAGAAAAGGAAAAGAAGTGTTTCAATTACCCAAAGACGGTAAGGAAATGGTAACAACATTGCAAAAAAATGAACTGTTTCTGTTGGGATTAAAGGATGATGACATTGATTGGAAAAACCTTAATTATAATTTGTTGAAAAAACACTTGTTTAAAGTTCAAACTTTATCTTCTTTTTATTATGAATTTAGATTAAGTACAGATTCAACTCAAAACAAAGACACTAAATCAAAAGTATTTAGAAGAATTACAAGTTTTAGTGACGGTAAAGCAGGGTGGAAAACACACAACCCAATAAAAGTAAAAGTTAATAGCATTGGTAAAATAGAAAAAATGTAAGCAATACAATTTTATACAGTTCATTGACATTGTTAAAGATTATAAAAACGATATTAGGGAGAGAAACATACAATCTCTAACCAGTTGTGGTTTGATTAAAGATTAGAAAAAACGATATTTGTTAAAGATGAAGCGGACAGTGATAAGAGTTGTGGTTTGATTAAAGATTAGAAAAAACGATATTACAATAATGGAGGAGGTAGTAGCGCTAGAGGTTGTGGTTTGATTAAAGATTAGAAAAAACGATATTAAAAGGTTCTTTCTTCCTCGCTGTAGAGGTGTTGTGGTTTGATTAAAGATTAGAAAAAACGATATTATAAGTGTGATTCTCCCGCTGTAGCAATCCGTTGTGGTTTGATTAAAGATTAGAAAAAACGATATTTAAATCATAAATAGTACTTACAGGAAACGAGTTGTGGTTTGATTAAAGATTAGAAAAAACGATATTACTTTTAAAAACAGAGATTTTTATATTTTTGTTGTGGTTTGATTAAAGATTAGAAAAAACGATATTCCACCACCTTTGTACAGCCAAATTGAATAGTTGTGGTTTGATTAAAGATTAGAAAAAACGATATTTTTTTATTTACAAGAATAATTTCAATGCTGTTGTGGTTTGATTAAAGATTAGAAAAAACGATATTATCTTCATGAACGCAGATTTTAATTGGCTTGTTGTGGTTTGATTAAAGATTAGAAAAAACGATATTTTGCTTTGTCTAGTGCTTTGTTATGTGCTTGTTGTGGTTTGATTAAAGATTAGAAAAAACGATATTGTAAGCTTGTTTTGGTGCGATAATTCGCTTGTTGTGGTTTGATTAAAGATTAGAAAAAACGATATTAGTTGAATAACCATTTAAATCTTCACTATAGTTGTGGTTTGATTAAAGATTAGAAAAAACGATATTTCTACTAAATGCAGTCATTGCAGCATTTCGTTGTGGTTTGATTAAAGATTAGAAAAAACGATATTAAGTTAATTTAACTTCTTCTCCATCTATAGTTGTGGTTTGATTAAAGATTAGAAAAAACGATATTAACTTCTGTAATGTAATGTTTACGGAACTAGTTGTGGTTTGATTAAAGATTAGAAAAAACGATATTAAAGTAATTAGAGCTTTAAATCTCGGATAGTTGTGGTTTGATTAAAGATTAGAAAAAACGATATTGAGGATAACAAATTTATAATATTAGAACTAGTTGTGGTTTGATTAAAGATTAGAAAAAACGATATTAGAAGTAGAAGAAGTAATTGTAACTCCTCCGTTGTGGTTTGATTAAAGATTAGAAAAAACGATATTACATCCCCAAAATCACTTATACCAAAGATTGTTGTGGTTTGATTAAAGATTAGAAAAAACGATATTCCTCTGCAACTGCTTTATGCTCCCCCACTAGTTGTGGTTTGATTAAAGATTAGAAAAAACGATATTAGTTGTTGTATTAGCTTCTAATTATCATGACTTTATAGTAAAATATCGATTTTAAAAATACTTCTTTTAAAGATACAATTACTTTATTTGAGGCATTTTTTAATTGCTATTAAAATAATTCCAATTGCATTGGAGGTGGTTCTTTGGGCGCTGCTACTTTACCCCAAAAATTCATAATATTCCCATATTGTTTATCAGTAATTCGCAAAATACTTACTTTACCAAATGGTGGTAATAATGCTTTTATTCTTTTCTCATGGGCATCTGCACTTTCACTACTAGCACAATGTCTCATATAAACAGAAAACTGCATCATTCTAAAACCATCTTTTAAAAGGTTCTTTCGAAATTGTTGAGCATTTCTTCTATCCTTTTTTGTCTCTGTTGGTAAATCAAAAAATACAAATAACCACATAACTCTATATTTGTTTAGTTCCATAAATTTGGATAAATTATTTTTCTAGAGGTACCGCTAAAACATTTTTGTAAAGAACTTGTTGTTGTGGATAAAGCCACCATTAAAGGGCTTTTTCTGTCTTCAAAATATACCGTTTGAGTTAATGTTTTTAATAATGCTGCTTTAATAGGGAGTATTAAATCTTGTTCGTCATATTTTTTGATTATTTCTAAAACCTTAGCATCTATTAAAGGACGATAGGGTTCCATAATATCATCCGCTAAACAAAATGCATTATACCTATTGTGATGGTGAATACCTAAAGTATTTAATAGACCACTACCAGAAATAGCTCTGGCAACAGCAGCTCTTAATATTGTGTAACCATAATTTAAAAATAAATTTGGGTATGTTCCATATCTTTCTCTTTTAAAGTCAAAATCAAACAAATGTTTCCAATAATAAGAGGCAGCAACTGCTTCTCTATTGTCACTATCTCCACTTAGAACTTTGGTAGCATAATATTTTAATGGATTTGTATTTATATTAAGTTTTTCTAAAACAATAGATTGATTTAATATTTTTGCTTTTATAATCTGTTGCCATAATTGTTTTTTTAAAGGTTCTGATGCGTTAATCTGATTTTTAAAATGCTCTTGTTGCAGGTGGTGACTTTCTATATTTAACAACATACTTTGAGGCATGTGCTTATTGTTACAAAAAATAACACTCACGTTATTTGAGCTCAACTTAGACAATGCAGGTATTGAAATATATACCTCTTGATTTTCAATTATAATAAATCCAATATCTTCTATAGGTACTGATGTTTCTTTATCTAATATTTTTATATTTAGTTGCTCATATTTAGTAGTTAAAGAGCATTTATTTCCAAAAAAAAGAGTTCTTTTAATCATATCCTATTTGTTTTTAATTATTAACAGATACAAGAAAGATAAGTCTCTTTTATTTATCCTAATGTTTTCATCCACTATTGAAATTTGAACCCTTATAAAGGTTGTCTTTAGATGACTATTTTTTTTCATTTTTTCCATCTCACTGTTTTCAGGGAGCCAAAAAAACCCCATTTACAGGGATTGACATAAGTTGATTTTGTTTGTAGGTTTGGGCAAAAAAAATTGGTAAGAAATGGGTTAACCTCCCAAGCTTCGGATCATGTGTAACGTTGAACCCGAAATAAAACAAAAAGTAAACCGAGTAGCGGATATCGAACCCCTTAATTATGAACTCGGATATTCTAAAAATTGAAAAAGAAAATCCCCTAAAGTTAAATACCTATGAAAAAGATTCAATTATTACTCGTGCTGTGTTACTTGATAACAACAATTACACAAGCACAAAGCCAATCAGATTGTGACCGTAATTTTAGAGAAGCACTCTTTTATTTAAAAGGAGATAAAAATTTTAAAAGAGACACGATAAAAAGCATCAATTACCTTCAACCTTGTATAGAAAAAGGGGAAGCTAAGTCTAAAATTTTATTGACTAGAATTTACACTTCTCAAACAGATAAAGACCTGCATAAAAAAGCGTTTAAAATGCTAAAAAAAATGGCTAAAAAAGAGAACGCCTTTGCAGCAGGAGACTTAGGTGTTTTATATAAGTATGGGATTGGTTGTCGCTTAAACCTTAACAAAGCGCGAAAATGGTTTGAAAAGGGAGCCGAACTTGGAAATGACAAAGCTGCCTATAGTCTTGGATATTTATATTTAAAAGGTTTTGGAGATATTTATCAAAATTATACTACTGCTGTAAAATGGTTCGAAAAAAGCAACCATGATATGGCTAAATACTGGTTAGGTGTTTCTTACTATTATGGAGATGGTGTAACTCAAAATATTGCAAAAGCAAATGAATTGTTAGGAACTAATTTTGAAAATAGCATTATACAAACTCAGTCTAATTCTAGTTCAGAAACCTCTTCTAGTAGCGTTTCTAACCAATCGGAGTCTCAAAATGAAAATAGTGAAAATACGGTGCCTGTTTCAGATGAAAATTTGATTGGAGAATGGACGGGAAAACTATTAAAATTTGATTGGTCGGGAAAAAAAATTCGACAAAGAAATGATTTTACTCTAGAAATAAAAAAGGATTCTGTAACTGAAAATTTAGTGTACGATCTAAAAATTAATGACCAAGAATACAAAGAAGAAATCATCGATAGAATTGATAATGAAGTCTATTTTGATGAGATTTATATAAACTTACCGCATCAATCGTTTAGTGAAGACATTGCTGATCATTTAGAGTATCAGTTTTTATCTACAGAGATGTTGATAAAAAAAATTCATGGGTTTACTTTTTTAACTGGAAACATTGTAAACTATATCAATGAGTGGAATGAATCTGGCGCACCAATAAAGTATGTGTTAAAAAAGAAAGAAACTTTTGCCAATAGCGACCAAGAGCTTTCTGATGAAATTCTATTTGCATTGTCTGCGCAGGAAGATAATTTTATAAAATTATATCCAAACCCTTTTAAAACTGATTTGATCATTTCTTATACATTGGATATGCCAAGTTTTGTAGAAGTAAAAATCACCGATATTC
>Ga0209504_1001963_pt1 | contig 14643 bp, 10 predicted proteins | sample COGITO_mtgs_1005_FD_184791 | JGI IMG/M metagenome (GOLD analysis project Ga0209504, IMG submission 184791) | Pelagic marine microbial communities from North Sea - COGITO_mtgs_100511 (SPAdes) (version 2) | ecosystem: Environmental > Aquatic > Marine > Epipelagic ...
CTCTAGATGGAACTAATATCAATGCTTGAATCTCTTTGGATACAGGATCTAAAGAATTTATAAGTGGTAAAGAAAAAGCAAGAGTTTTCCCAGTTCCTGTAGGCGATAACAAAATTATATTATTGCTTTCTTTTATAGCCTCAACGGCCTCTAGTTGCATTGGGTTTAATTCATAGATATTTAATTTTGCTAAAATAGCTTCTTGGTCTTTGATACTATTTGCCATAAAATTTACTTTCTTTCCTTTTTTAGGTTATTTTCTAAATTTGGTTGTCGATGATTAGTTTGTGCTAAATGATTTAAATGATTCGCCAATACTTTTTCAATTAATTCTTCTTTAGTTAGATGATGAAAAATAGTTTTTACTTTAGATTTAAAATCTTCAGTAACTGTTCGGTTAGGTTTTGTTTTAAAAATTTTCCTAGCCCACAATAAGGTGTTATTTTCCTCAATACTATCTGAATTAGCTTTTTTAACCTCATTAAATTTAATGCCCAACTCCTGTTCAAAATTCGCTATGTATAAAACTTCTTCTTTTTGTAGGATAGTTAATGAAATCCCCTTTGCTCCTGCTCTAGCTGTTCTTCCACTTCGATGAACATAAGCCTCATAGGTGTCTGGTAAATGATAATTAACCACATAAGAAACAGCTTTCACATCTATTCCCCTAGCTGCTAAATCTGTAGCAACTAATACTTTAATATGACCTTCTCTAAACTGACCCATAACTCGATCTCTTATTCCTTGAGTTAAACTTCCATGTATTGTGCCTGAAGAAAATTTATTTTTGGCTAAATTTTTACCTAGCTTATTAACAGCTGCTTTAGTTTTACAAAAAATAATACCTTGTTGCCCTTCCCTTGCGTATAAAAAATGAAGTAAAATATCTAGTTTTTCTATGGGTTCTACAACAGAATACTGATGTGTTATTCCTTGATGGCCAACACTAGACATATCAGCTTCTATAGTGGTTACATTTTTTGAAAGATAATTCTGGACCAATTGTTTAATTGTTCCCGGCATTGTGGCTGTAAACATCAAAATTCTAGACGTTTTAGGAACCTCTTTAAAAATTTGTTCTACTTCAGAATGCAATGCACCAACCATTTCATCAGCTTCATCTAAAACTAAATATGAAGTATTATTAACAATAATAGATTTACGATCTATTAAATCAAGTAAACGTCCTGGAGTAGCTACTACAATATGTACAGTTCTTTTTAATGCTTCTATTTGAGATTTGAGTGTTGCACCCCCAAAAAGCCCAATGACAGAAATTTCTGGATTAAATGATGCATATAAAGATAAATTAGTTTGTATTTGCTGTCCAAGCTCTCTAGTAGGTGCTAATATTATTGCTTGAATAGTAGTATTTTCAGGTTTAATAAGTTGTAATAAAGGTAAACCAAAAGCTGCGGTTTTCCCTGTACCTGTTTTAGCCAATGCAACTAAGTCTTTCTTTCTTTGAAGAATAAATGGAATAACTTTCTTTTGAACTTCTGTAGGCTCAATAATTTCAATATCTCTCATACGAGATTGAAGTTCCTTATGTATTCCAAGGTCAGAAAATTGGTTAGGCATAAAATATATATTTTTTGCAAATGTACTCACACTTTAACAGCTAATGACACTAAATAATATAATCTTATGAAATACCTATATCTTTTTCCAGATAATAGGGAAAAATTCTATATAATATTTTAAATTTACCTTCAAATTATTTTTTTGAAGTTATTATCACTCATTTTATTTCTTTTATCATGTTTTTTAGTTCCTGTAGAAGCACAAAATTCTGTAGCCAGGGATTGGAATGAAGAACTATTGGAAGCTATAAGAAATGATTTTGCTAGACCAACAGTACATGCTAGAAACTTATTTCATAGTTCTCTTATTATGTATGATACCTGGGCAATTTTTAATGATAGTGCTGAAACTATATTTTTAGGAAAATCTTTTGGAGGTTATGAATGTACTTTCAATGGTATTTCAACCCCCTCTGAAATTGATAGTGCAATTCACGAAGTAATGAGTTATGCTATGTATAGACTTTTAATACATAGATTTACAAACTCACCAAATGCAAATAATACGCTAGAAAGCTTTACAGATTTATTTATTTCGTTCGGTTATGATGAAAATATTACAACTGTAGATTACAGCAATAATTCTTTTGCTGCACTAGGTAATTATTTGGCACAAGAAATAATAAATTTTGGATTACAAGATGGTTCAAACGAACAGGATGATTACGGAAATCAATATTATGTTCCTCAAAATGAACCATTAGTATTAGATTTATATGAGGATAATACGAACATAAATCCAAACAGGTGGCAACCTCTTGCTTTTGATGTATTTATTGACCAAAGCGGAAATGTTTATCCTTTAGATACCCCAAGTTTTTTGAGTCCAGAATGGGGTCAAGTAACTCCTTTTTCATTAAAAACAGAAGATTTATCAATTTTAAATGATGGTTTTGATAGTTATGTATATAACAATCCTGGAGCCCCACATTTTATTCAAAATTCAACAGCTAATGGAATTGATGATCCTTACAAATGGAACTTTGCATTAGTAATAGCATGGTCTGCACATTTAGACCCAAACGATGATAGTCTAATAGATATCTCACCAGCATCTTTAGGAAATACTGACATATCCTCTTTTCCATCTACATTTGAAGAATATCAGACTTTCTATAACTTTTCAGACGGGGGATCTGTTGGTAGTGGTCATGAAATCAATCCTATTACAGCAATGCCCTATACTCCACAAATGGTAAAAAAATCTGACTATGCTAGAGTTTTAGCTGAATTTTGGGCAGATGGTCCAGATTCAGAAACCCCTCCTGGACATTGGTTTACAATTCTAAATTATGTGAATGATCATCCAGAAACTATAAAAAGATTTGCTGGACAGGGAGCTATATTAAGTAATTTAGAATGGGATGTTAAATCTTATTTAGTCATGGGTGGTGCTATGCATGACGCTGCCATAAACACATGGGGCATAAAGGGGTATTATGATTATGTGAGACCCATATCTGCAATTCGTTATATGGCATCAAAAGGCCAAAGTACAGATAATACATTACCTAGTTTTAATCCTCATGGATTACCCTTAATTCCAGATTTAATTGAAGTGATAGCTTCTGGAGACGACTTGGCAGGAGATAATGACATAAATGTAGGTAAGATAAAAGTTAAATCTTGGAAAGGTCCAGATTTTATAGATAACCCAGATACCGATGTAGCTGGTGTAGATTGGATATTAGGTACTCACTGGTGGCCTTATCAAAGACCCACATTTGTAACGCCTCCATTTGCAGGGTATCTTTCGGGTCATTCTACTTTTTCAAGAGCAGCAGCTACCGTTTTAACCAAAATTACAGGCAGTAAATTTTTTCCTGGAGGTATTGGAACTTTTGATGTTATTGAAAATGAGTTTTTAGTATTTGAGGAAGGTCCCTCAGAATCGTTTACCTTAGAATGGGCAACTTATCAAGATGCTTCAGATCAAACAAGTTTGTCTAGAATTTGGGGTGGAATTCATCCTCCGATAGACGATATAAAAGGAAGAATTATAGGTGAAAAGATAGGTGAAGAATCATTTGATCTGGCACAACAATATTTCTCTGGTACATTAAGTAATTCCCTCATATCCAATCCTATAACAAATACAAAAATTTATCCAATACCTGTTCAAAATTCACTTTATATTGAAACACAATTTTTAGGAGAAATTAAATTAGAATTGTATTCACTTTCAGGTAAGCTTATATTTTCAATAAATAACATTAATCATTTTGGAGTTTTAGAAGTAAACTTGGAGCATTTGGCTCAAGGAGTATACATTCTAAATGGGCTTTCTAACAAAGATTCTTTACTCTTTCAGAAAAAAATTATCAAATAATTTCTATTATTTAAAAATCTACGACTATGCCTATGCTAGGAATAGACGTGCTGGTGTCCTGGTTAATTTGTGACAAACTAAGTGGAGAATTTAAATTACCATCCACATCTCTTGACAGCCCATATTCATTTGGCCTTGGGATGCTTTGGCCAAGAACATTTTGAACTTCAAAAAAGATATTTAAACTGAATTGATTGTAATTCCACTTTTTATCTACTCGAATGTCTAATTGACTAAACGTTTCTAATTTTTCTTCTCCCAAACGCGTATAATCTAAAATGATTTCTGGATAGGAAACCAGTGTTGCCTCAAGATTTGTTGGAACATAAGGGGTTTGACCTGCAAACCGATATCTAGAACTAATTTCCCAATTTTTTTTTAATTTATATCCACCAACAAAAGAAACCAAATGTCTACTATCCCAAACAGAAGGGATATAAGTAGTGGTATCAAAACCTGTAAATTCACTAAAGAAATAGGTGTATGAGAAAATACTATAAAAATTATTCAATAATTTCTGCTGGTATTGAAATTCTAAACCATAACTTCTACCCTTTCCTACTGTTTCTACATCTTCATTTCCCAATACTTCAAAATCTGCTCCTTTATTAGCCAATGAAACTTGATCTAATACTGATACAGGGTAATCTGAATATATTTTGTAAAAACCCTCTAGTGATATACTTGCAGCTGGGTTTAAGTAATGTTGTAATCCTATTACATAATGATCACTTTGTGTATAATCACTGTCTTGGTTTGTAAGATTACCACTTGGATCTCTAAAACCTAAAATTGTGTACGGTGCTATTTTATAATACCGTCCTGCAGTTGCACTTATACGCCAATCTTCTTTAAATTCATAGGACAATGAGAATCTTGGAGAAAAATTTGAAATTAAGTTACTTGAAGTTGTAAAACTATCATCATCCATCCTAAATCCAAGAGACACATCAACTTTATCATTAAAAAAAGAACGTGTTGCATTCGCAAAAAGTCCGTATTTAATAAAGTCTATCTCGGTAGTATAGAAAATTGCATCAGCAATATTAGTTGTATTATTTGAGTAAAAAGAATGTTGTGTATTAAAACCCCCTGTAAATTTCCAATCATTTACAAATTTAGTAAGCTGATATCTAAGTTTAGACTCAGATTCTACGGCATCATTTCTAAAGATAATTCCAGTTTCGTTTTCAGGATCTAGGTAATTGGTAAATATGTTTTCTAAACGATTATTACTCACTGTAGTTTCCATATAACCAGAACCATCTTTAAATCTTTTTCTCCAGGTGACCCCTATAGAATTTGTTTTTTGCTGTATGAAAGGTGCCTGTTCCAAAACCGCTTGAGCTTCTTCATCATAGTCTTCTGGAGCTTCCACACTAAAATCATCTACAGATCCTAAACCTATAAAGTACAAGTCATTATATTTATCTACCTGATGTGTTAGTTTATATTGGTAATCCCAATAATCTGGTCTAATGGGTAAGCCTATCAGTTTGAATAAAGCTTGTAAATAACTTCTTCTTACAGACAATAAAAAACTGGTCTTACTTTCTTTCTTTTTGTTTTTGAATAACGGGCCTTCAAAAGTGAAAGCAGCATCTGTAGCACTTACCCTGATGTTAGTATTGAATCGCTCTTTATTACCATCACGTTGTTTAAATTGAAGCACCCCAGATAATGGATTATCATATTGAGCACCAAAAGCAGATGTAGATAAGGTAACATCATTGATAAAAGCAACATTTAATAAGCCTACAGGACCTCCTGCACTTCCCTGTGTTGCAAAATGATTAATATTTGGCACTTCTACCCCATCTAAATAATATACGGTCTCATTAGGAGCACCTCCACGTATAATTAAATCATTTCTAAATCCTCCTACTGATGGAGAAACACCAGGTAATGACTGGGCCACTTGAACAACATCATTGTTACCTCCTGGATAGGTAGCTATTTCTACAGCAGATAAAGACTGGGTAGATAAAGGAGTTTCTTTAGGTCTACTTATTTTATTTTTATTAGAAACTACTACTTCTTCTAGAGATTCAGAAGATTCAATTAAAATAAAATTAAACGATCGATTCCCTTTTGATTTAATAATAATATTAAATTTTGTTTGTGAGTCAAAACCAACAAAGCTAGCCGTTAAGTTGTATGATCCTGGGACTATATCTGTAATTTGAAAAGTACCATCTTCTTCAGAAATACTTCCCTGACTGGTATTTAAATATACAGAAGCGGCAAATATTGGAGCACCTTTTTCATCTACTACTTTTCCTCTAATACTTGTTTTTACTTGAGCAAAAGAAGCAGCTGAAATAAGGAGAGTGATAAAAAGAAATGGAATAAGTTTAGGCTTACTAATCATGAAATTTGGTTGAATAATTGATGCTGCAAAAATACCATTTTTAAGATGCTGCAACCTGATTTATTATTTTTTGTCTAAATTTAAGGTAGAATTTATTAAAATTTTAACAACATGACGAACTACTTAAGAAAACCAACGGGACTATTTTGGATCATTAGCAGCATGGCACTTGTTTGGAATTTAATGGGAGTATTTAATTATTTAACTCAGGCATTTATGACTGATGCTGTATTAGCCTCTTTACCCAAAGACCAGCAACTCATGTATCAAGATGTTCCAGCCTGGGCAACAGCAGCATTTGCTACTGCAGTATTTTCAGGAACTTTTGGAGCTTTATTATTATTGTTAAAGAAAAAAATTGCCTCTACTTTCTTTATTATATCATTTATAGGAATTATTATACAGATGTCATATGGTCTGCTAATAAATGAAAATACAGACAGCTATGGCCCTATGGGACTACTCATGCCTTTTATGATTATTGCTATTGGAGGCTATTTAATATGGTACACTAAAAAAGCTAATCAGCACAGATGGTTATCTTAACCATTAGAAGGTAGTTTCCGTAAATTTAATGTTTAAGTTTTTTTCTATTTCATGTACTCGTTGAAGCTCATGAGCTATAATTAAAGCAAGAGACACCCCTTTTTTACCTGCTCTAGCAGTTCTTCCACTTCTGTGCGTATAATAATCTAATTGATCTGGTAATTGATGATGAATTACAAATGCTAAATCTCTAACATCTATTCCTCTTGCAGATACATCTGTAGAAATTAAGTACTGTAAACTTTCATTTTTAAAGGCACGCATTACTTTGTCGCGCTCTTTTTGTTGCATATCTCCTTCCAAGGCTCCGATAGAAAAACCTTCCTCTTGCAAAAGTTTGTTAAGATTTTGTGTACCTGCTTTAGTTCTACAAAATATAATACCACGCGCTTCTTGTCTAGATTCTAAAAAACGAATTATAGTCTTTACTTTTTCTTTGATGGTTGTTTTTACAAATTGATGACTAATGTTGGTATTTACCGTAGCATTTCTATCAATTTCTACACGTGGTGCATTAGCATCCATGTACGTTTTAATAATTCTTTGAATTTCTTCTGGCATGGTCGCAGAAAACAACCAAGTATTTCGATGACCTGAGGTATATTTTAAAATTCTATTTAAATCTTGTTTAAATCCCATACTCAACATTTCATCAGCCTCATCTAAAACCAAGGTGTTTATCTCTTTTAAATTGATGTTTCCTCGTTCTATCAAATCAATTAATCTTCCAGGAGTAGCAACAATTACATGGGTAGTTCTCTGTAAATTATGTATTTGTTTTTCGATCTTTTCGCCACCATAAACAGCCTCAACAAACACCTTGTGGTCATAATATTTTGTATACTTAAAAAGTTGTTTTTTTATTTGTTGTACCAATTCTCGTGTAGGTGATAAAATAAGTGCTTGAACAGCAGTATTGTTAGGATTTATCTGTTGAACTATTGGCAGGCCAAAAGCGGCGGTTTTACCTGTTCCTGTCTGCGCTAAGCCTACAAAATCTGTTCTTTTATTCAATAAAACTGGAATGGTTCTTTCCTGAATTTCTGAAGGCGAATGTATTCCTAACTCTTTAATAGATTGTATGAATGGTTTTTTTATTCCTAAGGTAGCAAATGTGCTCATCGTTACATTAAATTTCTAAATGCAAAGGTACAGCTATTTAGGACCTAACATCGATAAAATTTGATCTGTTATTCGAGTAGGCTTAAAGGTTTTAGCAGTTACCAAACAAAAGGTGGTTTGAGCCTTAACAATGGCTTTATTGTTTTTATAAAATTCTACATGACGAATAGATCGGATGCCTCCTGTTTTACCTACCCATGTTTTAGCAGTAATTTCGTCACCTAATAGCGCCTGTCCTATATAATCTATTTCATGTCTAATCACTACCCAAACATAAGCAGAAGTATCTACCCCCTTTTTTAGTAGTGTCCAATGTAAATTTGCTATGTCTTGAATCCATTCTAGATAAACTACATTATTTACATGATGAAGTTCATCTATGTGAGAAGCTACTACTGTATAGTTAGTTTGAAAAACAGTCATACAACAAACTTAACAGAAAATTTCGCGGAAATATTATTTAAACTAAATTTTTTAAATAAAAAATATATTCATTCAATATAAATAAATGCACATTTTTAGAGGCTACTAATTTGGTTAGTTAGCTTAAATGATATTTTGCTACACTGGTAACCTAACTCTTCCTTTGAGGAAAAGTATCAAGAATTTTAACAAGTACCTCTTCTCAACGCATCCCTATAAATAGTGAGCTATATTTTTCATTACTTATAGGGATTGTGTTTGGTAATAAAATTACTGAAATTTATTGTTGTTATTTATTTCAGACACAAAGACAGATTTTGTAAATCTTTTTTGAGATAAATTTTAACAAAGACTCCTGTTATCCGGAAATAGAACCCTATAAACAGAAGGTTTATTCTCCATATAACGAGTTATACCACATTAAAACAAACATAGCGGTCAAAAATGGTCTGATCATCCAAAGTCGGAAAATGTGAAAGTTGAAACCGAAATAAAAGAAAAAGTAAACCGAGTTATCGAAAATCGAAAGAGTAGAAAAAGAAAAATTTATTAACTTGGAAAAAGTCTAAACAAATAAAAAAAGATTTTTCCCCTAAAACTAAAAATTATGAAAACAATATTGAAATTTATAATTCCTGTTTTTATTATAACTTTTGTAGTATATTCATGTAATGAAGATAGTGATTTGGACGTAAACTCAATCACAGATGATAAAATAACTACAATATTTGAAAGAACGTCCGAATCTTCAGTTCCTTCTAATAATGGAATTTTTCCCGATATAAATAAAATAGAACTTATAGGAAAAAATACGGAATTAGGTAAAAATTTGATTACAGAAATTAATAAAGTGAATCAATATGATTTAAATTTATCTAAAATTAAAAGGATTACTTTTTCATCGGCTAAATATTATGCTTACTCTATTCCTTTTAACCTATATGAAAGAGAGTTAGTTATTGTAAATAATAATAATTCAATTTCAATTGTTATTTCAAAACAAATATCTTTAGTCAATGGTAATAAGAAATTTATTGTAAGTAATTTTAAAAATGAACCTATCATGTCATTAGAGCAAAACACTGAAAATATGTTTGGTAATAGAATATTATTTAAAAATAGTACAACTCCTTTTGAAGTTAGTTCATCTTTACCTGTAATTGAAAATCCTTACCAAACATTAGATAGCGGATGCCCTGGTTTAAATTCTTTTAGTGCTTGTATGCAATGTATGTGGGATGAATGTTCAAGTAGTTGGGTTTGTGGTGCAATTCTTGCTCTTGAACCTGGACCAACTATTGCTTTCGCAGCAGGTTTATGTGCACTTGATACAATAGCAAACATGTAATTTTAAATATTTAATTATGAAAAAAATAATAGAATTTTACAAATCAGAAATAAAGTTTTTAATTTTTGCATATTTATTTTTGTTTTTAGGTGTATATAATGTGTTTTCAGGTAATAAAAGTTACTATGAATTAATGTTCATAGTTTCCATAACCCAATTTATACTTTATTATATTCGAATTTGGATTAAAAATAAAAAAGCTAAAGACAACGTGGCATAACACGGTATATAAAAAATAGCAGTTAAGTGAAAGCTATAAAGTTTGTGCTTTTCTGCAATCTTTGTTTTATAGCTAAAAGTAATAGCTTTTTTATTCTGCTACTTTTCATATACAAGACCGTTAGCAAAAACTACAGAATTATGACAAAAAACATTATTAGTTCAATAACTATTTTAGTATCCATACTAATCTTCTCAAGTTGCTCTGAAGTCAAAACCTCAGAACTAGCTGAAAATCAAATCATTTATTATGGAGGAGATATTCTCACCATGGTTGGGAATGAACCGAATTATGTTGAAGCACTAGTTATAGATTCAGATTCAATTGTCTTCGTAGGAGATTTTTCCGAGTCTAAACAGCTAATCCCATCAGCTAGAAAAGTAAATCTAAATGGCAAAACTTTGTTGCCTGGATTTATAGATGCGCACTCACATTTTGCTGGGTTTCCTAGTCAAGCTATAGGTGCACAAATCCTCCCACCCCCAGATGCAGGTGCGAAAAATATAAATTCCTTAATAGAAATATTGAAAGCTTGGTCGACACCTGAAAATATTGAACTAACCGGCTGGATATTCGGAATGGGATTTGACGACTCTGTATTAGAAGAGAAAAGGTTCCCTACTAAAGAGGACTTGGATAAAGTATCAGAAGAACATCCGGTAATGATAATACATATCTCGGGTCACTTTTGCGTTGTGAATAGCAAAGGTTTAGAGCTTTTAAATATCAATTCAGAAACTCCCAATCCTGAAGGTGGTGTTATAAGAAGAATTGCTGGAACAAATGAACCGAATGGTGTTTTAGAAGAATTAGCTGCTATACCTATAATGCCTATAGTTTTAGCTCCAAAAAGTGAAGAGGCGGTTAAAGCATTTATGATAGCAGGGCAAAATATGGCATTATCGTATGGCTACACTACAGCTCAAGAGGGAAGAGCAATGCCTAATTCTCATCTATTTCTAGAACATGCTGCTACTACTGGTTTCTTAAAATTGGATGTGGTAAGCTATATTGATTACTCAGTTTCAGATTCCTTATTAAACTCTGAATGGTATAGTTCGACTTACAATAATCATTACAGGATTGCAGGGATGAAACTGACACTGGATGGATCTCCACAAGGCAGAACAGCATGGAGGACCCAACCCTATCTAATTCCACCGGAAGGCGCTGATGAAGGTTATTCTGGTTATCCCGCCATACCGGATGATAAAGATGTGGAGGTGATATATGAAAAAGCTTTTAAAAATAATTGGCCTATACATACTCATGCTAATGGGGATGCCGCAATGGATCAAATGATTAGAACTTTAAAGAAGGTAACTAATAAATATGGAAATGAAGGGAGAAGAGATGTTCTCATTCATGGTCAATATGTACGAGATGATCAGTTAGATGAATTTAAGAATCTGAACATTATTACGTCACTCTTCCCCTTACATACCTTTTACTGGGGAGATTGGCACAAGGAATTAATTGGTGACAGCTTAGGGAACAAAATCAGTCCAACAAGGACAGCGTTAAACAAGGGTTTAAAAATAACTATCCATACTGATGCTCCAGTAGCCTTACCTAATTTAATGCGAGTAATATGGACAGCAACAAACCGCGTTTCGAGATCAGGAGAAATTATCGGTGAGAATGAAAGATTAACTCCTTATGAAGCTTTAAAATGTATTACTGAATGGTCGGCATATCAACATTTTGAAGAAGATTCAAAAGGAACGCTTGAATCAGGAAAATTGGCTGATTTAGTTATTCTAGATGCAAACCCCCTCAAGGTTAAACTTGATGAAATAAAAGAAATAATTGTTCTAGAGACTCTAAAGGAAGGTAGAACTGTATACAAAAGATAAACTAATTCTAACGCTAAATAAATAGCATTAATGAAGTTCAGCAAAATAAATAGAGCCGTTATGGTAGATAAAGCAATGATCATATCTGTAATCTTTTTTTCCATATTAGGCTGTAAAAGTGATGGAGGAGAAAGGGAAAAATCCAGTATTGATAAATCACTTAGTCAGGAAGAAATAACGCAAATTTCAAAAGAAACCTATATCGCCTTATTCCCTATCGTGTATAATTATGGTACAATGTATAGTCAAGCTATTAATAATGACGCGCCCGAATACATAGGAGGATTTGGAGTCTATAAACACTACGGCTTGTCTACCCCTGACAACAGGGATATTCCTACACCTAATAATAATACTCCCTATTCCTGGGCTTGGGTTGATTTACGCTCTGAGCCATGGGTATTAACCATGCCTCGTTCAGACGGCAATCGATATTATGTTTGTCAATGGGACGATATGTGGGGGTATGTTATTGATGCACCTGGCTCGGTTATAGATGGACAAGACGGAGGGAATTATCTTCTAACCACCAGGGGTTTTAAAGGACAAATACCAGAGGGTATTAAACGTGTTGTATATTCGGAATCTCAATTTGTTGGAACATTAACAAGAACTGGAGTAAATGGTCAAGATGACATTCCAGCAATGCAATCGATACAAGAAGGATATATTTTACAGCCTTTAAGTTCCTTCACTGGATCAGAGCCTAAAACAATATTAGAAGATATTAATTGGATTAGCTATGATAAGGCTGACTTAAAGAACATCAATTTCTTTAAGTATGCAAATTTTATGCTAGAATATAGCATTCCGAATAAAGCCGACCAGACGATGCTTGAAAATGCCAAAAAGATAGGTGTTGTGGCTGGCAAGGATTGGCACCCGAATAATATGGATGGTTCATTTGTAGATGCTATTAATACAGGTATAGAAGAAGCGCTAAGAGAAATTGATAAGCAAGTAGCTATAACCAATGACGGTAATAAGCTATTTAACACTAGAGAAATTATTGGTGAGGATTATTTAAACAGAACTGTTGGAGTAATCGTTGGACAATTTGGTAATTATCCTACTCAGGCCATCTATCCTAGCTTTCAAAAAGATGATGATGGTGAATTACTTGATGGTAGTAAAAGTAACTATTCAATCACTTTCTCCAAAGATGAATTACCTGAGTCTGACTATTTCTGGTCTTTTACAATGTACGATCTTCCAAATCGATATTTGGCTGAAAACGCCATAAACAGATACAGTATTGGTAGCCAAACTGAGTCATTAAAAATAAATGAAGACGGTTCATTGACCATTTTCTTTCAAACAGAATCGCCAGGCAAAGATAGAGAAGGTAATTGGTTGCCCTCACCTGATGGACCTTTCTACACAGTTTTACGTATTTATGGGCCAAGTGACAGCATTTTAAATGGCACTTATAAATTGCCACAAATAATTAAAAACTAGTGGTGATAATTTTTTAAAAAAAAAGAAAAGCTTTTGCTAATAAAACCTAAACTGCATTAAAACGCTGTTTAGCTGAAACGTTAAAAAAGGTTTAAAATGTATTATGAAATTAAAGGGTATCTTATACTAGTGATTGGAATATTTGATTAATCTATATACTACGGGAATTTTTAAAAAAATAACGTAGCGTAATATTATTGCATAAACTCTATGACTATAACAAGTTATCTTATAGTATATTTGAATCTTATTAGAATAACAGACTTAACATAATTAAAACATGAAATATATAACGTTATTACTAATTCTTGTGGGGTGTGCTTTTTCTGGTTTTGCCCAAGAAACCATTTATGCATCTCTTACGCATGACGGCATTCAGCGAGATTATATATTGTATATTCCAGAGTTATATGATGGCAATTCAGATGTTCCTCTGATCCTTAATTTTCATGGATTTGGGAGTAATGCAACACAACAAATGTTTTACGGTGATTTTCGTGATATTGCAGATACAGAAGGATTTCTTTTAGTACATCCTGAAGGAACTACAGTTATTGGAAATCAATTCTGGAATGTTGGGTTTCCTGGGATTTCAAGCACCATCGACGATGTTGGTTTTACCGAAGCTTTAATCGATGAATTGGCAGCTTCATATGCCATAGATTTAGATAGAGTTTACGCAACAGGGATGTCTAATGGTGGTTTTATGAGTTTTTTATTGGCTTGTCAATTGAGTGAAAAAATTGCGGCTGTGGCTTCTGTAACAGGTTCTATGACCCAAGATACTTTTGATGATTGCAACGCTCAACGTCCCACACCCGTTTTGCAAATTCATGGTACCGAAGATGACGTTGTTCTTTATAATGGAAATACCCTGTCAATACCCATAGCAGATGTAATTTCTTACTGGGTAGATCATAATAATAGTGAAACAACCCCAACAACTACAACGTTTCCAGATATAGACCCTTCAGACGGAAGCACAATAGAACATAGTGTTTATGAAGATGGTGATAATGGGATTACTACTGAGCATATGAAAGTTATTGGAGGAGGTCATACTTGGCCAGGTTCAGTAATTAATACAGGGGGGACAAACCAAGATATTGATGCCTCCATGGAAATCTGGTTGTTCTTTTCAAGATATGATATCGATGGACTACTATCAACTGATGACTTTGAAAATAACCAAGTGACTATCTATCCCAACCCAACCCAATCTAAAATTAATTTGTCATTAAATTTTTCTAAAGAAGTTCATTATAAGTTGTTTTCTCCTCTAGGAAAGCAATTAATGGATGGAATAATTACATCAAGTAATCAAGAAATTGATATATCACATTTACCATCGAATATTTACTTTTTAAAAGTCGGTAATCAGTTCCAT
>Ga0209504_1001975_pt1 | contig 14599 bp, 16 predicted proteins | sample COGITO_mtgs_1005_FD_184791 | JGI IMG/M metagenome (GOLD analysis project Ga0209504, IMG submission 184791) | Pelagic marine microbial communities from North Sea - COGITO_mtgs_100511 (SPAdes) (version 2) | ecosystem: Environmental > Aquatic > Marine > Epipelagic ...
AGCAGTTGTCTATGAAGTACACTAAGTATGGGGACTATGAGAAGCCAATGTACGAGTGGATTGATAACTATCGTAAACAGCATGGTATTCTCAAAAATGACTTCAACTGGGGTGATATTCCTTTTGAGATCATGAAACTGTACGCTGGTATGGATGCGGCCTGTACGTTTCTTCTCTATGAGAAGTTCGTAAAGATCAAGCAAAATAAACGTCTAGCAAAAGTGTATGATAATATACTAATTCCTGGTTGCCGGTTTTTGACCGACATCCAAGACAATGGCGTACCGTTTGATAAGCAGCGTCTGCTCAAGTCTCAGTCTCTCATGCAAGACGAGATTGATGAAGCAGTAGCGGAACTATACAAGCATCCTGCCATCAGTAAATTTGAGCAAATTAATGGAAAAGATTTTAATCCTAACAGTACTGTGCAGCTTCGCAGTTTATTATTTGATTTCATCGGCCTTACTCCTACTGGAAAAAAGACTGGAACGGGCGCGAATTCAACAGATGCGGAAGTTCTTCAAGAGCTGGCATCGCAATCCGACGTCCCCGGACTTATCCTTGCTATCCGACAAAAGTCTAAAATTAAGAATACTTATTTGGACAAAATCTTCCCGCAGTTGGACAGAGATAGTCGCTTACGCACAGGTTTTAACCTTCATGGCACAACTAGTGGGCGGCTCAGCTCTAGTGGCAAGCTTAATATGCAGCAACTACCCAGAGACAATCCCATTGTTAAAGGATGTATTAAAGCAGCTAATGGACATAAAATTGTAGCAATGGATTTGACCACAGCAGAGGTATATGTAGCTGCTGTGCTCGCAAAAGACAAAGCACTTATGGATGTCTTCAAGTCTGGAGGCAACTTCCACAGTGCGATTGCACACAAAGTATTTAAGCTACCTTGTGAAGTAAGCGAAGTAGCAGAACTATACAGTATGCAACGTCAGGCGGCTAAAGCCGTAACCTTTGGTATCATGTATGGTGCCGGAGCAAATAAGATTAGTGAGCAAGTCACAAAAGACAGTGGTAAACCTTTCACTAGAAACGAAGCTCAGGAAGTAATTGATGATTACTTCAAAGAGTTTCATAAGTTAAAATCATGGATTGAAGAGAACCAGAAGTTCATTCAACAGAATGGTTTCATTTACAGCTTCTTCGGAAGAAAGAGGAGATTACCAAATGTCGCATCGACAGACAAAGGCATCCAGAGTCATAGCGTTAGGTCTGGTCTTAATTTTCTGGTGCAGTCTGCTGCTTCTGATATTAACCTTCTAGGCGCAATAGACATGAATGAATGGATCAAAGCAAACGGCAAGAAGGCTCGTATTTTCGCGCTCGTACACGATTCCATTCTAGCAGAAGTACCAGATCAAGAAGTTGAAGAGTACATGGAAAAACTAGCAAACTTCATACAGATGGACAGAGGTATCTCTATACCTGGTGCTCCAGTAGGCTGTGACTTTGAGATTGTTCATGAAGATTACTCAGGCGGAAAGTTCGAGAAAATGTATGGTAATCACATATCGTAACATAAGAACTGCTGTAGAATACCCAGTGTTTCTGCTCGGTGCAGGACACTGGGAGCTAATAGACGGATTACTGCTTATGGATGACAAAGTAATAGATGATCGTAATAAAGAAGGAAAAACTCTAGGAGCCAGAAGAATGCAAACTCCTCATAAGCCTTTGTTCCCTCTGAAGAAAATGGTCTCTTCTTACAATGGCATATTGAAACAAAAAACTAATTATTTTATAGACAATACAGGACAGCCTTTTTACTATGAAAAGACACGTTTTGCACAGCTAAAATACTTAAAAATTAAAAGAGTGGAGAAGAAAAACGTAGCTTCACTTGTATGGGTACAAGGACATAATACTCCTTTTACCGTTCCACGCCCTCCTGAAGATGGAATGCTTTGGGCAGGGGTTTTGCACTTACATGGACTTCCGTGGGTGCTTTATGAGTATTCAGAAGTGAAACTCAAAGACTCAAAAAAGAAAGTATAATATGGGAAAACGAAGAAAAAATCTTGCAGGAGTCAACTTTGAACTGCAAGAAATAGAACCTTTAACACGTAACCAGCTAAAAGCATTTGAATCTAATAAACACCTTGTTTTGCACGGACTTGCAGGGACAGGTAAGACGTTTATATCCTCATACCTAGCATATGATGATATGGCAAAAGGAGCCTTTCAAAAGCTAGTAATTATACGAAGTGCTGTACCTACAAGAGACATTGGATTCTTGCCTGGTACAGAAAAGGAAAAAGCCTCTGTTTATGAAGAGCCTTATAAAGATATTGCTAATGATCTATTTAGTAGAGGCGATGCCTACGAAATACTGAAACAGAAAAACTTAGTAGAGTTTATGACAACTTCATTTATACGAGGAATTACACTCAGAGATGCAGTTATTCTTATTGATGAGTGTCAAAATATGTCTTTCCATGAACTAGATTCTATTATTACTCGTATGGGTGAGAACTGTAGAGTTATGTTTTGTGGGGACTTCCGACAGGCGGATTTGAGAGGAAATGGTATAAAAGATTTCTTCCAAGTTCTAAAAAGGATGGATTTGTTCACTTTTATCGAGTTTGAGGTAGAAGATATTGTCAGATCTGACTTTGTTAAATCGTACATTATCGCAAAGAATGAATTGGAACTATAATGAGCAGAAAACAAGACTACGACTGGGATCAGATATCCGAGTGGCGTACTTCTTTAAAATTAAGTTATAGAAACCTCAGAAAAAAATGTTTAGAAGAGTGGGGCAGAACACCTTCCCTTTCGTCAATTAGTTACCATTATGGTAAGACAACAAAAAAGAAAGCTCAAGCAAGACAAAAACGTTATACAGAAGGGCTTAGAGGTCGGCTTTCACTTAAATTAAGAGATTTTAAAGCTAAAAAGATTAAAAACTACGTTTGGGAAGGCAACAAAAACAGCAATAACCCCAAAGAAAGTATACGTGTTAAAGTTAAAAAGTACAAAGGTAAAAAAATGACAAAAGAAATTGCAAGCAATATTGATACAAGCTACGGCATCCAAGACGTAATAACTTTTTTAACAGCGAAGCATGGACTTGATGTAGAGAATAAAACAGCAGTATCGGCCCTTACTGGAGAGATAGTGGACTTAACAAAAGAGTACCATCTAGACCACTGGGATAACAGTGCAGGCAATGCTTTGGAAAATATGTGTATTCTAACTCGCGAAGAAAATGAAATGAAAGGCGATCTGTCCATGGGACAGCTTTTAGATTTGTGTAGAAAAATCCTGGGAAGACATAGTTAATGAAAGCAGTCATAAGCCACAGAATATACATGGATTGTACCGAAGAAGTGCAGGAGAGAATCGACAAAGAGCTCACCTATACTATTCCTACGCACAATCCTCTTGATCCACCTGAGGTGATTAAGAATATGGGCATTATTCGTAATGGGCTAGTTTCATTACCAATAGGTCGTACGGATTTGATACCGTCAAACTACGAAATAGTCGATAGGCGAGTAAACAAGCCTGTAGAATTTCCCGAGTTTAAGTTTGACTTACGACCAAGCCAAAAAGCGGTTTATGACGAAATCGAAGATAATAGTATAATTAACGCATGGGTCAGTTGGGGTAAGACATTTACAGGTTTAGCTATTGCCGGTAAACTTGGTCAGAAAACACTTGTTGTTACCCACACTGTCCCTCTGCGTAATCAGTGGGCAAAGGAAGTAGAGAAAGTCTATGGAATTAAACCAGGCATCATAGGCAGTGGTCAATTTGATCTTGATGCTCCTATCGTAATTGGTAATACCCAGACTTTATACCGAAATGTAGACAAGATTCGTAAAGAGTTTGGCACTGTCATACTAGATGAGATGCATCATGTTAGCAGTCCGACCTTTAGTAAAATTTTAGATACAAATTACTGTAGATACAAGATAGGTCTATCGGGAACTATAGAAAGAAAGGATGGAAAACACGTTGTATTCAGAGATTACTTCGGTAATACTCTTTTCAAGCCGCCCAAAGAAAACTATATGACCCCTACAGTACACATTGTACCGTCTGAGATACGATTCATGGATGGAGCTAGAATACCTTGGGCTAACAGAGTTACAAAGCTAGCAAATGATGAAGAGTATAGACATACAATAGCACTTTTAGCCGCAGCTTATGCCGCTAAAGGACACAAAGTCTTAGTAGTAAGTGATAGAGTGAGCTTTTTGAAGGCTTGTTCCGAACTTACAGGAGACAAATCAATATGCGTTACTGGTGACGTGTCGCATGAAGATAGAGAAACACTCGTAGAGGAAATACTCTACGGAGATAAAAACGTTCTTTATGGAACACAGGCTATCTTCTCAGAAGGTATATCAGTAGACACACTTAGCTGTCTTATACTGGCAACCCCTGTAAATAATGAACCACTACTGACACAGCTTTGTGGACGAGTGATTCGGAAAAAAGAAGGTAAAATCGACCCTGTTATTATAGATATACATCTGAAAGGAAATACGGCTCGAAAACAAGCCTCCAATCGTGTTGGGTTCTATATGAAGCAGGGTTGGGACATGAAGTACCTTTAGAAAAATAATTCTTGACAAAATGGTAAAAAGGAAGTATAATAGTGCTCTTATTTGATTGGAAGAAGGTTTTTGATACGGCGCAAGGAAATATTGCTACTTGTAACATGATAATGGAAATGCTGGTAAACAGTCAGATCCCACGTAACAAGTACGACCCTATCTATAAATATTCTTATAAAGACTTTACAGGCGATAGTTTTCTTCTTCATGGAGAAATGCTTCTTTACAATTCTTATAAGTACACACAAAAAGAACTTTGCATATATTACGCACTGGCTTCTCTTAGAAGTACAGCGGAATATTTTGCAACACAAAAAACTACGCTAGATTCACTACATTGTCCTGTGCATCTAGATGAAATCAACGACAATAGGCTACTCATAGTATTACCGGACGAAATAACGTTCATCTATGAAGAAGTCCAACTGGAGACTATACACTAATGGCATTATCATTCAATAAGCAAACGGGCGGAGCCCAAAAATCCTCAATCTCAACTTTTCAGTATAAAGATGGCGACAACAAGATGCGCGTAGTTGGCGACATTCTTGCACGCTATGTTTACTGGATCAATGGCGAGAACGGTAAAAACATTCCTATGGAGTGCCTATCTTTTGATAGAAACTCTGAGCGATTCAACAATGTCGAGAAAGACTGGGTTCGTGAATACTACCCTGATCTGAAGTGTGGCTGGAGCTACGCTACTCAGTGCATCGACAACGGTGAAGTAAAAGTAGTAAACCTCAAGAAGAAGCTGTGGGAGCAAATCATTACTGCCGCAGAAGATCTAGGCGATCCTACTGACCCTGATACTGGCTGGGACATTTGTTTCAAGCGAGTTAAGACTGGCCCTCTGCCATACAACGTAGAGTATCAGTTGCAAGCACTAAAGTGCAAGCCTCGTGCTCTTACAGACGAAGAGCGTGAAGCTATTGCTGACCTAAAGTCTATGGATGACGTAATGACACGTCCTACTCCTGACGCACAGAAAGAGTTGCTTGATCGAGTTCGTAACCATGGTGACGAGACTGATGATGAAGCTCTTGACGCGGAGTTCAATGTAGGATGATTCTCTTTACGGCAGACTGGCACATCAAGCTGGGACAAAAGAACGTCCCAGTAAAGTGGGCTACAAACCGTTATCAAATGTTCTTTGACCAAGTTTACGAACTAGAAAAAGAATGTAATATGCACATAATCGGAGGCGATCTCTTTGATCGTCTTCCGAATATGGAAGAGTTGGAACTCTACTTCAGGTTTATTCGTGGAGTAAAGGTTCCAACTATTATTTATGATGGAAACCATGAAGCTACTAAAAAGAATAAGACTTTCTTTACTCAGCTAAAGCAAGTAAGTAGAGATATTAATCCTCTTATTCATATTGTAGATGTGTCTTATGTAGACCATGACCTAGGTTTCAGTATCCTACCTTACGCAGATTTGCATAAGAAAGGTGCCATAGATCATTTTGATACGAGCCGGCCTTTATTCACTCACGTTAGAGGAGAAATACCGCCACACGTTAAACCCGAAGTCGACTTAGACCTGTTTGAAGACTTCCCTGTTGTATTTGCAGGCGACCTACACGCCCATAGCAACTGTCAACGCAATATTGTATATCCTGGTAGTCCTATGACTACTTCCTTTCATAGAAGTAAAGTAAAAACAGGTTACTTGCTTATTAACGAACAGGACTGGAGTTGGATGTGGGAAGAGTTTAGACTTCCACAGTTAATTCGTAAAACAGTTACAAGTAGTGAAGATATGACTCCTACTGATTTTGATCACACGATCTATGAAGTAGAAGGAGATATGCAAGATCTAGCTGGAGTAAAGAACTCGGAATTGCTAGATAAAAAAGTAGTAAAACGTAAGTCAGAGGCATCTCTTATCATGGATAAAGATATGTCCGTGCAAGAAGAGCTAGTAGAGTATCTAACGTACATACTAGAAATTAACCCTGATAAAATACCAGACATCATAGGAACATACAATGATTACACTACAAACATTGAGATGGGATAACTGCTTTAGTTATGGTTCTGGTAATGAGTTACAATTAGACGATAACACTGTTACACAAATCCTTGGTACTAACGGGATGGGGAAGTCCTCCATCCCGTTAATCATTGAGGAAGCACTGTATAACAAGAACTCTAAGGGTATCAAAAAAGCAGACATTCCTAATCGTTATGTGAATGATGGTTATAACATCTCTTTGTCTTTTACGAAAGATGAAGATAGTTATCAGATCACCGTTAATCGCAAAACAAATATAAAAGTTAAACTTGAAAAGAATGGTACAGATATATCTAGCCACACAGCTACGAATACGTACAAGACTCTACAAGAGATTCTCGGAGTTGACTTTAAAACCTTTTCGCAGTTAGTATATCAAAATACTAATGCGAGTTTACAGTTTCTAACTGCTACGGATGCGAATCGTAAGAAGTTTCTTATTGATCTTCTGCACCTAGAAAAGTATGTTGAGTTATTTGAAGTATTCAAATCTGCTTCTAGAGAGGTATCGAATACGTCATCTACAATAGCAGGGAAACTTGCAACAGTAGAAAAATGGTTAGAAACAAATAAATTGAGTGATACCAACATACTACCCATGTTAGATTTAGAAATTAATACATCCAAAGACGAAGAGGCTTTACGTTATTGGATGACAGAGAAGGAAAATATCTCTGAAAAAAATAAAAAAATTCGAGAGAATAATCAATATAAAACAATGCTCGATAAGATAGACATCGGTGCTATCTCTTCTAGTACTGTTTCTTGGCAATCTTACGATGATTTACAAGAAGAGTTAGGGTCTTTACAAGCAGTCGCTACGGGTGCTCAACGGACTCTGGACAGATTAGAGAAAATTTCTGATGAGTGTCCTACTTGTGGGCAATCTATTGATGTTTCTGCCGAGACAGCGATGATTGAAGGCGAACGCGAGAAACGTGATGAGGCTCATGGCAAAGCTATGAAGATTCGTCCTCAAATTCAAGAGATTAAAGCAAACAATGCAATCTTTGAACAAAATCAAAAAGCGCAAAAAGAGTGGGAAGACTTATATCGCTCCTACGACAAATCTCTGCCGACTAACATATTGGAAGAGTCTGAAGTGGATTCAAAAATTGCGGAGCTAAAGAGTACACTATCTGAAGCCCGAACCCAATTGGCAGAAAATGCAGCAGAGAACGAAAGACGAACAAGACTCAACACTCGTATTCAAGTAATACAAGAGCAGACAGCAGAGTTCGTTGAACAGCAAGAAGAGTACGAGGGTAAACTCGCAGGAAACCAAAAACTAGAATCAGAACTCGACATTCTGAAAAAGTCTTTTAGTACAAACGGTTTACTTGCGTACAAGATTGAAAACTTAGTTGGAGAACTCGAAGAGTTAGCAAATGAATACTTGGCTGAACTCTCTGATGGTCGGTTTACGCTTGAGTTTGTTGTCTCAAATGATAAGTTAAACGTACAAATTACTGATAACGGTAATGTAGTAGATATTCTAGCACTTTCGTCTGGCGAGTTGGCTAGGGTGAATACTGCTACTTTGATAGCCATTCGTCGACTGATGAGTAGTATATCAAAGTCTAAAATCAATGTATTGTTTTTAGATGAAGTTATTAGTGTTCTTGATGATGCCGGAAAAGAGCGTATAGTAGAAGTTCTACTACGAGAAGATATGAATACTTATCTCGTTTCTCATGGATGGTCTCACCCTCTATTAGAAAAAATCGAAGTAGTCAAGGATGGAAACACTAGCGTACTGGAGTAAGGATGAGCGCAGGTAGACGAAGAATGTGGTGGGCACAACAAAATCACTGGGAACAAGCAAGATCAGATCCCAAGAAGAACGAAGAGGACGAAGATGGTAGATTCGAGAGCGAAGGGAGCGAGAGGCGAGTACCTGGTGAGGGACATGCTGAGGGAAGCGACCGGACTGAAATTTGAGAGAGTGCCTGCCTCGGGTGCTCTTGAATATCTGAAAGGGGACTTATATGTCCCTAATCAGAGAAATCATTATTGTATAGAGGTAAAAAATTATAAAGACTCACCACTGACTGATAAAATATTTACACAACCCAAAACAAATAACATTATCAGATGGTGGAAGAAGATTGTAATACAAGCAGCAGGTGGCGATCAAAAGCCCTTGTTATTCTTTAAATATGACCGATCTAAAGTATTTGTAGTAACAGAAAACAAACCAGAGAACACTATAGAGTATTTGTATATTCGTTTTCTAAACTGTTATGTACTACTAGCAGAAGATTGGTTGAAATCAGAAAAGACGGAGTTTATAGGTGGCTTTTAATTTTAACGAACGCAACCAAGATGGTGTACTCATAGTAGATGCACTAAACTTAGCTTTTCGGTGGAAACATCAAGGCAGAACAGATTTTCGTGATCAGTATGTAGAAACAGTAAAATCTCTAGCAACCTCCTACAACTGTGGTAAGGTTATTATCACAGCAGATTGGGGATCATCGAGTTATCGAAAAGAGATATTACCAGAGTACAAACAGAATCGAAAAGATAAGTATGCTGAACAAACTGAAGCAGAGAAGCAAGCATTTATTGACTTCTTTGAAGAGTACGAAGAAACACTAGAATTACTATCAGAGAGCTTTGAAGTTCTTCGTTACAAAGGTGTAGAGGCAGATGATCTTGCTGCCCACCTCGTAAAGCGTAGAAAAGATTATGGCTTAGAAAACATCTGGCTAGTATCTAGTGACCGAGACTGGGACTTATTGATTCAGGACGGTGTAAGTAGATTTTCTTACGTTACTCGAAAAGAGGTAACAATAGATAACTGGCATGAGCACTACGAAGTTAAACCAGAAGAGTATATCTCTTTCAAGTGTTTAACAGGAGATAAAGGTGATAATGTCCCAGGAATCAACGGCATAGGGCCGAAAAGAGCACAACAACTTATAGAACAGTATGGCGATGCCATGTCAATTTATGATTGTATACCCATCGAGGGCAAATACAAGTACATACAAGAATTGAATGAAAACGCAGAAGTACTGCTAAAGAACTATGAGTTGATGGATTTAGTAACATATTGCGATGACGCAATAGGCAAGGACAATGTGTCCAATATTGAGGAGAGAATGGTATAATGGATCAGTATCAAAGTTTTATTCATAAAAGCAGATACGCACGATGGCTAGAGGACGAAGGCCGCAGAGAAACATGGGATGAAACCTGTAGTCGCTATGTTGATTTCTTTAAAGAAAGAGAACAGTTAGACGACGAAAGTGGTCAAGAAATCTGGAATGCCATTAATGCTTTAGAAGTTATGCCTTCTATGCGTTGTATGATGACAGCAGGTGAAGCGTTGAAACGTGATAACGTAGCAGGCTTTAACTGTAGCTATTTGCATATCGACCATCCACGAGCTTTTGACGAGCTGATGTATGTATTGATGTGTGGCACAGGCGTAGGCTTTAGTGTAGAACGTAACTTCATCAATAAGCTACCAGAAGTAGCAGAAACATTCCACAAAACAAGTTCTACAATCGTAGTAAGCGATAGTAAGCTAGGATGGGCGAGTGCCTTTCGTGAGTTGATTGCCATGCTTTATGCAGGTAAATTACCTCAGTGGGATATGAGCCGAGTACGTCCAGCAGGTGCTAGACTTAAAACTTTTGGTGGTAGAGCAAGTGGCCCAGAGCCTTTGCAAGACTTGTTCCGTTTCTGTGTAGAAATATTCCAGAAAGCAAAGGGACGTAAACTTACAAGTATTGAGTGTCATGATGTCTGCTGTAAGATTGCTGATATTGTAGTAGTTGGTGGCGTTCGTAGGTCAGCTTTGATTAGTCTTTCTAATCTTTCAGATCAGCGTATGTCAAAAGCTAAATCAGGTCAGTGGTGGATTGACCAAGGCCAGCGTCGTCTAGCAAACAATTCTGTAGCATATACAGAGAAGCCTGACTTCGAAGCCTTCTTAACCGAGATGAAGAATCTATATGAGTCTAAGTCTGGTGAGCGTGGGTTGTTCAGTCGCGTAGCGGCACAGAAAATTGCAGGTCGTAATGGTCGTCGTGACCCTGAGCATGATTTTGGTACTAACCCTTGTTCCGAGATTATTCTACGAAGCAACGAGTTTTGTAACTTGTCAGAAGTAGTTGTACGAGCAGACGACACGTTAGAAACATTAAAAGAAAAAGTACGCAAAGCAACAATCATTGGTACACTACAGTCTACTTTAACAGACTTTAGATATCTGCGAGTGCGTTGGAAGCGTAACACTGAAGAAGAAGCATTGTTGGGAGTAAGTCTAACAGGTATCATGGATCATGCAGTCCTAGGAAACCCTGACTCAGACATACTGCCAGAATGGCTAGAGGAGATGAGAGATGTTAGTATTGAAACAAATAAAGAATGGGCTGAAAGGCTTGGTGTTAATCAGTCTGTCGCTATTACGTGTGTTAAGCCATCTGGTACTGTGTCTCAGCTTGTTGATAGTGCTTCCGGTATACATCCTCGCTTCTCTAAGCATTACATTCGGAGAGTACGTTCAGACAAAAAAGACCCACTTGCTCTCTATATGGAACAAGCAGGGTTTCCCATGGAACAAGATGTAATGTCTCCTACTTCTGTAGTCTTTAGCTTTCCTGTTAAGTCTCCAGAAGCAAGTACTTGTGTACGAGATGTAGGTGCAATGCATCAGCTAAGGTTATGGAAAGCTTATCAGAATCACTGGTGTGAGCACAAACCGAGTGTGACTGTATACTATACTGATAGTGAATACTTGCAAGTATCACAGTGGATTTGGGATAATTTTGATCTATGTTCTGGTATTAGTTTGCTTCCGACAAGTGATCACACTTATCAGCAAGCTCCATACGAAGATATAAATGAAGAAGAGTACCAAAAGCTTGTGGCGGCTATGCCACAAAATGTAAACTGGGAAGATTTAGCTCAGTTTGAGAAAGAAGATAACACAACTGGATCTCAAGAACTTGCCTGTGTTGGCGGTGCTTGTGAGATCGTATAAGGAATAAACAAATGAGTGAACAGCAACAAGAACAAGACTTTCGCTTTTCAAGCGAGTTAAGTTATATGGGTATGCTCGACGATTTCGCAAAGAATAACGTAGAGCAAAATAGTAGAGTAGAAAACTTTGGAAGCAATATATGGTTTCCAGATATTACAGGCTCTTTTCCTAACTTTGGTAATTCGGAGTTTAGTAGAGCAGTAGCTAAAGATGAGGCACTGTATGTTAATGAAGAAAGTCCTGAAGTACAGCTCTTTAATAGAGACGGTGTAACAGATATACGAGTAAACATAGATGAAGGAAATATTATAACTGACCTTCCCTTTATAATCTGTAAGTATACTCTAGCTTTTGAAAACATTTGTACTCGCCAAAATACTAAACCTGGAGTTATTCAGTTTAATCTAGGAGTATTATGGGCTACCGAAGAACAAGTCGAAGAAATAGCAGATATGTTAGGAAAACAGATTAACTTTCCCATACATCCATAAACAACAAAGCCCCTTAATCGGGGCTTTTTTGTATGTCTGTAAACATCTGTCTTAACTTACCTACTCTCAATTTCGTAAGATTACCAAGTCTTTCGACTACCTTTCTCTCTTTCTCAGGCAAATTATCTACATAAGGTAACAGCCTATCAAAACAACATCCAAAAGTCTCTCTAACACTAGCATTCTCAGAGTATAAGTGGCTAAGATAATTCAATACAGGTGCATCATGACCTAGGGCGGCATAGGATAATATATCTCTACCACCCATACACGTACCTAGTGTAGGATCGTCTCTGTGGTTCATGTATCTAGGCATATAAAGAATTTTTTTACCCAATAGAAAGTTACTATCAGAGGTAGGTACCTTTTTCCACTTATTAGGATTAATAATAAAAATAGACATATCTACAACCCCGTCATGTAAACGACTCTTTATAAGATTATAGTTTGTTCTCCATTTAGGGTGATCAGAGAAAACAGCTTCTCTGCTCATAGCGAGGTGATGTTTTTCTAGCTTTTCATCAGGAGGTAGGTCGCCTTCTTTTATGTTAAGAACTATTCCACCTGTTACAACCATAGTTAAGCCTTTGGCATGTTTAAAAGCTGTAGGTAGTCGACCACCTTCTTCTAGGTCTACGACTTTATACTCTGCGTCTGGCATATTCTTTTTTATAGAATCTACGGTGAGAGAAGTGAAATTATTTTTGTTTAATACGAGATAGAACATGGGGCGTTGATTTCCAAAAATTAAAAAAGTAGTCTATGCGTTCTTGCGGGTTATCTATAAAATAAGGGACTAAACCTGAATACTTAGCAGATAATAGTCTTTGAAGTTTTTCTATACTGGGAGTTTCATCTACCATTATTGCTCTATAAATAGATTTATACGTGGTGTAGGGAGAATCTGGTTTGTCAAATAAATATAGTGTCTTTCCTTTTGTAAGTGCTAAGATACCCATCTCGGAATTAGCGCAGCATCCCACAATATCTGCCTCTTCTAACAGTCTATGACCAGATAACTTCTTTGCTAATACCTTGTCTCTTCCGAACTCAGACTTTAAGTATGCTACCATTCCAGGGGCGGTTAGTGGGTGACACTTAAGTACTGCTCCCTGTGCTACAGCTCTTTTTGTCTTTTCAAAATCCAGAACTTTGTCCAAGATATTAGTACCAGGAAGGAAAATAACAAATTTATGTTTTTTCTGTTTTCTTTTGCTAAGTTTATACTTGTCCTGACTATTATTTTTCAATTCATTAAAAATAGCCATACCTTCCTCAGTAACAGGTTCTCTAGCAGCTAGTTCCATAGTACGGTGGCATTTTTCTACACAGGCAACCCTGATCATTAAACACTTGGAAAATACATCAGTATATGTATAACCTAAAATATTTTCTTCGTCTATATCATACCATATATCATACTCCAGAGGAGTAAACCAGTTACCAGTTTTAGGCAGTAGGTGTCTTAGCTTAGCAACTTCATCATTTTCATCTGAGCGCATTATATTCCCAGACTTGAAAAAGTGTGCCGCAGCATTCCCTAGCTCTTCGTTATCTGCTAGCTTTTTAAGGGGCATCTTGCAAAGCCTCTATGTCGGCTTCTAGGTCTTCCATGCGCTCTTCCATTTCTACGAAGTGCTCCATGACGATTTCTAATGTTGTTTCTAATTTATGATTTAATTCTTTAACGGTTATTCCGTCCATTGTGATCCATCCCAATATCGTGAGTTGTGTGCAGACGCAGAAGAAACTTCTGTTTCTACCCCTGTGCTTGTGACACGCTCGTAAACAACTGTATTTGTTCCAAACGTAGTGGTTGTAGACCTCGAAGTACCTTTAGACGTATCAAACGTAGTGGTACGAGAGGTTGTGGTAGTTCTTGCAGTTCCATATATTGTAGAAAATGCAGTAGTCGTACTTACAGTAGTTATGTTAGAAGTATTAAACACTGTAGTAAACGTTGTGGTACTACTTCTACTTGTAGTATCCGAAGTATCGAAAGTAGTAGTAGTTGACTTTTGCGTAGTAATATTTGTATTAAATATGGTTACAAATGCACTAGAAGTTGTTCTGCTAGTAGAAGCCGTGGTATCAAAGGCAGTAGTAGTACTTTTAGTAGTTCCTCTGTTTGTAGCAGTATTAAATACAGAGGTAGTACTCCTAGAGGTGCCATCAGATGTATCAAAAGTAGTAGTGTAAGCACTTGTTGTACTACGGCTGGTACCTCTACTGCTATCAAATACAGTGGTAGTATCAAAGTTTGTAGTACGAGAAGTAGCTGTCGAATACGCGGTAGTAGTCGACTTAGTAGTAACATTACTAGTATTGAATGTTGTTGTGTAAGCGCACCCTGTTTCGTTAGTAGTAATTCTGCTAGTTCCGAAAGTAGTAGTAGTACTTTTACTAGTACTAAATACAGTTGTCGTTACAAAAGCGGTAGTAGTACTTTTACTTGTAATATTATTAGTTGCAAAAGTAGTAGTGTAAGCACTAGTAGTACTATGGCTCGTTCC
>Ga0209504_1001980_pt1 | contig 14566 bp, 10 predicted proteins | sample COGITO_mtgs_1005_FD_184791 | JGI IMG/M metagenome (GOLD analysis project Ga0209504, IMG submission 184791) | Pelagic marine microbial communities from North Sea - COGITO_mtgs_100511 (SPAdes) (version 2) | ecosystem: Environmental > Aquatic > Marine > Epipelagic ...
GCTGCATCTGCCGCTGGAACGTGCGCCGCGCAAACTGGCGCTAACCCTCACGGCTACGGAAAAGATGCGCCCCAACCAGCCGCTCACCGTCAAGGTGCAGGCGCGCAACGCCGATGGCAGCATCCCGAAACAGGTGCATGTGCTGCTGGCGGCGGTGGATGTCGGGATTCTCAATATCACCGAGTACGCCACGCCCGATCCCTTCGCCAACTTCTTCGGCCGCAAGGCTTATGGCGCGGACCAGTTGGACATATACGGGCAACTGATCGAAGCCGGTCAGGGCCGCGTAGCCAAGCTGGCCTTCGGCGGTGACGCGGCGCTGGCCGGTGGCGGCAAACGTCCGGACACCAGCGTGCTGATCGTCGCGCTACAAAGCCTACCGCTGGCGTTGAACGAGCAGGGCGAAGGTGAAGTCAGCCTGGCTATCCCCGACTTCAACGGCGAGCTGCGGCTGATGGCGCAAGCCTGGACCGACGAGCACTACGGCATGGGCGAAGGCAAAACGGTGGTCGCCGCCCCGCTGATCGCTGAGCTGTCGGCCCCGCGTTTCCTGGCCGGCGGCGATGAAACTACCCTGGCGCTGGACCTGAGCAACCTGTCCGGGCGCGAGCAGAAACTGGATGTACAGCTAAGCGCCGAAGACCAGCTGCGTCTGGCGCAGAACTCCGGCGCGGCAATGGCGCCTATTACTCTGGCGGATGGTCAGCGCACCATTCTGCGCATCCCGGTGACCGCGTTAGGTGGTTACGGCCAGGGCCGTTTCAAGGTCAGCGTCAAGGGTTTGGTATTGCCGGGTGAGGATCTGCCGCCGTTTAGCCGTGAGTGGACTCTGGGTATTCGCCCGGCCTATCCGGCGCAACTGCAGCACTTTCGCGCGGTGCTCAAAGATGACGCTTGGCTGCTGCCGGCCAACGCTCTGGGCCGCTTTGAAGCGGCCGGCCTGGAAGCGCGTCTGGCGATTTCCAGCCGGCCGCCGCTCAACCTTGGCGAGCAGATTCGCGCGCTTAAAGCCTATCCGTACGGCTGCCTGGAGCAGACCACCAGCGGCCTGTATCCATCGCTGTACGCCGACGCGGCCACTCTGAAGCGTCTTGGCGTTGAAGCCGAGCCAGATGAGCAGCGCAAACGCGCCATCGAGCTGGGCATTGAGCGTCTGCTGAGCATGCAGCGCTACAACGGCAGCTTCGGTCTGTGGGGCGCCGACAGCGACGAGGAGTACTGGCTGACGGCCTACGTCAGCGACTTCCTCCTGCGTGCCCGCGAGCAGGGTTTCGGTGTGCCGGACGAGGCGCTGAAAAAAGCCAGCGAACGTCTGCTGCGTTATGTGCAGGAACGTCACCTGATCGAGGTCAACTACAGCGACAACGCCAACCACAGCCGCTTTGCCGTGCAGGCCTACGCCGGCTACGTACTGGCGCGCAGCCAACAGGCGCCGCTGGGTGCCTTGCGCAGTCTGTATGAGCGGCGCAGCGATGCGCTGTCCGGCTTGCCGTTGGTACACCTGGCCGTGGCCCTGCAAAAAATGGGTGACCAGCCGCGTGCCGATGAGCTGCTGACTGCCGGCCTGGCCCGTGGTCGCGACAGCAACACCTGGTTGGCCGACTACGGCAGCCCGTTGCGCGACCAGGCGCTGATTCTGGCGTTGCTGGAAGAGCATGATCTGGCGAAAAACCGCCGTGAGGAACGCTTGTTCAACCTGGCCGATGAAGTGGCCGGGCAACAGTGGCTGTCGACCCAGGAGCGCAACTCGCTGTACCTGGCCGGCCGTAATCTGTTGAGCAAACCGGAGCCGAGCTGGAGCGCGGCGCTGCAAAGCGGCAGCCTGGCCTTCGAGCTGAGCAATGCCCAGCCGGGCCTCAAGCTCGATGGCAGTGATCTGGCTGCGCCGCTGAGTATCAGCAATTCCACGGACAAACCGGGCGATACGCCGCTGTATCAGCAGTTGACCCTGTCCGGCTACCCAAGCCAGGCCCCGGCGGCGGGTGGTGTAAACCTCAGCATCTACCGTGAGTACCTGGGCATGGATGGCCGCAAGCTGGACCTGAGCAACCTGCAGAGCGGCGAGCTGGTGCTGGTGCACCTGGCCGTGGCGGCCAAGCAGCGGGTGCCGGATGCCCTGGTGGTTGACCTGCTACCGGCGGGCCTGGAGCTGGAAAACCAGAACCTGGCACAAAGCTCGGCCAGCCTGGATGACGCCAGCAGCGCGGTGAAGGCGTGGCGTGAGTCGATGCAGAACGCGGCGATCAAGCATCAGGAGTTTCGTGGTGATCGTTACGTCGCGGCGCTGGATGTAAATGGCTACGACACCACTCACTTGCTGTACCTGGCCCGCGCCGTGACGCCTGGTAGCTATCGCGTGCCACCACCGCAAGTGGAGTCGATGTACCGGCCGAACTGGCAGGCACTGGGCGAAAGTCCGGGCCGTCTAGTGGTTAAAGAGCGTTAAGCCTGAACCAGTAGCCCGGATGCAATCCGGGGAAATAGTGCGGACAAGGAGGTCTACGCTGTGGTGAATTATCGACGTGCCAAGGTGGCTGGCGCCTGTTATTTCCTGACGATTGCCCTGCAGGACAGGTCTTCAGATTTGCTTGTGAGGCATCATCTAGACCTGGGCAGGGCTTTGCGTGATATGCAGCAGCGCAAGCCCTGCCGCTTACCTGCAATCGTCCTGCTGCCAGACCATGTGCACATGTTGATGACCCTGCCTGCTGGCGATGCGGACTACTCATCGCGTATCCGCCTATGTAAATCCAGATTTGTCAGCGCATTGCGTAGACGCGGCGATGTCGACGTCAGGCTAAATGCTAAGGGCGAGGCGAACGTCTGGCAGCGGCGGTTTTGGGAACACCTGATACGTGACGAGCAGGACTTCGCCGCGCATGTGGATTACATCCACATCAATCCACTGAAGCACGGTCTGGTCGAGCGCCTTGAGGATTGGCGTTTTTCCAGTTTTCATCGCTATGCCCAGGCAGGCTTGCTGCCTGGGCATTGGGCTGGGGGTACAGAGCAAGCGGTAGTGCATGCTGGAGAGTGACGGCATTCCCGGATTTCATCCGGGCTACGTGTAGGCGCTATCTAGCTGATCAGGCCGCTTAGCAGCCACAAGCCGAGTACCAGCCAGATCATCCCAGCAATGATCGAGCGCCGCATAAAGGCGCGTACCGCCAGGTACAGCAACCAGAGACCGGCCACTAGAACCACGATGCTGAGCAAGGAGGGCGTCACCCCCAAGGCCTTGGACATGCCCGCGATAAAGCTGTTGACCGCGCCGCCGAGCATGCCGAAAAAGCCGCTCATGCCCTCGACAATAAAGCGGATCACCGAGCCGACCGCCTCGCCAAGGGATTCAAAAAAACCTTCTACCGCCATAATTTCTGTTCCAAACGCGTGTATGTGATGGTTGCTGCGCGTCAGTGTGCCAGCCATTTGGCAGAATGGCAGCGCTATCGTTTGAGCGACACGCCAGTTGTGTATGGCCGTGGGCTGCACCTCAAGACAAGGAACACAGCAACACATGAGCGGCATCAAGCAAGGGTTGCGGCCCGGTTTATCGACCTGGACGCTCAGGCTGTGGCATCTACTGCGCCGGCCGTGGCTGTTGGCTGCGCTGTGTTTACTGACCGTGCTGGGGCTGGCTGACCGCCTGTTTCCACTGCCTTTGCCGGCGGATGACCTGGCGCGCGTGGTGCTGGCTGAAGATGGCGCGCCGTTGTGGCGCTTTGCTGATCAGGAGGGCGTATGGCGTTATCCGGTCAGCCCCAATGAGGTTTCGCCTTATTACCTGGACGCGCTGCTGACCTACGAAGATCGCTGGTTTTACCAGCACCCGGGCGTTAATCCGTTGGCGTTGGCGCGCGCGGCCTGGCAGAACCTCAGCGGTGGGCGGGTGCTCTCAGGCGGCAGTACGCTGTCGATGCAGGTGGCGCGTTTGCTCGATCCACATGCGCGCAGTTATCCCGGCAAGCTCAAGCAGCTGTGGCGCACGCTGCAGCTGGAATGGCACCTGTCCAAGGACGAAATCCTCACCCTCTACCTCAACCGCGCGCCCTTCGGTGGCACCTTGCAAGGCGTGGCAGCGGCCAGTTGGGCTTATCTGGGCAAGTCGCCGCGCCAGCTGACCCGCGCCGAGGCCGCCTTGCTTGCGGTGCTGCCGCAGGCGCCCAGCCGCTTGCGCCCGGATCGACATCCCGAACGGGCTCAGGCCGCGCGCGACAAAGTACTCAAGCGGCTGGACAGTTTTGGCGTGTGGCCGCAGGCAGCGATTAATGATGCGCTGGAGGAGCCGGTGTTGCTGGCTCCACGTCAGGAGCCGCGGCTGGCACCGCTGTTGGCGCGCAGGCTGAATACGCGCGGCAGCCCACCGCTGATTCGCACCACCCTGGATGCCGCGTTGCAGCGTCGCCTGGAAGACCTGTTGCTGGGCTGGCGCGCGCGCCTGCCGGAGCGCACCTCGGCGGCGATTCTGGTGGTCGAGCAGCCAAGCATGGCAGTGCGCGCCTACCTGGGCTCGGTGGATATCGGCGACGCCAAACGCTTCGGCCATGTAGACATGATCAGTGCCGTACGCTCGCCGGGCTCAACGCTGAAACCCTTCCTCTACGGCATGGCGCTGGATGAAGGGCTGATTCACGCCGAATCACTGCTGCAGGATGTGCCACGCCGCTATGGCGATTACCGGCCGGGCAACTTTGCCGCCGGTTTCAGCGGCGCCGTGTCGGCCAGCGAGGCCTTAGCCACCTCGCTCAATCTGCCCGCCGTGCAGCTACTGGAAGCCTTCGGCCCGAAACGTTTTGCCGGCGAGTTGCGCAGTGCCGGGGTGCCGTTATTGCTGCCGCCGCTGGCCGAACCTAACTTGGCACTGATTCTAGGTGGCGCCGGCAGCCGCCTGGAAGAACTGGTCAGCGGTTACAGCGCTTTTGCCCGTGGCGGCAAGGCTGCCCGTTTGCGCTTTCAGCCACAGGATGCGCTGCATGAGCGGCGCCTGCTGTCGCCAGGTGCGGCGTGGATCGTGCGGCGAATTCTCAGTGGTCAGGCACGCCCAGACCGCGACCCGCGCGCGCAGTTGGTGCAGCGGCCCACCCTGGCCTGGAAAACCGGCACCAGTTATGGCTTTCGCGATGCCTGGGCGATTGGCGTAGCGCCGCGCTACCTGATTGGCATCTGGATCGGCCGCCCCGATGGCACGCCGGTGCCGGGGCAGTTCGGCTTGGCTTCGGCCGCACCTTTGCTGTTGCAGGTGCACGATTTGTTGGTTAACCGCGACAGCCAGCGCGGTATAGCCTTGCCGGTTGACCCACAACCGACGTCGGTCGGCGTTGCCGCTATTTGTTGGCCGCTTGGGCAGCCACTGGATAGCAGTGACCCCAACTGCCGGCGCCAGCGCTTTGCCTGGACTCTGGACGGCACCACGCCGCCGACCTTGTTGGCGCAGGATCAACCGCTGGGGTTCGGGCTGCAGGAGCATTTCTGGGTCAATTCGGCAGGGCTACGGGTCGGCTCCCGTTGCCCAGGCGCCACCGCACAGATGTTGGCGCTCTGGCCTGCACCGCTGGAGCCCTGGTTGCCGCGTCGCGAACGGCGCAGTGCGCGTTTGCCAGCCGCTGACCCGCAGTGCCCACCGCCTCAGGTGGCGGTTGCTGCACCGCTGTCGATAGTGGGTGTGCGCGAGGGCGACCGTTTACGGCGGCCGGCGGGCAGCGTCGAGCCGCTGCGGTTGCGCCTGTCTGCACTCGGCGGCAGTGGCCGGCGGTGGTGGTTTGTCGAGGGCCAGCCGATTGCCGAAACCAGTGCCGATGCCGTGTTCAACCATGCCTTTACACGCAGTGGTCAGTATCAGCTGAGCGTGCTGGATGAAAGTGGGCAGACCGCCACGCTGCGGTTCAGCCTATCCAAATAAGCGGTGAGGCAAGAGCGTTGCGTCTCATAACTGACTACGCTGCAAGGGCAAGGTCACGCAATAATCAGTCGACTAACAGCGCAGGGATAAGCGATGTCGAGATATGGCTATGCAACTGTTTTTTGCTTGTGTGGGCTGTTGTGCAGCGCGCTCGTTGCTGCAAGTGCATGGGCAGGCCCGAAGCAGCCCCCTCCTGTGCGCCGTGACATGCAAGTGAGTTTTATCGCGGCGGATTTTCGTAATGGTGGGGTGGTGGGCGTGTACCGCAGCTTTGAGCGTGCCGCCAAGCTGCTGGGCTGGCAGGTGCATACCGTGAATGGCCGTGGCGATCCAAATGAGATCAGGCGTGTGGCGGCGCTGGTGCTGGAGCGTAAGCCCGATGGCGTGGTGTTGGGTGGGTTCGAACCGGATCATCTGGGCGATTTGCATAAGGCCTTTAAGGCTCGTGGCATCGTACTGCTGGGCTGGCACGCCGGGGATCGGCCTGGGCCGACGGACAAACTGTTTAGCAATATCAGCAGTGAGCCTTTGCAGGTGGCGGATCTGGCGACTGATTACGCCATGCGTGACGGCCAGATCGGCGTGGTGATTTTTACCGACAGCCAGTTCGCCATTGCTACCGCTAAGACCCAGCGCATGGTGCAGCGTCTGGAGGCGTGCGCGCAGTGCAAAGTGCTGAGCGTCGAAGACCTGCCAATTGCCAGTGCCGGCAAGGGCATGGAGGCGCGCGTGCGTTCATTGCAGCGGCGCTTTGGTGCAGCGTGGAGCCATACCCTGGCCATCAATGATGTGTATTTCGATCACATCAATGTGCCGCTCAATGCGCTGGGGCGTAAGGATATTCGCAATATTTCCGCCGGCGATGGCTCGGCCAAGGCCTTGGGGCGCATCCACTCAGGGTTGTCGCAGCAGGTTGCCACGGTCGCTGAGCCACTGAGTAGGCAGGGTTGGCAGTTGGTGGATGAATTGAACCGGGCCTTTTCCGGCCAGCCGCCCAGCCTGTTTGTGGCGCCGCCTTTACTGATTACCCCGCAGCTGCTCCAGGGCTCGGATGATCTCAGCATCGAGCTGGATTTCAGCTATGAAGATGCCTACCTGCGGCTGTGGCGACAGATGAACTGAAAACCCCAAGGCGCTGATTAAAGTCAGCACGTGCAGCAGCCGATAGCGTTATACATCGGTGGGCGATTGAGTTTGTGTACAAAGTTGTATTCAATCACTCTCATCAAATAATAAACAAAAGGTATCTCCCATGGGCTTGTGGAAGCGCAGCATTCAGTGGCAGCTGATTCTCAGCATGGGCGCAGCATTGCTCGCCAGTATTTTGATTGTGGTGGGCGTCTATTCGGCAGTGGTCAATCGCCTGAGTGAGCGCTTTCTGGTCGAGGAAGCTTTGCCAGCGCGGGCCCTGGCGATCCGTAATGACCTTGAGCGTGTTCTCACTGCGCCCGTTACCGCCAATGCCGGGATTGCCAGCAATGTGTTCGTCCAGGACTGGCTGGCCAACGGTGAACCTGAGGAGCAGCGCGACTTAGTTGCCCGTTATTTGGAAGGGGTGCGCGAGCAGCAGAACGCCATGACCACCTCGATTGCCGTACTGGACAGCGGCAACTATTTCACGGGCAAGGGCCTGGCCCGGGTAATCAGCCGCGATCAACCCGAGAACCAGTGGTTCTACCGGCTGGTCGATGGCAGCCGTGATCAGGTGCTGGAGATCGATATCGACAAAGGCACGCGCCTGCCGACCTTGTTTATCAATCAGCGAATCAAGCAAGGCGGTAAAACCCTCGGTGTCGCCGGGTTGGGGTTCAGCCTCAAGGCCATGTCGGAGATGATTCGTGATTTTCGTTTTGGCGAGCGTGGTCAGGTTTTTCTGATCGACGCCCAGGGTGACATTAAGGTGCACCCGCAAGCTGAGCTAAGCGGCAGTGGTCGTCTGGGTGAGGTGTTTGGCAAGGCCGCTGCCGAGCAATTACTCGGCAGTGATGGCAAGGCGGTGCGCTTTGAGCGCGACGGTGAGCCGTACCTGGCTGTGGCACAGAAGCTCAGCAGCCTTGACTGGCTGCTGGTCAGCGAAGTACCGGAGGCGGAAATCTATGCCGAAGCGCGTCAGGCATTGCTGATGACCAGCGCCATTGGCGTGGGCGTTGCACTGTTTTTCCTCGGGCTGGTGGTGGTGCTGGCGCGTGGTTTGGTGCGGCCGATTCGTCAGGTGACAGTGGCCTTGGTGGAAATCGGCGGCGGTGGCGGTGATCTGACTCGACGCCTGGATGAGTCGCGTGAAGATGAGTTGGGTGATCTGGCGCGTGGTTTTAATCGCTTTATTGGCGGCCAACGTAGCTTGATTAGCGATGTATTGGCGACCAGCGAGCGCTTGCGCGCCTCGGTGGCCCAGGTTGCACAGGTGGTCGACAACACCGCCGGGCGTTCCGGCCAGCAGCAGGAAATGACTGACATGGTGGCTACCGCCGTGCATGAGATGGGCCTCACCGTGCAGGAAATTGCGCGCAACGCCAGCAATGCCGCGCAGTCCTCGCAAACCGCACGGGACGAGGCGCAGGGCGCACGTAACGAGGTGCGCCAATCCATCGGTCATATCGAAAGCATGTCTACCGACATTGGTAATGCCGCGGCGGCGGTGAGTGAGCTGGCCGAACAGGTGGCCTCGATTGATCAGGTGTTGGCGGTGATTCGCGGGATTTCCGAGCAGACCAATTTGCTGGCCTTAAACGCGGCCATTGAGGCGGCGCGTGCTGGTGAAATGGGTCGAGGCTTTGCCGTGGTGGCGGACGAAGTGCGCACCTTGGCCAGTCGCACGCAAAGCTCGACCGATGAAATCCAGCAGATGATTCAACGCCTCAAGCAAGGCGCGGATACAGCGGTGAGTTCCATGCATGCAGGCCAACGCGCCACCGGTACCGGCGTGGAAGCCAGCCAGCGCACGGGGCATTCGCTCAGCGCGATTACCGAGCAGATTGAACGCATCAGTGACATGAATACTCAGGTGGCCACCGCCACCGAGGAGCAGTCATCGGTCACCGAAGAGATCAATCGTAACGTGCAGGGCATTGCCGACCTGGCGCATGCCACCGCCGGTGAGGTTCAGGTGTGCAAAGAGGACTGCAAAACCTTGCGTGGCTTGGCCGATGACCTGGCTAAACAAATGGGCAGCTTCCGCCTGTAGTGACTCAGCCTGCCGGCCGCGTGAGCGCCGTCAGGCTGATCGATCCCCCGAGCGGCAGACCGCGTCAGGCGAGCGCCAGGCGGTTGCGGCCGTTGCTCTTGGCTTGATAGAGCGCATCATCGACGCGCTTGAAGAAGGCTTCGGCGTTGTCATCGCGCTGCATGTCGTAGCAACCAACCCCCAGGCTTGCGGTTAGCGGCAGCACGGTTTCCTGTAAGTTGAAACCTTCACGCTCCAGATCCTGACGGAATAGCTCGGCCAGTTGGCGGGCTTTTTCCAGGGGCGTGTTGGGCATCAGAATGCCGAACTCTTCACCGCCCAGGCGCAGCAAGGCATCGCCGCCGCGGCGGAAATTGTGGCGCATGCGTTCGGCAAAAGCGCTCAGGCAGACATCACCGCAGGCGTGCCCGTACTCATCGTTGATCCGTTTGAAGAAGTCGATATCCAGCAGTACCAGCGACAGCGGCTGGCTCTGCCGTTGGGCGTTGGCCACCATCACCGGGAACAGGCTGTTGAACTGATAGCGGTTACCCAGCTGGGTCAGGCTGTCGGTGCGGCTGAGCTGGTCGAGACGCTCTTGCTGGTCGAGCAATTGTAGCTCCAGTTTCAGGGTGTTGTGGTATTCGCGGTGGCTGCGGTTGAGCGCCAGCAGCAGATAGCTCAGGTAGAAACCCAGGGTAATCACGATGGCGTGTTTCATTTGCCAATCTGTCGCCAGGCTGAGCAGCCCTGGCAGATAAAGCAGCATCAAGGCCAGGGTCGCTCGCTTCTTGCGCATCGAGAAGGTGAACACCAGCGCGGTGCTGAAGGCAATGGTGCTGAGGGTGGCGATGATCGTCGAACTGCTGAACAGCACGTGCATCTGGGCCAGCGCATGGGCCAGCCCCCAGGCCAATGCGGTGCTGAGAATCAGCAGCCAGTGGTGGTTGAGCCAACGTTTTAGCGCGGTGGGCGTTTGCTCTTCGGGCAAGCGGTGCAGCAAGCGCAGCGCTAACAGCGCCGCAAACACGGCAATACCGAGCAGCCCTGGCACCAGCAGGGCCTGTGGGTCATTGCTGAACCCCCAAGTGAGCAGCCACGCCAGCAGGTAATAAATGCCACCCAGCGGCGTGCGAATGCGCATGTCCTGGGCTTCGCGCCAGAGTGCAAAGGACTGCGGTTGGCGGGGAACGAGGGATTCGGTCATGGCCTGTGATCACAAAAAATGACGTGATCGCAGCATAACGCGTTCATCGTGAAAAAGCTGTCAGAGTGCCGGTATGCACTCGGCGGCGCAGGCTTCGGTAAGCCCAGGCATCGCCGCCGGTTATGGCGGCGATGCCTGGCAAATCAACGCAGAATCAGCAGCGCTGATGGGCTGGTGCGCAGCAGGGTGGTGGTGGTGCTGCCGAGCAAAAACTGACGAATCCGCGAGTGGCCGTAAGCCCCCATGGCCAGCAGATCGATGCCTTGCTCCAGTTGATAGGCGTGCAGGGTGGGCTCTACTTCGCCGGCGCGAATGACTGTGTGCACTTCGCTGGCTGAGCCTTCTATTACCCGTGCAGCGGCTTTCAGTTGTTCCCTGGCATCGCTGGTGTCGGCACCGACCATCAGCAGATGACACGGCAGGCCTTTGAGCAGCGGGCTGGCCGCGATCATCTCCAGGCTTTTACGCGCGGTGGCGCTGCCGTCATAGGCCAGCATGTAGCTTTGCGGCGCTTTGAATGCACCGCAGCTGACCAAGATCGGCCGGTGCAGGGTGCGGATGACGTTCTCTAAGTGACCACCTAGCGGTTGGTTAAGGCTGTCGCTGGACGTGCCTTGACGACCGATAACCAGCAGGCGGATATCATCTTCCAGCTCACCCAGGCAGTTCACCAGGTCGCCATGGCGCTGGCGCAACTGAGCAGGCTCCACACCATCGGCTTGCACTCTTTCGCGGGCCGCTTCGAGCATCAGCCGACCTTGTTCCATGGCCAGTTTATGGCGTTGCTGATCCAGGCTGGCCAGCTCTTCGAGCAAATGTTCGCGGCTGCCCAGGCCGATAGCGCCTGACAGGTCGGTGCGGGTTGGGTACTGCACTTCATCCAATACATGCAGCAGGGTCAGCGGTGCGCTCAGGCGCTGGCTGGCCCACGCGGCATAGTCGCAAACTGCGCGAGTGGATTGCGAGCCATCAATACACGCCATTACTTGGGTCATAACATCTTCCTTTTAGTGGCCCGAGAGTAGGTCGGTGGCGTTTTCTTTATCGTGCACACCGAAGCGGTCAACGATAGTGGCGCTGGCTTTATTGAGGCCCAGCACTTCGACTTCGGTGCCTTCACGGCGCAGCTTGATCACCACCTTATCCAAGGCCGCGACGGCGGTAATGTCCCAGAAATGCGCGCGGGACAGGTCGATAATGACCTTGCTCACGGCTTCCTTGAAATCAAAGGCAGCCACGAACTTGTCGGCGGAGCTGAAGAACACCTGGCCTACCACTGTGTAGGTGCGCTGGCTGCCATCGCTGGCGGCTTCGGAGTTGATGTAGAGGAAATGGCCGATCTTGTTGGCGAAAAACATCGCGGCCAACAGTACGCCGACAAACACGCCGTATGCCAGGTTGTGGGTATAAACGGTCACTGCCACGGTGGCGAGCATGACGATATTGGTGGAGAGCGGGAAGGTTTTCAGGTTGCGGATCGAGTCCCAGCTGAAGGTGCCGATTGACACCATGATCATCACCGCCACCAGTGCGGCCATGGGGATCTGGCTGACCCAGTCACTGAGAAACACCACCATCAACAACAGCACCGCGCCGGCCACCAGGCACGACAGGCGGCCACGGCCGCCGGATTTCACGTTGATCACCGACTGACCGATCATCGCGCAGCCGGCCATGCCGCCGAGCAGGCCAGACGCGATGTTAGCCACGCCCTGGCCTTTGCATTCGCGGTTTTTGTCGCTGTTGGTGTCGGTCAGGTCATCAATGATGGTGGCGGTCATCATCGATTCCAGCAGGCCGACCACGGCCAATGCGGCGGCGTAAGGGAAGATGATGCCCAGGGTTTCCAGGTTCAGCGGTACGTCCGGCCAGAGGAAGATTGGCAGGGTGTCTGGCAGCTCGCCCATGTCACCGACGGTACGGATATCCAAACCGAAGTACATCGCCACGGCGGTCATGGTCAAAATGCACACCAGTGGCGAGGGGATCAGCTGACCGATTTTCGGCACGTAGGGGAACAGGTAGATGATGCCCAAGCCCGCGGCGCACATGGCGTAAACGTGCCAGGTGACGTTGGTCAGCTCGGGCAGCTGCGCCATAAAGATCAGAATTGCCAAGGCATTGACGAAGCCGGTGACCACCGAGCGCGAAACAAAGCGCATCAGGCTGCCCAGCTTGAGATAGCCGGCGCCGATCTGCAGCACGCCGGTCAGTAGCGTGGCGGCCAGCAGGTATTGCAGGCCATGGTCCTTGACCAGTGTCACCATGACCAAGGCCATGGCTCCGGTCGCGGCGCTGATCATGCCGGGACGGCCGCCGACAAAGGCAATTACCACGGCGATACAGAACGAGGCGTACAGGCCGACTTTGGGATCGACGCCGGCGATGATGGAGAAGGCGATGGCTTCTGGGATCAGCGCAAGCGCCACCACCAGACCGGCGAGCACGTCGCCACGAATGTTAAAGAACCAGGTGTTTTTCAGGCGTTGCAGCATGGTGTGTTCCGGCGTCTGGGTCCGCTGTTACAGGCCAAGCCTGGGCGGATCGGTTAATCAAAGTCGGGCGTGGCGCAGCCATAAAACACAGCTTGCGAGCAGGGCGCTGGCGGCAATTACGGCGGCCAGGCATCACGCGGAGAGGGCGAAAAGGGTGCGCACCTTATCACAATAGCCCGACGGCAGCCCTTGTGCGCCGAGGCTTGCAGCCGTTAGCCGCGACGGATCAACCAGATACCCGCAAGGATCAGCAGCAGCCCGCCGAACTTGCCGATGCTGATGGGCGCTTCACGAAAGCCGGCCCAGCCAAAATGATCCAGCGTCAGGGCCATGCTCAGTTGCCCGGCAATCACCAACACCATAAACAGCAGTGCGCCGACCTTGGGCCCGGCAAAGGCGGCGGTGGCAATAAACATCACCCCAAGCAGGCCGCCGCTCCAGTGCCACCAGGTCAGGCCTTTTAACGCGCCAAGGCTGGGGAATTCACGCTGGGCGAGTACCAGGAGGAGTAATGCCAAGGTGCCGACCGCAAAAGAGACCAGCGATGCGGCCAATACGCTGGACACCTGTTTGGCCAGCTGACCGTTGATCCCCGCCTGCAAGGGTAGGCAGGCGCCGGCGACAAATGGCAGGGCGAGTAACCACCAGATCGGGGCAGGCATGGGCATCTCCACAGTGGGCAGGGCGCAGGAGTATGCCGAAAAGCTGTCCGCCACGTCAGCCTGGCAAGGCCAGATAAGCGCTCCCCGCATGCAAAAAGGCCTGGCGTTGAGCCAGGCCTCTTGCGTCTGCTGCGGGGTGCTTCAGCGGCTGCAGCTTATGGCCACTGCATTTCACCTTTGAGTACCTTGGCGCTCAGTTCCAGGCTGCTGGCGTCTAGCAGGTCCGGGTACTTGGCCTGCATCGTTTCGACCAGCGCCTGGCTGTTCTTGGCGTTGGGCAGTGCAGCTTCCAGGTCACTGAGGTAGTTACGGGTAAAACGCAGGTCATCGAGGTTCAACTTCGGCTGGCCCATAAAGTGCCCAGGTACCAGGGTTTTCGGCTGCAGGGCTTCCAGTTCATCCAGCGATTTCAGCCAGCTCTGACGCGCTTGCGGCGTTTGCGCATCGGCAATCCAGGGGTGGATATTGGCGTAGGTCAGTACGCCGCCGACTACGGCCTTGATGCTCGGAATCCACAGGCTGGTGTGCTTGGGGTCATGGCCGATCAGCTCGATGCGTTGACCTTCCAGGCTCAGGTGATCGCCTTGCATGGCTTGCGGCACCAAGGTGCGGGCTGGCGCGCTGTCCTTGAGGATTGGGCCCCAGTAGGCCAGCTTCGGTTCGCGGCTTTTTTCGATATAAGCGATGGTTTGCGGTGTGGCCAGCACTTTGGCCTTGGGGAAGGCGCGGGTCAGGGTGTCCAGGCCGAAGTAGAAATCCGGGTCGCCGTGGCTGATAAAGATGGTGGTGAGGTTCTTGCCGCTGGCTTGAATACGTTCGACCAGCTCAAAGGCTTCGCGGGTGGAGAACTGCGAATCGACCAGAATGATATCGCGCTCGCCGCTGATCAGCGTCGAGGTCACCGGAAAGATCGCCTTGGCGCCTGGGTTGTAGACATCCAGGGTCAGCGGCTGGGCAATGGCCGTGGTGGCAAGGGTAAGCAGGCTGGCGCTGGTGAGCAGGCTGCGCAGGTGGTTGAGGATCGACATGCTGATCTCCTGTTGAGTAAGTGAGGTGATCTTAGTTGCTTTAAATCGAGCAAAAAGCCCCTTAATCTGCGCATCTTTGTTGTGCTATATGAGCTAATCATGGACCGACTGA
>Ga0209504_1001983_pt1 | contig 14556 bp, 11 predicted proteins | sample COGITO_mtgs_1005_FD_184791 | JGI IMG/M metagenome (GOLD analysis project Ga0209504, IMG submission 184791) | Pelagic marine microbial communities from North Sea - COGITO_mtgs_100511 (SPAdes) (version 2) | ecosystem: Environmental > Aquatic > Marine > Epipelagic ...
ACCGCAAAAACAAGTGCGGCGATCAAGCCCAATGAAATGAAAATATTATCGCGCAGGAAGTTACTGATTCCGACCACCAATTGAGTCGGGCCTGGCAATGCCGCGCCATCGAGCATGTCATCGAAAATCGTTTGGAATTTAGGTACCACCACCACCATCAGGAGCACGACGATCGAAACAGCCACACCGACCACCACGATCGGATAGACCATTGCAGACTTCACCTTCTTTTTGGTGCGTTGCGCCTTCTCCATGAATCCCGCCAGACGAGAGAGCACCACATCGAGCACACCACCGGCCTCACCGGCTTTAATCATATTTACAAATAGACGGTCAAAGATCTTAGGATGCTGGAGTAAGCCATCAGAGAACGTGTTACCAGACTTCACTTGGTCGGCAATCTGCTCGAGGCACGCCTTAAAGCGCAAGTTCTTCTCTTGGCGAATCATCACTTCGAGCGCGCGCAGCAGTGGCAAGCCGGCTTGCAACAAAGTCGCCAATTGGCGTGTAAAAGTCGTCAGCTCTTCAGGCTTGATGACCTTACCGAAGTTCATGCCACCAGACTTGCCTTTGGCCTTAGCGACTTTTTTTGTCTTCGCAGACGATCTGCCGTCTGCGGCAATATTCGTTGGCATCAAGCCCATTGCGCTCACCTTAGAGCTCGCGTCATCTTGACTCTCAGCATCGATAGAACCGGTCTTTTGCTTACCGTTTTGATCAATCGCAGTGTATTTAAATTTTGCCATAAGTGATAGGTAGAGGTTAGTAGATTAAGTATATTTAAGAACTTCTTCGATTGTAGAATTGCCGTCGAAAATGGCACGCAGCCCATCATCGCGCAAGCTTCGCATACCCTGCTCCAGAGCTTTCTGCTTGATCGCAAGGGTCGGCGCTCGGTTATTAATTAACTCGCGAATTGCATCGGAAGCGATGATCATCTCAAACAGACCGACACGACCACGATACCCAGTATTACTACATTCCGGGCAACCTTCACCATAGAAGAAGTCTTTCTCTGCAATTTCGAGCGGATCGACGTCCAGTATCTCAATTAAATCATGCCCAGGCTCATACGCAGTACGGCATTTTTTGCAAATGCGGCGCACCAGCCGCTGAGCTAGGATCGCCTCAAGTGAGGCTGATATTAGAAACGGCTCGAGGCCCATATCGATCAAGCGCGTCACTGCACCCGAAGCATCATTGGTGTGCAAGGTGCTCAATACCACGTGTCCAGTGAGCGATGCTTGCACCGCAATCTGCGCAGTCTCGAGGTCACGAATTTCCCCGATCATAATCTTATCTGGGTCTTGTCGCAAGAAGGCGCGAAGCGCGCGCGAAAAGTCCAGCCCCACCTGATGGTTCACCGCAACCTGCATGATGCCATCAATCTCATACTCCACCGGATCTTCAGCAGTGAGAATCTTGGTTTCGACACTGTTCACCTCGCGAAGTGCACTGTAAAGAGTGGTCGTCTTACCCGAACCCGTCGGACCAGTCACAATAAAAATACCGTTCGGACGATTTACCAGATCACGGATTGTTTGCAGAATATCATCCGGCAAACTCAAAGCTTCGAGGTCCAGATTCACAACTGACTTATCCAAAACACGCAGCACCACACTCTCACCGAACTGAGTCGGCAGGGTCGAAACACGCAGATCAACAGGGCGTCCAGCAATGGTCATTTTAATACGACCATCCTGTGGAATACGCGATTCCGAGATGTTCATATTAGACAGCACTTTAATTCGTGAAATAACTGGAATCGCGAGGCTCTTTGGCGGTGGTGCCATTTCATAGAGCGCGCCATCGATACGATAACGAATCCGAAATTGGTCTTCAAATGGCTCAAAGTGGACGTCAGAGGCCTGATCCTTAATCGCCTGCTGTAAGACTAAATTCACAAAACGAATGATCGGCGTCTGATTCGCCATATCGGTCAAATTCGAATCCGACAAATCATTTTGCGCTTCTTCAAAACTATCACCTAGATCACCAAGGATATCGTCGATTGATGAATCCTCTTCGCCGTATGTCGCAATAATGAGGGTATCCATCAGCTCAGGATCGCAGACCACGATCTGAATATCCTTATTCAAGGAGAAGGTCAGATCATCAATGATACTGGGATTAAACGGATCTTTTGCCAACAACGAGATCGAGGTTTCATCTGCAGAAAAAGGCACCACAGCATACATACGTGCGGTACTGGCTTTCACCACAGCGGCCACATCTTCAGAAATCGATGTAGGCATCACCTCCTGATAGGCATAGCCGAGAAAGTCAGCGACCGCGGTCAAAACCGCACTGCGCTCAACCACGCCAGAATCAATCACCGCATCTGCCAGTGATTTACCAGTGTGTAAGTGCGACTCATTCAGCTCCTCAAGCTGCACGAGATCGAGCAACTCTGCTGACTTAATAATTTCGTATACGGTATCGTTATGATCTTCGAACATCGGGGTATCTGTGCCGCAATTTTGCGACTTACTTATGAATTTGTAAATTGAGCGCCATTCTCGACAAGTTTGTCGCGCATGGCATCGGGGAGTTGTGATTTAGCCAGAGCCTCATCTGCATTAATCAAATCGCGATTATACAGACTGAGTAAGTGCGCATCTAAACCAATCATACCATGAGCAGCACCGGTTTGGATGTCAGAATTAATGCGGTAAGTTTTGTTTTCGCGAATCAGCTGTGCGATCGAGTTGGTCGTAACCATTATCTCGAACGAAGCGATACGCCCACCACCGATCTTTTTACACAATACCTGCGAGATCACCGCGACCACAGACGACGCTAGCTGCGTGCGGATCTGGTCTTTCATGTTTGCTGGAAATGCGTCGACGATACGGTCAACGGTGCGCGCGGCGCCGGTCGTATGCAAAGTTGCAAAGACTAAGTGACCCGTTTCCGCAGCGCTCACTGCGGCTTCAATCGTTTCAAGGTCACGCATTTCTCCAACAAGAATCACGTCTGGATCTTGTCGTAACGCACCGCGAATCGCACTGGAAAACGAGACAACATCGTTACCCACCTCGCGCTGAGTCACGATACATTTTTTATGTTCGTGAAAATACTCGATCGGATCTTCAATCGTAATGATATGCCCATCATGATTCAGATTAATCCAATTCACCATCGAAGCCAAGGTCGTCGACTTACCCGAACCTGTCGGCCCAGTCACCAAAATTAGACCCCTAGGGCGGCTAATTAATTCTTTAATCTGATCAGGCAGACCTATCTCACTGAGGCTCAATAAATCATTCGGAATCTGCCGCAGCACTATACCGTAGGCGCCCTTCGCACGTAGCACACTGACACGAAAGCGAGCACGTTCCATATAAGCAAAACCAAAGTCTGCACCACCCGTCGTCTTCAACTGCTCCTGATTCGTCGATGAGGTGATCGCCTTCATTAAGTCTTCAGTATCCTGAGGAGTCAGCTTCTCACCCTCAACTGGCACCATACTACCAGACATGCGCAACGTTGGCGGCTGATGGACCTGCAAATGAAGGTCAGAGGCACCCTGATCTACCATCAGCTCTAACAAATCATTCATTTCATAACTCATAGCGTTATCTTGATTGAGGTTCTAATTAACAGGGAATAATTAAATTAAACAGGCTCAGCGACCGTCGAATGCAGGACTTCCTCCGGGATGGTCACACCCGCAATGACTTTGCGAATGCCGTCTTCACGCATCGTGCGCATACCCATCTCCTTCGATTTGTTGCGCAGCGCCACGAGGCTGGCATTTTCATAGACCATTTGTTGTAACTCTTCACTCATCGTAAACATCTCAAAGACGCCGACACGACCGCGGAATCCAGTCGAATTACATTTCGCGCAACCCTGCCCTTTCATGAAGTTCGCATCTAAAGCTTGATCAGAGCGAATCCCCAGAGAGCTCAACAGTTTTTCATCTGGTGTGTGTGCTTGCTTACAATTCGGGCAAATACGACGCACCAATCGCTGCGCAAGTACGGCCCGCAAGGCAGCAGCGACTAGGAAAGGCTTAATACCAATATCGACCAATCGACTAATCGCACTCGGGGCATCATTAGTATGCAGCGTGCTGAACACCATATGCCCAGTCAGCGCCGCATTAATCGCGATTTCAGCGGTCTCTTTATCACGAATTTCCCCGACCATGATGATATTCGGCGCCTGACGCAGCATCGAGCGTAACGCTGCCGAGAAGGTCATCCCCACATCCCGACGTACTTGCACCTGATTCACTCCAGGCATCTCATACTCGACCGGATCTTCGACAGTGATAATCTTACGATCGGGATGATTGATGCAATTCAGCGCAGAATAAAGCGTGGTAGATTTACCGGAACCCGTTGGTCCAGTCACCAAGAACACGCCGTCTGGCATCGCGATAATACGCTCAAAAGTGGCTTGGTCATCGCTAAAGAAACCGAGCTCTGGCAAGCCTAAGTTCAGCCCTTCCTTGTCCAAAATACGCATCACAATACTCTCACCGAACGCTGTTGGCAGAGTCGAAACACGTAAATCGATCACCTTTGGCCCGACTTTAATATTAATCCGACCGTCCAAGGGCACGCGCTTCTCCGCGATGCTGACATCGGCCATTAGTTTGATACGTGAAACAATCGAAGGCTGTAAACGTTTGGGCGGATTTTCCATCTCGTGCAAGACACCATCAATACGATAGCGCACGCGAAAACGTTTTTCCAAGGGCTCCATATGAATATCCGAAGCACGACGTTTCAACGCCTCCGAAATCACCATGTGCACATAACGAATAATTGGCGCCTCGTCTTCGCCGACGTCGCCACTCTCTCCGGTCGGCAAGTCAATTTCAGCAGCGGTCTCGTCTTCTAGCCCAGCGAACATACTGTCCACTTTATCAGCCTGCGCCCCGTCATAATACTGGTGAATCGCTTTTTCGATGTCTTCCAGCGGTGCCACTCGGCAGGTAATCGATCGCTGAATGACGTGACTGATACTATCAATCGCATCCATATCGAGCGGATCACACACTGCCAACTCAACTTCGTTATCGTCGGCTTCGAGCGGAAAGACCTTATAGCGACTCGCCAAATCGTAAGGCAAGAGCTCCAACGCTTGATTGGAAACGCGCACATCTGCGAGATCCACCACCTCCATATTAAACTCTGCTGCAAGCACTGCAGCGATCTGCAATTGCGTCACAGTGTGCTCGGCGATCAACAGCTCCAGCGTATCCGTATCAGGATTACCTTCGCTATCTTGCTCCGCGACCTTAACACGGGCGGCTTCGATTGCAGCGGAATCTACGATCCCTTTATCAATTAATAGTTGGAGAACAAATTCGTCAGCGGAGGTCACAGATTAAATGGGGAAGAGGTGGGGATTAAAGTAAAAAACTATCGAGAAACACTCAGTAAGAACTCCGCATTGGTGTTGGTCTTCTTAATGCGCTGAATGAGCATTTCCATAGCATCGGTGGACGGTAGCCCTTTCATTGCTCTGCGCAATGAATAAATCTTTAATATTTCATCGGGATGATAAAGCAATTCTTCCTTACGCGTGCCGCTCTTATCCATGCTTAGTGCAGGGAAAATGCGCTTATCAGAAAGGCCACGATCCAAATGCAGCTCCATATTACCAGTGCCCTTGAACTCTTCGAAAATCACTTCATCCATCTTACTGCCGGTTTCGACCAGCGCGGTAGCGATAATTGTTAAGCTGCCGCCGCCTTCGATATTTCGCGCAGAACCAAAGAAACGCTTCGGTTTTTGCAAGGCATTCGCCTCCACTCCTCCAGATAGAATTTTCCCGCTACTTGGCATCGTGGTGTTGTAGGCACGGGCTAAACGCGTGATCGAATCGAGTAAAATCACAACATCTCTACCGACCTCGACCATACGACGCGCCTTTTCGATCACCATTTCGGCGCAGTGGACATGGCTCTCTGCTGTCTCATCAAAGGTAGAACTGATCACTTCGCCTGAGACTTGACGGCGAAAATCCGTTACTTCCTCCGGCCGTTCATCGATCAACAAGATGATCAAATGTGAATCAGGATAGTTCTTCTGGATCGAATTCGCCATGCCCTGCATCAACACTGTTTTACCAGTGCGCGGCGGCGCCACAATCAAACCACGCTGACCAAAGCCAACTGGCGTCAAGCAATCGACCACCCGCATCGACAGGTTGTCAGACTTCGATTCCGTGTCCGATTCCATCAAAATACGTTCAAGCGGATAATAAGGGACACCCTCCGTGAAGGGCACGATCTCGCTCAGCGTCTTAGGGTCACGCCCCATCACATCTTTTACGCAAACCACGAACGGGCAGGACTCATTCTCACGATGCGGATGCAATTGAGCGGTTATAATATGACCACGCTGCAAGCCGTAATGCTCGACAAAGACCTGCGGCACATAGGCACAAAGCGCCTTCACGCGATAGCTATCACGTTCATACACCAGCAAACCACCTTCGTTATCTTCCATCGGCTCAAAGATACCAACCGACGAAATGCAGACTTTTTGCTCTCCCGCCTTAGCAATCAGGGCATTCAACAACTGATCACGATTCGGCGCATACGGTGTTTCCAAAGCTGCGGCTGCGACCTCGTCGCGAAGCTCCGGCAGGCCCATGTCGTAAATACGATTAAAGTCCAGCCCCTCGCCCTCGCCCGAGCGCAACTCGGTCGCCAGTTGCAGCGTCTCTTCGAAGTTCTTTAGCAGTTCAAATTCAAGCAATTCTCCAAACTCAATTGGAGAGTCTTCCTCGCGGGCACGCTTCTTTTTATCCTGCCAACGGCCCTTACCCTTTTTCTTCTGATTCGGCTGCCCACCGTGAGCGCCTCCTTTATTTTTAAACTTACCATTTCGGCTCGGACGCTCGCCGCGATCATTCTTTCGTTCACCGCGGTCATTGCGATCACGACGTGGATTACGGCCGCCTGATTCATTGCGATGCCCACGCGACTTGCCATCTTGGGCCTTGCCCTCATTCGACTTGTCGCCGCCTGGAGAAGACTCTCCATCCGAAGACGCTTCGCCCTGAGCATTGTCCGAGGCAGATTCCCGCGGTGGTTCTTGCGAAGATTCCTTGGGCGGCTCAGCATCATCCGAGGACCAAACAACTCCAGTCTTGCGCGCGCTACCCGCAGGCACCTCTGATGGCACAAATGCTTGCTCCACAGCTGGCGCAGGCGATTCAACGCGAGGAGTCGAGGCCGCGGCAAACATGTCCGGCTGCTGCGGTTGCTTGTCGGCAGCTGGCTTAGCGACTTTGCGAGCGGTTTTCTTGGCCGCTTTCTTGGCCGCTTTTTTCGCGGCAGTTTTCTTCACTGCACGTTTAGCAGCGGCTTTTGGCGCTGGCTTTGGCGCATCCTCGAGGGATGGATTAGCAGTAACAGATGGTTTAATTTCGTCTTCGGAGCTCATGGGCGAATAGTGCGCACTCAGTGCGGGTTCTATAATAAAGAGGGGACGCTTAGCGTTCAACCGAGATGCGGCAACGGACTAATGCGTATGGGTCTGTGCGATTAATCGCGTTGTTTGTTGGTTTAAAAATTCAAGGCTGCCTGCATTTGAAATCACACAATCAGCGCGTCGCGCTTTCTCCTCTAGGGGCATTTGACGGTGACGACGCTGAACAATCTCATCTCCCGAGTAGCCTCTATGAACCATACGGCGTTCAACCACATCAGCAGGACTGGTAATACAGACAATCAAATCAAACTCAGTTTCAAGCCTTTTCTCAAACAACAAAGGAATCTCAACCAGCCAATTAGCCTCTGGCGCCAATGCAATCGCGGCTTCCCACGCTTGCCGAACCAAAGGATGCAGCAACGCTTCTAACCATGCAAGCTCCTGCGTATCACTAAAAACGCGCGCTGCCACCGCCTTGCGATCGACCGTGCCATCGGCATGAAACACCGCCTTTCCCCAGTGCTCACAGAGCGCCGCATGCACCGTCGCATCACTTGCGAGACAGTCACGCACCAACGCATCAGTCTCGATGGTGCGCCAACCCGCTTGCGCAAAAAACTGCACCACCGTCGATTTACCACAGCCGATACCTCCTGTAAGTCCTATTTTCAAAATTCTATTAATCGTTCGATATAAACTTTAAACAACGTACTAAAGCATAGACAAATACGCAAATTTGTTCACATTCACTTTAAAGGAAATTATTTAAATATGCTAGGAATCACACAATCCGCCGCCTTAGTTGGAGTCGATGCCCACTCGGTCCAGGTAGAAGTGAATACAGGTGAAGCGGGTGAACTCAAATTTATTTTAGTCGGCCTGCCCGATGCCGCGGTCAAAGAATCGCAGGACCGCGTCTTCTCTGCGATGGCCAATAGCGGTTTTCGCACCCCCGCCACCCGCACCACGATCAACCTCGCGCCCGGGGGTCTGCGCAAAGAAGGCCCCGCCTACGACCTTCCCATCGCGATCGCTATTCTCGCTTCAATGAATAAATGCCAGAGTGATCGCCTCAATAACTTCCTGATCGCCGGCGAACTCAGCCTTTCAGGTCAGACCCGCCCCGTGCGGGGCTCGCTCGCGATGGCGATGCTGGCCCGCAAACTCGGCAAACAAGGCCTCATCGTGCCCGCCGAATCTGCCGACGAAGCCGCGTTGGTCAAAGACGTCGACATCTATCCCGTCCGCAGCCTCGACGAAGCCGTGCGCTTTCTCAATGGAGAGCGAGATATTCTTCCTGCCAAATCCCGCGACAGCAGCTTTTACCAAGCACCGCCGGAGTCGCAACGGACTGATTTCTCCGAAGTCAAAGGCCAACACGCCGTGCGCCGCGCCGTCGAGATCGCGGTCAGCGGCGGTCACAACCTGTTAATGATTGGTTCTCCAGGGTCCGGCAAATCGATGATCGCCAAGCGTATACCCACCATCATGCCACGCCCCAGTATCGATGAGTTCCTCGAAATCCTCAGTATTCAATCCGCCGCAGGTACCACGCTGAGCGACGAAAATCGCTACTTTCAACGGCCATTTCGTAGCCCGCATCACACCATTTCAGATGTCGGCCTACTCGGCGGCGGCACCATCCCCGGCCCGGGCGAAATCTCCCTGGCGCACAACGGCGTGTTATTTCTCGACGAGTTACCCGAATTTAAACGATCGGCCCTCGAAGTGCTGCGCCAACCACTCGAAGACGGTAATGTCACCATCTCCCGCAGTGCAGGTAAGATAAATCTGCCCTGCTCGGTGATGATGGTCTGTGCGATGAATCCATGCCCATGTGGATATACTGGCGACAGTGCTCGCGAGTGTCGTTGCTCCGTCCCGCAAATTCAGCGCTACCGCTTCAAAATTAGCGGGCCGCTGCTCGACCGTATTGATATACACATTGAGGCACCTTCGCTACGAATTGAAGAATTACGCAGCACCCAGCCTGGCGAAACGTCGCTGCTGATTCGCAAACGCTGCGAAGCCGCCCGCACCGTGCAAAACGCACGATTCGCCACCAATGCCGATGCCTCGACGCGCTGTAATGCACGCATGTCGCACTCTGAAATTCGCAAACACTGCGCCATCAATAAAGCACAAGGCGACCTGCTGCAGCAAGCCATGGAGCAACTGGCACTCTCTGCGCGCGCCTACGATCGCATCTTAAAAGTCGCGCGCACGATTGCCGACCTAGCCGGCAGCGCACCAATCGACACACCCCACTTACTTGAAGCCATTCAATACCGCAGCTTGGATAGAAACTTGTTCTATTAATTGCTCAAACGGCAAAAGCCTGCAAAGTAAACTACCAGCAAAAAAAATCACCCGATTGAATTTAACATCTTGCACTTACCGGATCATCGCCTAGGAAATCAGCCATCAAGCTTCAGGAGAGATGGCAGAGTGGCCGAATGCGGTAGTCTTGAAAACTATTGAGCCGAAAGGTTCCGGGGGTTCGAATCCCTCTCTCTCCGCCATTTTTATTCGCATGAAAACAGTCGCTATCATCGAAGATCAGACGGCCATTCGCGAGATGCTGATTGAGGCATTTTTTAACAACGAAGCTTATCAGGTGGTGATCGAATCTGGCGACGGCTTGCAAGGCTGTGAGCAATGTATCGAGCAAAAGCCAGATTTCGTCATCCTCGACGCCATGCTGCCGAACCTCAACGGCACCGCAGTATTGCGCCGATTCGCTATCGAAATCCCCGAGACACGCGTGCTCATCTTTTCTGGGTTTCAAACACCTGGGCTCGTCCGCGAATTCCTTCAAGCTGGCGCGCACGGATTCGTCGAAAAATCAGCGCCACTCGCTGACCTTAAAAAAGGCATCGAGATTGTCTCCAATGGAGGCAGCTATTTTGGCCCCGAAGTCGCACTGCTGCTACGCGAGGCGATGGCCAATCCGAAATCAAACCAGTCAGGCATTAATATTTTGACCAAGCGTGAGCGCGAAATCCTCCAACTGATTGCTGAGAGTAACAGCACCCGAGACATCGCGGCCAAGCTAAGCATCAGCGTCAAAACAGCCGAAAATCACCGCACCAATCTGATGCGCAAGCTCGACCTGCACGACGTTGCCAGCCTTACGCGCTGCGCAATCAACAACGGCTTGATTGTCATGAACGGCAACTAAGCCGACTCTTCACTCGAGGCCAGCGCTGCCCGTAGTCGGTCTGCCAAAATATCGATCAGCCGCGGATGCTCCCCGAGTAACGGTGTGCGCACTGCCGAGCGCAGTGTATGCTGCGCGATCAGTCCGTCGCAAATCTCCGCGACATCTCCACCGGCCCCAGCATGGCGGCCTGGCAACAAGAAGAACAGCGCCACAATCACATCCGCGGCGGCCCAGCCATCCAGCTGCGCCACTCGCTCTAACAGTGGTTCGTTAAAATCATACTCGATCCCCTCACGGCGTTCCATCGAGCACGCCGCCACTGCCGCGACTTCGGTTTGCAGTAATACCGCAAGTTGATCTGCCACTGCATTGCGCACCTGATTCACCACTTCCGCAGGTGTGCCATGATCCACCAGCGCAACTCGCGGATGCGACAAGCCCGCAGCTTGCATCGTTAGCCGCACATGCTCCGCAAGCATCTCAGCGAGCCGCAGATCCGGAGCCGCCACGTCCACACCCACTAACGTATCGGCCACCACCACCTGCAAGTCCGGAGCCGACAACCGCGCCTCTGCAATCAACTCTGGCAAATAATCCGTAATTGCTCGGCTCGGTCCGAGGAACAGTGGCACAAAAACAAACTTTCGCGCTCCCGTTGCAATCAATCGCCGCAATGTCGGCTTTACCACCCGCGCAGCCACACCGTCCAACTCCGATGCCGGTATTTTGCTCGAGTGCAACAAACTAACCGGTTCGACCTGCAACCCGACCCGCTCCGAAAGTTGCGCCGCGAGGCCACGCAGCGCAAAAACCGAATCGGCACGCAGCGAACCATTATCAATCAGAAAAATATAGGAAGGTGTTGTCATTTGAAAATAGCAGAGGCCACAAACAGGGCGACTGAGCCAAAATAATACCAAGAAGCAAAGGAAAATGTTTGCGCGTTACAACTCATCCTATCAAATTCTTTAAATTATGTATAAGACGCTACGATTTGCCCTTCCTTTAATTCTTGCTGCATTCGTTCTTTCTGGTTGTCGGAAACAACCACCAACCCCGGTCACAGACAGTGCCATGGGCAGCGGTTCTGAACCCGGCAAAGGTGATGACCGCATCCCAGGGATGAACCTAGAAGACTGGGGCAACTTAGAACCTCGCGACGGCGGCGATGGCATCGACGAAGACACTTATAACGGCCGTCCGATGGTACGCGGCGAACTTCAAGACGTTTACTTCGGCTTCGACTCTTCTTCCATCTCCCCGTCCGAGCGCTCGAAGCTTCAAGAGGCAGCCGATCATCTGGCATCTAACCTAAGCGATGAACTCCTCATCGAAGGCTACTGCGACTGGTATGGCACCGAAGACTACAATCTCGCACTGGGTGATCGTCGCGCTAACAGCGCTCGCGACTACCTCGCCACACTTGGCGTCAGCGGCGACCGCATCGATACACTCTCCAAAGGCAGCCTCGCAGCGACTGCCGGACTATCCAAATCCGAATCAGGCCAAGATCGTCGCGTCGAGCTAGTCATCCTCAAGTAAGGGAAAACTCTTTAAACACGAAAAGGCCGTTCATCTCGAACGGCCTTTTTTGGTTTATACTTCAACGATTTCAGCATTCACTTAAGCACATGCCTCACCCAGCCAACACCAGCGACTCCGCAGCACCGGAATGGTCCGAATTCGGCCAACGTCTCTGCTGCGGTAGCGGCATCGGCGAACTGATGGACGATCTAGGGCATGCGCTCGCAGCCGGTGGCGACCAGATCCACATGCTCGGCGGCGGACAACCCGCCCACATCCCTGAAATGGATGCACTCTGGCGCAAGCGGATCGAAGCGATCTCAGCCACGCCAGGCGAACTGGAACACATGCTCGGCAACTATGAGCCGCCCGCAGGCAGCAGCAGCTTTCGCCAGGCCATCGCGGGTCTCTTCCGCAAAGAATTCGGTTGGGATCTCAGTGCCGATAACATCGCCATCACCATGGGCGGGCAAAGCGCATTCTTCTGCTTGTTCAATGCGCTCGGCGGCCGCTTTGCCAACGGACAACAAAAGAAAATCCTGCTACCGCTCGTCCCCGAGTACATCGGCTACGCGGATCAATCCGTTGGCGGTTCACTCTTTCGCAGCGTCAAACCGCGCATCGAATATACCGGCGAGCACGAGTTCAAATACCGCGTCGATTTCGATAATTTAGAAGTGACTGACGACATCGCCGCGATCTGCGTGTCCCGCCCCACCAACCCGACCGGCAATGTACTGACCGACAACGAAATCGCCCAGCTCGCACAACTCGCCGAGGATCATGGCATTCCGTTGATTATCGACAACGCCTACGGCGCACCCTTCCCCAATGTCATTTTCACCGAGGCCACACCGATATGGAATGACAACATCATCCTCACACTTAGCCTCTCAAAGCTCGGCCTCCCCGGCACCCGCACCGGCATCGTCATTGCCAAACCAGAGATGATCAAAGCCGTCGCCTCGATGACCTCGATCATGGGCTTGGCCAACACCAACACCGGCCAAGCAATCGCGCAACCACTGATCGAAAGCGGCGAGATCCTGCGCCTCAGCAACGAGCTAGTGCAACCGTTCTACCGTAGTAAATCCGTACAAGCCCAGGCATGGGTGCAACAATATTTCGACCCCACCCTCGATTACTACATCCACCGCAGCGAAGGCGCACTGTTTCTATGGGCCTGGTTCAAAGGGCTACCAATCACCTCCCGCGAACTCTACGAACGCCTCAAAGCGCGCAACGTTCTCGTCGTCCCGGGAAGCTACTTCTTTTTTTTTAACCTCCCGCGAGCTCTACGAACGCCTCAAAGCGCGTAACGTCCTCGTCGTGCCCGGCAGCTACTTCTTTTTTGGTCAAGACGAAAGCGATTGGAAGCACCGCGATGAGTGTATCCGGATCAACTTCTCCATGCACGCAGAAGACGTGCAAGCTGGCATCCGCATCATCGGCGAAGAAGTCTCCAAAGCCTACGCTGCAAAGTAAAGCTTCGGCGTGACAGCCTCCGCTTACGCTGCGCTTAAGCGAAGGATATTAGAAATGTTTTGTTGCGAATGCACGACCAGAACCAGGCTTCGATCTCGTTTCACTCGATCGAAGCACTTAAAAGTGCTTACTCGCGAAAGATCGCCCTGAATGCGATTTTAGATAGCGCTCAAATGCAGCCGCTTTTTCGACGTCTCTAAATGCGACAGCAGTTTGTATGCGCCACGGACGAAACTTAGATGTGTGAGAAACATCACCATTGTTGTGCTTGTTCAAGCGTTGCTGTAAGTCTGCTGTGCACCCTACATAGTGATGCTCACCGCATTCAGAGAACAAAATAAGCCGTATTGAAAGTCTGGCATGCCAGAGCGTAGGGAGAGAGAAACGAGGAAGTGCTAGATTGCGAAGCCCGGCTTCGGCGGCGCAAGCGCCTGACTACGCCGAGGCAGGCTTCGATCTCGTTTCACTCGATCGAAGCACTTAAAAGTGCTTACTCGCGAAAGATCGCCCTGAATGCGATTTTAGATAGCGCTCAAATGCAGCCGCTTTTTCGACGTCTCTAAATGCGACAGCAGTTTGTATGCGCCACGGACGAAACTTAGATGTGTGAGAAACATCACCATTGTTGTGCTTGTTCAAGCGTTGCTGTAAGTCTGCTGTGCACCCTACATAGTGATGCTCACCGCATTCGGAGAGCAAAATATAGACGTATTGAAAATCTGGCATGCCAGGGCGTAGGGAGAGGGAAACGAGGAAGTGCTAGACTGCGAAGCCCGGCTTCGGCGGCGCAAGCGCCTTACTACGCCGAGGCAGGCTTCGATCTCGTTTCACTCGATCGAAGCCTGGTGGGCCCGGTGGGATTTGAACCCACGACCAAAGGATTATGAGTCCTCTGCTCTAACCACTGAGCTACAGGCCCGCTTGGAAAGTTTTGAACAAAAAGGGGTTTATTCAGGCGCGTCGAACTTTTTCGCAGAGGACTTC
>Ga0209504_1001984_pt1 | contig 14555 bp, 17 predicted proteins | sample COGITO_mtgs_1005_FD_184791 | JGI IMG/M metagenome (GOLD analysis project Ga0209504, IMG submission 184791) | Pelagic marine microbial communities from North Sea - COGITO_mtgs_100511 (SPAdes) (version 2) | ecosystem: Environmental > Aquatic > Marine > Epipelagic ...
GGTTGGGAAATTCTCATCTGACCCCAATTTCAAGGGAGGATTTAGGGGTTGGGAAATTCTCATCTGACCCCAATTTCACCAATTTCATGACCCCAATTTCATGAAGCTCTTTCATATAAATAGGCTTTAATAGATTTTGAAATTTCGTCAATCATTTATCGGTATCTCGATATGAATATTCGTATAACGCCTAAAGCACGGGCGCAGCTTTTTCGCGTCCCGTGCCTTTACTTGTTAAGTTTTTAATTTGCTCTAATTCTTGCTTGGTATGCTTACCGTAAAATCTAGGGTATGGCCACCCATAGCCCCATCTAAATTGCATAGGGAAAAACGGTGAGCCTCCAACCCTTACCCCAGCAAGCATTAGCAATGCAATTTCTGGCTCACCAACTTTAGAAACACAAGTCTCTAGCTCTTTATCCGAGGTTAGCCTTTCCTGATATGTACCACCTTTCCAATAGGCGAAATCATGGTCTTGGCAGCAAACGAGCCACAAATCATTTTGCTTAAGCGTCCCATCTGGGAATGCGCTGCACCCATCGCTGGAAAATGGTTGTAACTCTTCTGCTTGAGCTGACATAGCTTGTATTAGCAGCACCACTAATAGATTGTTAAACCGTGACGACATAACCATTAACTGTAAACCCTCAGTAAGACGCATATATCACCCGGATGAATACGCTGGAATAAATAATGTTTTTTTAATTTGAGTGGTGAAACGCCCGAAAATCAGGATCAAACTCGATTTAACAGTCTAAGGAATATAGAAAATTTTTGACTGGCAGGCTACCGCAGGTTGCAAGGCTTACTTCCCTGCAATCCTGTAGTTGGAATTTAGCCTCCATTTAACAATGGCTAAAATTCATCTCACTTCCCTGTTTTCTCTCGCTGTAGCTGTTGATTATGTCTGTTATTGCCATTTTTTTAGACAATTTAATTAACGGGCGAATTGCCTAAACTTATTGCATTTACTCGCCCCAGAATTTCCACCATTTTTTACTATTTTCTTCTCTCGACTCTTTTCCTTTCTCGGAACCTTTATCAAGTTCTTTTTGAGGCTGCTCTGATTTCTTGAGGCTTTGCTTTTCAATGCCCTTTAATTCGTTAGAACTCCCTTCCTTCTCTTCCTTCTCTTCCTTCTCTTTTATTCGATCTTCACTGTCGTCAATATCTTCTTTCGCTTGCATAGCGGCTTGATGCGCTGCCTTTTTCTCATCACTTGGTTTACCTTTACCAGTCCACTCAGGTTTATCTGCTATGGCGGGCGCTACAAAAACACTGGCTAAAAGTAATGCTAAAAGATTTTTCTTCATGTGAAATACTCCACTTTGATTTGAATTTAACAGGCTAATTATTATCGGAGCACCCTTGTAATCTGTTACAAGGGCACTTCGATATTTTTTAACTAATTGATTTAAATATAGAAAAGAATTAAGACTAAAGCGCACGGTTTTATTATCGGCGCACTTTTTTGAAAGGTATCGTTGTTCTTGAGAAATATGCAGAAATGCCATTTTTTCAAACAGCATTTTAAAAAAGAAGATTCGCAATATCGTCATCACCATTCCTTGGTCTGTAACGCGAATATAGTTCCGTTAGGCGTTTAGGATTTACACCATAAAGTCATACTTATATTGGTTCAAGTATTTTTACCTAGTCAATGATAAGAGTCATTTCAACAACCAAACCATAGCCCCCTCTAACATCGCCTGATGCTCCGGCTCATCATAAGCACTGGCTTGATGCCCCAGTGCCGAATAAAACACTGTGCCCTCACCCACTTTATGATGCCAAATCACTGGATGATCCTCGCCCATGGCAATCTCGTCCTTAACCTCGTATTCCGCTTCATCAACCGTCGCCAATACAGTCACATGATCGCGAGGCGACTCGGCAAAGCTGTACCACTCTTCCTCGCGCTGCCAATACTCGGGGAGGAATGCCATCGCCGGATGCAGGTGATCTTCAATATGGATAGTGGCTTCTCGAAACTGGGGAAACATGGGGTGACCAATAAACTGGGCGCGGATTAGCTGCTGTGGATGCCAGGACCAGCGGTATTCCGGATCGCCGCCGGTGCCGTGAATGGCTAAAACCGAACCGCCGTTTTCCAGATAGGCTTTAAAAACCTCACGCTGTTCTGGAGTAAGAACATCACCACTAACATTGGACCAGATTACTAAGTCAAACTGCGCCAGATCTTCACTGTTATGGATGGCGGCATTTTCTGTGTAGAAACTGTTCCAGCCATTTTTAATGGCAATATTTTCAAATAATTTTCGCGCGGCGGGAATGGCTTCCAGATGTCTAAAACCATTGGTCTTGGAAAAGATCAGTATCTTTGTTTCCAGATCAAGATCGGGAATCTCCGGAGCTACCTGATCATAGGTGGGCTCGGGAAATAGCGCGGCCTGGTATTTGTAGGCCATAACAGCAAAGACGCCAATGGCCACCAGGATCAACAGGGCCAGTGCTTTAAACCAGCCTCTACGCCAGAAAGGGATTTTATTTATTGTCATCAAATCAGGCCTTTTTTAAGTTGTGACACTGCGTAATCGCAAGCTCTTGCGGTTAATGCCATATAGGTTAGCGAGGGGTTTACGCAGGACGACGACACCATACAGCTGCCATCGGTAACAAATAGATTGGCGATATCATGGGTCTGGTTCCATTTATTTAGCACCGATTCCTCGGGGTTATCACCCATTCGCGCTGTACCCATTTCATGGACACCGGCGCCGGGCGGGTTGGTTTCTGAGTTGGTTTGATAAAACACGGCGCCGGCGGCGCGGAAGATTTTCTCCGCTTGAACGGCCATATCGGCGCGGGCTTTAAGTTCGTTGTCTCGAAATTCCATATCTACTCGCACCTGGGGTATACCAAAGCGATCGGGTTTGGTGGCATCAAGAGTTACGCGGTTTTCCTGGTGGGGCAGACATTCACCAAAACCGGCAATTCCCACTGCCCAGTAGTTGCCGGGTTTGGTCAGTGCGTCTTTATAGGTTTTGCCAAAGCCTTTTTGATTGGCCAAATCTGCCCAATGGGGGCGCAGGGAGTTGCCCTGAAAGCCATAACCGCGAATAAACTCGGCATCGCTGTCCTGCTTTTGGTTATTTCTAAACCGCGGAATATAGAAGCCATTGGGGCGATTGCCGTAATAGTAGCTATCGAGATTATCCAGAAATACCGCCGAACCAATAATGCCGGTGGTATGGTCCATTAGGTATTTACCCAGTACACCGCTGCTATTGGCCATGCCATTGGGGAAATGCTCGGAGCTGGAGTTAAGCAGTATCTGGGTGGAGGCGATGGTGGAGGCGCATAAAAAGACTATCTTGCTGCTAAATTCCAGACGTTCGCCACTTTTAGCATCAATTACATGAATAATAGAAACACGTCTTGTCTCTGGATCGTACTCTAATCGCTCCACTACTGAGTCTGGGCGCAATGTTAGCCGGTTGGTGGCGCGGGCCGCGGGCAGTGTTGAGCTCTGGGTGCTGAAATAACTGCCGGTGGAACAGCCGCGTTCGCAGGGGCCACAGTAATGGCAGGCGGCGCGGCCGCGATGGTTCTCGGTTAGGACGGCGGTGCGGCCAATGGTCATGGTGATTTCGGGTATCTTTTTCTCGATCCGCTGTTTCACGGTTTTCTCGATACCGTACATTTTCATTGGCGGTAAAAACTTGCCATCAGGCAGCTGTTCCAGCCCTTCGGCCTGACCGCTGACACCGATAAAATCTTCAACATAGTCATACCAGGGTGCCAGATCGCTATAGCCTATTGGCCAGCGGCTACCGTGGCCATCGTCGCTATTTGCTTTAAAATCCGCTTCGCTAAAACGGTAGCACTGGCGATACCAGAGAAGTGAGCGCCCACCTACACCGCCGCCACGAATCCATTGAAAGGGCTTTTTGGGGTCGTATTGGTAGGGATTTTTCCGGTCGTTATTAAACAGGTGGCGATTGGAGGCATCCATTACCCCGGAGTGCTGGCTTATAAAATAGTCGCGCTGATTTAGCTGGCGTTCGTCTTTGCCATAAAAGGGCAGCTTCCAGGATGGCACATGTTCACCTTTGTAATCGATACCATGTTTTACATCGGGGCTGCGGTCGAGGAGCAGGACGTTTAGGCCTTTTTCGGTGAGCTCTTTGGCGGCCCAGCCGCCGGTAATGCCGGAGCCGATAACAATTGCGTCGTAGGATTTATCGATCATGATAGATCACCCGGTCGATTGCGTGACCAGCTTGGCTGATCGGTTGCCAGTGGGGTTTCGCCATCAAAAATTCCCGGCATCGGGTTATGGCGCAATACCTGAGTTGCGCCGACTTCGGACATAAAGAAGCCCACCACTGTTAACTCTTTTAACTGGCAGATAAACGGTGCAGTGCTGTCAAAACCATTGCCTACTCGATTGCCAAGCTGGTACCAAGCGGCATCTGAGTGGCGCTCTTCAAGGTTATTAAGCTGTTCTGTCAGAAGAACAGTTAGTGCCTTACTCTCTGCTTCTATCGCTAAATCACCCGCACTATCGATAACCGCCTGCAGTTCACCCAGTCCAGCAGCAAAGGTTTTGCGCTCTTCGGCGGTCATATAGTGGGCGACTGTTAATTCAATAAAATGGTCGGCTTTGGCATCCAGTGCCCCCGGCGTATCGGTGCGCGGAATAATAATATCGACTAGGTTACGCACCAGCTGGCGCTGAGAATCGCTGAAAATATTGGCCGGCTGCTCGATAAAGTTTTTACCCAGCGCAAATAACTGCTGCTGATGCTCGGTGGAATAGGTATTGCCCGCCAGGCTGCTGCCGGCGAGTATCAACGAGGTAAATTCAAGAAACTGGCGGCGGTTCATTGTGATCTTCGCTCCTGGCGGCTGTTTTTCCAATAGATAAACAGACTGAGCAATATCCACAGCAGTGCAATGGCTAAATTCTGGCCCGGCCACTGGGCAAAATAGACTGCGGCTACTTTAAAACCAATGTAGACCGAGTAGAGCACATCGATCGATAGCAGATGATAGAGCTCATAGAAAAGCCCGGCGGTGGTCGGCAGCAGAAATTTTAGATACAGGGCGACAGCGGTACTTACAGCAACGGCTCTAAGCAAGAGGGCTTTGGTTAAATGGTTAGTCTGAATAGTCAAAAAAATTTCTTTTTTATTATGTTTTTATAGTATTCGATGATCATTATATTTAGGGCTGAATGCAAGCATGACTTTGCGCGTATAATGACTGGCTAACCATAAACGCTACTTTTCCAACCTAACACAACCTAATTGAGAGACTGCATGTCCATACATTGGTATCCCGGCCATATGCACAAGGCCAGCAACGAGATGATTGAGGCGCTGCCACTGGTCAATCTGGTTGTTGAAGTATTGGACGCGCGTATTCCGTTTAGTAGTTCCAACCCGTTTATTCAGGGATTGGTTACCGATAAGCCCTGTATCAAAATCCTCAACAAGTGCGATCTCGCCGATCCTGAGCTGACTAAGGTCTGGCAGGATTATTATGAGCAGCAGGATAATACCAAGACCATGGCGCTGGATTTGCAGCATTTTGACCCTAGCAAACAGGTTATAGACCTGATTAATAAGCTTTCACCACAAAAGGAAGGCCGTAACACTTTGGTCATGGTTACCGGTATCCCCAACGTGGGTAAGTCTTCACTTATTAACAGCCTAGCAGGCCGTCATATTGCCAAAACCGGCAATGAGCCGGCGGTGACCAAAGGTCAGCAAAAGATCAATCTGCGCAACGGTATTATGCTGTTGGATACGCCGGGGATTCTCTGGCCGAAGATCGAAAATCCTAATAGCAGCTACAGATTGGCCACGACCGGTGCGATTAAAAATACTGCCGTAAGCTATGAAGATGTGGCCTTTTTTGCCGCTGAGTTCCTGTTGGAAAAATACCCAAAACTGCTGCAGGAGCGCTTTAAGTTTTCAACGTTGCCACAGTCCGAGATTGAGCTTTTAGAGATTATTGGTGCCCAGCGCGGTTGTTTGCGCAGCGGGGGTCAGGTTGATCTGGAGCGGGTCTCAACTATCTTTATCAATGAACTGCGCGCCGGCACTCTGGGTGCTATTACCTTTGAAACACCGGATGTGATTGATATTGAAATGCAGCAGGTGGAAGTTTTGCGGGCTGAGAAAGAAGAGCGAGAAAAAATCAGACTGGAAAAAACTGCCGCACGACGCAGAAAGGCCAAGGCAAATAGAAAGTAGGGCTTTTTATATAGAAGACGCTCAGGGCTGCTCTTCATAACAAGCGGCTCAAGGCTGTCCTTCATAACAAGCGGCTCAGGGCTGTTCTTAATAAACAGCAACAGCTAAACGTATGCACCCGCGGCGTAGCCTGAAGCCCAGGCCCACTGGAAGTTATAACCGCCCAGATGGCCAGTCACATCCACCACCTCACCGACAAAATACAGTCCCGGCTGGGTTTTGCACTCCATAGTCTTGGATGACAGCTGATCTGTATCCACTCCACACAGAGTGACCTCAGCAGTGCGATAACCTTCAGTTCCCGATGGTTTTAACTGCCACTCCTCTAGGTGCCCGGCGACAGCCAACAGGATCGCATCGGGAATTTCTGCTATTGCTGTCTCTGCATACTTGAGCCAATAGAGACTCTGCAATTCCAACACCAGACCTTTGGAGAGATGCTGAGCTAAAAGATTGCGCAACAGGCTTTTGGCGCTGGTCTTCTTATAGCCGAGTAACAATTCCTGACTATTGAGATCAGGCAGTAAATTAACGCTGATGGTTTGCCCCGGCTTCCAGTAGCTCGACAACTGCAATGTCGCCGGGCCGCTAATACCGCGATGGGTAAACAGTAAATTCTCGCGAAAGCTAATCCCGTTGACCGACATCTCCACATCCACCGCCAGACCCGAGAGCTTTTCGGAGATCTGCTTAATACCGTCACTAAAGGTAAAAGGCACCAGACCGGCACTGCGCGGCAGCAGATTTAAACCAAACTGCTCGGCCAGTTCATAGCCTAACCCTGATGCACCCATAGTCGGAATAGACAGCCCACCTGTGGCCACTACCAGCGACTTGCACTGATAGTTTCCGCTAGACGTCTGCAAGCTATAACCCTCCTGCTCCGAGGCGGCAACCGTCTTTATTTCACATTTGGTTTTAATCACCACACCAGCCTGCTGACACTCATCCAGCAGCATGGCGAGAATATCTTTTGCCGACTCATCGCAAAATAGCTCGCCGTGTTTGCGCTCGTGGTAGGCAATACCATGGCGCTCAACCATATCGATAAACTGCCATTGGTTATAACGATTTAACGCCGAGATACAGAAGTGCGGGTTATTGCACAGGTAGTTTTCCGGGGTGATATCTAGATTGGTGAAGTTGCAGCGACCACCCCCGGACATCAGAATTTTCTTGCCGACTTTATTGCTGCTATCTAACACCAACACCGACAGACCGCGCTGACCGGCGGTAAAGGCACAGAATAGACCGGCGGCGCCGCCACCAATAACTATTACATCAGGCTTTTTCACTGGGCTGCATCCCCCTGCAACTTCTGCCAACGCTTCTCTATTTCGGCGCGGCCAATTTTTTCCAGGGTGCTTATATTGCGCAGTGGAATCTGCTCGGGATTGGGGAATTCATCCAGTGCATTAGTGAGCATATCTTCACGGAGAAAATGAATCACCGGATAGGGCGAGCGATTGCTAAAGTGGCTGGCACTCTGCTCGTCTTCGCCATCAAAGAGATACTCGGGATGAAAACTGGCCAACTGAATAGTGCCGTCGAGACCCAGCTCTTCAATAAGAGCCTCGGCATTGTCGAGAAACATTAAATACTCATCAAAACTCGCCAAGGCATTGGGCATAACTAATAGGGTTGTGGCTATATCCAGTTCGGAACTCTGCTGAATTAAATCCAGTTCGGTCAAAAAGGCCTGATTGAGTTGATTGAGATCTTCGGATTCGCAGACGGCGATTCGCAAGGTATCCGCGGCGATCACCGGGCGCGCAAAGGGGCACAGGTTTAGCTCGACAATAAATGTCTGTAGCCAATCTCGAATATGCTGCTCAAATACGCTGGTCATAGGAACCTAATGTGCCTGACAAAGAGCGCGCAGGATACTTAGCTTGAGGTTATCCGTCCAGCAGCGCAGCTATTTGATGTAACGCATAAAAGCTGCAGTTTTAACTTTTGTATTAGATTTATCTAAATTAGTCTTTTCTTATATTAAAGGAAGTTGATTTGCCACCTGCTTTAACGGCAAACCCAATCCTATAATTTTTAGGAGTCTATGTAGTGACCAAAGCAAGTAAAAAAACAGCCATCAGCCCTGCCGATATTCAGCAGCTGGAAAAGCATGCTCAACAGGCAGCCGTTATGCTTAAACAGCTGGGCAATGTTAATCGTCTGATGATTCTCTGCACGCTGCTTAATGGCGAGCGCTCAGTGGGTGAACTGCACGAAATAACCAACCTGAGTCAGTCCGCCCTATCGCAACACCTGGCATCGCTGCGCAATGCTCAACTAGTACAGACACGCCGAGAGGCACAAACTATTTTTTACAGTCTTTTGGGCACGGAATCTATACAAATTATTACTGTATTAAAGTCCATTTACTGCAGAGGAATTTAAAAGAGGGATCTAATGAAACATTCAGCTAAAACTATTTCAGCCGCTGAATTTAAACGAATTATTCAGACTGAGACTACACCGCAAATTATCGACGTACGCACAGCCGCCGAGGTGGAAAACCTGTCTCTTGAGGGCAGCGCTCACTTTCCATTGCAGGAGCTTAATTGCGCCGAGGTAAAAACCTACCTTGCCGAGCAGGGCCAGAATCCCGAGCACCCAGTCTATCTATTGTGTGCCAGCGGGCAGCGGGCCACTCGCGCTGCCGAAAAGTTAAAGAGCGATCTCGACTGCCCGTTGGTTATTATCGAAGGCGGTCTAAATGCGCTAAATGCCGCTGGATTATCTATTCAGCAGGGCCCCGGAAATACTATCTCTCTGGAGCGACAGGTGCGTATTACGGCAGGCAGTCTGGTCGTCATTGGAGTTAGCCTCGGCGTGTTTCTTAACCCATGGTTCCTCATGCTCCCGGCGTTTGTCGGTGCCGGATTGGCCTTCGCGGGAATGACTAACAGCTGCGCTATGGCCATGTTACTGGCACATATGCCGTGGAATAAACCCAACCGACAGCGCTAACAGGTCGATAATGATTATTGTCAGTGTTCTTATTGGCTTGATTATAGGCACCGTGCTCGGACTTACCGGTGCCGGCGGCTCTATCTTTGCTGTTCCATTATTAATCCTGCTGTTGGGACTACCGATCAATGAGGCCATAGGTATAGCGTTGGGCGCAGTTGCAGTCAGCGCATTTGTTGGCTCAATCAGCAACTGGCAGGGAAAGTATATTTTATGGATTCCAGCACTGTCACTGGGATTGGGCGGAGCACTGTTTGCACCCTTGGGGAAATATCTCGGCAATCAGATCCCCGACTTATTTTTACTGGCTGGTTTTTCTACGCTCGCTTTTACCATTGCCATCATTATGTGGCGTCAAACCATTACGTCGCCGGAGCGTGCAGAAGTGGTGCGCTCTAATATAGGCTCTGAGACCAATTATATTGAACCCATCTGTCGCTTTAGCGATGCCGAGACATTTAAGCTCACCAGAAAATGTTTTGCCGGACTGCTCAGCGCCGGATTAATTATCGGACTTTTAAGCGGGCTGTTTGGTGTTGGTGGCGGTTTTTTGATTGTGCCGACATTATTATTTATTACTCAGGTATCTATGCGTCAGGCAGTCGCAACGTCGCTGTTAATTATCACCCTGATCAGCGCCACTGGATTCTTTAGCTTTGTCGCCTCCAGTCCTATGGTGGACTGGCCACTGCTGGCGAAAATCTGCTTGGGTGGGTTAATCGGGATGCTCGGTGGTCACCTGATCGCAGACAAAATTGCCGGGGCTCAACTACAGAAAATCTTTGCTATTAGCCTAATCGTGACAACCTTTATAACCCTAGGCGACCAACTTATCAAAGGAATTATTTAATAGGAGTGATTTAAGATGATTTTTAGACAAATTTTTGACCCCGACTCATCCACCTACAGCTATCTTATTGGCGATAAAAGCAGCGGCGCAGCACTGCTGATCGACTCAGTATTAGAGCGCACAGATCAAACACTGCAATTAATTAAGCAGCTCAATCTAAATCTGACTCTGGCCATTGATACCCACACCCATGCCGATCATGTTACCGGTCTCGGTGCACTGCGCGATGCCACGGGCTGCAAAACCATGATGGGCAGAGAGTCATTGGCCAACTGCCTGTCCAACACCTTTGTCGATGGTGACCATTTAAAAGTAGGCAATCTACGTATAGAGGTTATTTACTGTCCCGGACACACGGATGACTCCTATAGCTTCTACCTGCACGAGTCTCAATCCGATAACAATCAGCCCATGCTGTTTAGCGGTGATACCTTGTTAATTCGCGGCACCGGCCGTACTGACTTCCAAAATGGCAGTGCCGAGCATCAGTACAACAGCCTGTTTAACCGACTCTTAAAACTGCCTGACAACACCCTGGTTTATCCAGCACATGACTATAAGGGCTGGATGGTCAGCAGCATAAGCGAGGAAAAAAGGCACAATCCGCGCCTGCAGGTAAACAGCCGTGATGAGTATATTGCGCTTATGGATGGCCTCGACTTGCCCAACCCAAAAATGATGGATATTGCAGTGCCGGCCAATCAATCCTGTGGGGATATTTTATAATTCGTCGTGAAATAACACCCGATTGATCGCCTGTCAGGCAGCCGCCGTAAACATAAGCTCAATATCATAAAAATATTCCCATGCAATTAAACTGGCTGGATAACGAGACTCCGACACCTGCGCTGCTCTCAAAGGGCTTTCCGGAAAAAATGGTCTTGCTCGACCTTGAAACCACTGGCGGCAAAGCCACCTATAACCGGGTAATTGAAATTGGTCTGCTGGTGATTGAGCAGGGTGAAGTGATTGAGCGCTGGCAGTCCTTTATCGACCCTGAAACATCCTTACCACCGTTTATTCAAAAGCTCACCGGCATTGCCCCAAGCATGCTGCGCGGTGCGCCGCTATTTGCCGAGATTGCCGAACAACTGCTCGGCTACCTGGAGGGGCGCACCTTGGTGGCCCATAATGCGCGCTTTGATTACGGCTTTCTAAAGAATGAGTTTCAGCGCGCGGGTATTAGTTACAACGCCAAGCCACTCTGTTCAGTGAAATTTAGTCGCAGTCTGTATCCACAGTTTAAACGCCACGGTCTCGATCAGATTATTAAGCGCTTTCAACTGCCGATTGAGAACCGCCATCGCGCCCTCGATGACGCAGAGATGATTCAGCGCTTTTTTCTTAAATCATCGGCACTGTTTTCCGATGAAGAGATCGCCTCCACCTGTACCTGCCTATTAAAAAATCCCGCACTGCCGCCACTGCTTAAAGCCAGCGATATTAAAAAGCTGCCGGCCTCAGCTGGAGTCTACTATTTTTATGATGCCAGTGGCGTGCTGCTCTATGTGGGCAAGAGCGTGCATATCCGCAATCGTGTGATGAGCCACTTTTCTCAGGATCATAAAAACCCCAAAGATCTGCAGATTAATAACAAGCTGGCGCATATCGATTTTGAAAAGGCGCCAACTGATTTCGGTGCGCAGATTCGTGAGAGCAATCAGATCAAGGCGCTGTCGCCACTGTATAACCGGCGTCTACGTAAAACCAAAAAGCTCTATCAGTATCGCTGCGAAGAAGATCGCAATGGCTATCAACGAATTGCTATCGAAGCGGTGGAGTTGGATGCTGAGGGGGTTGATGAACGCTTTGGTCTGTTTCGCTCACCGCGCCAGGCCTCAAAGCAGATCGAAAAACTCGCCGATCGCTATTTTCTCTGCCATAAGCTGTTGGGGCTGGAGTCGGATATCAATGCGGCCAATCAAAAACCCTGCTTTCGCGCCCAGCTGAAGAAATGCTTTGGTGCCTGCCATGGTGCCGAAGAAGCGGCCGCTTACAATCAGCGAGTAACTACCGCACTCAATAATTACCAGTTAAAAATGTGGCCCTATCCCGGTGCAATTATGATTGAGGAGCGGGATATGCAGGAGCCAGAGAATGTTGCCTTTCATGTGGTTTATAACTGGCGCTATATCGCCAAACTCAGCTTGATTGAGGATCTCTATGATCAGGGCTATCAGCTGGCAGATAGGCAATCAGGTAACCAGTATAACAACCTCAATACAGACTCCCTATCCGCGCCGACCCCTGAGGATGATCGCTTTGATCTGGATATCTACTTTATTCTGGTGCGCTTTTTGGTCGATGCCGAGAAGATGCAAATGCACAATCTTAAAATCTGGCCGCTGCTGCCCTGCTCCCTCCCGCCCCATGAATAGCTAACTGCACTGCAAGAAGTGGACGCCTGTCGCAAAGATTTATAAAAACCACGAAAAACTTGATATGGCACAAAAGCCAACCCTTACCTATAATAATTATAGGTGTATACTTTATCGACTATCAGCAAGGGACTTGCAAAAATGGTTGAAGACAATTCAATTAGCCTGCCTTGGATCACCAAAGAGGAGGCTTTTCTGGAGCTGCAAAGGATAGCCAGAGAACAAACCGAGAGCGTAATCATTCTTGATCACGCCTTAGATCGACAGAATCAGAGGGATATCACCCATCGACAAGTACTAAATACCCTTAGATTTGGGAATTTAAACGAGCCTGGCCAGTGGGATACAAAAGAGGAAAGGGGTTGGAAATACAAACTGACTCATATTACCGCCGGTGATCGAGTTTGCGTGATCGCAAAAGTTGTTCAACGAGATGGCAACAAATGCCTTGTGATTACAGTCTGGAGTTAATTATGTATAAATATACAGCGTGCGGGCTAGATAATATCTGGCTGAAAAATGGATATGAGAAACACAGTACAGGTCATGGAGAGGGTGTCGCCATCCATAACTTAGATGGCTTACATCAGGCTATCGCTATAGAGATTATTAAAAGTACCCTGCCGCTAACCGGCAAAGAGTTCCGGTTTTTGAGAATTGAACTGGATCTCTCGCAAAAAGTTGTCGCAGATCTAATGGATAAAACAGCTCAGGCCGTGGCTACTTGGGAGAAGGGTACAGTCTCTCTTCCTCGCCTTGCGGATAAAGCGATAAGAGATATGTATATGGAGTCGATTGGTGAGGGCTCAATTGCAGGGCTACTCGCCGACCTGGCAAAACTAGACCGAGAAGTCCGCGAACTAAAAATTGAGCTGGAAGAAATTAGCGGCTCTTGGGCTGCCTCACAAGCCGCCTAAAACCTCAACCCAGCTTCCTCAAAGCCCCGTACTCGCGGGGCTTTTTTTGCTTTCATTTTTACCGCGAAAAATTTTAACTTAGCTTTTAATTTTTATTTCCCTTGAAGAAATCCGCCTCGCATTAGATACTGTATATATAAACAGTAATAATAATTTTTGCGGGGAGTTTCTATGAGTGTCTTGCTGGTAAGACATGGCGGTACGGCCGTTCATATAAAAAACAATGTTGCCAAGATACCGCTATTTCGCGAGGCAGTCTCGGCTGGTTTTCCATCGCCGGCAGAGGACTATATTGAGCAGTCTCTGGATCTAAATGAACACTGTATCAAGCGCCCTGCGGCAACTTTCTTTGTGCGTGTGCAGGGCGATTCGATGATTGATGCGGGTATCTATGCCGAGGATATGCTGGTGATAGATCGCTCTATACCGGCAGCTCACGGGGATATTGTAATCGCCGGACTGCATGGGGAATTTACCGTTAAAGAGCTGCAACTGCGACCGCACACCTGCCTGATGCCGAAGAACAAAGCCTATTCGCCCATTGATATTCCCGAGGGTTCTGAGCTGGATATTTTTGGCGTGGTGACCCATGTAATTCGCAATCTTAGACATAAATAGTAGGTTATTTGTGTCACCGTCTACCTTTGCCCTTGTCGACTGCAATAATTTTTACGCCAGCTGTGAGAAGTTATTTAGGCCCGACCTCAAGCACCGCCCTCTTGCTGTGCTCTCCAATAACGATGGCTGTGTGGTGGCGCGTTCTAAAGAGGCTAAAGCGCTGGGCATTAAAATGGGTGTACCGGTATTTAAGATCCGCAATGAAATCCGTCAGCACAATATTGCGCTGTTCTCATCCAACTACACACTCTATGCGGATATGTCCGCGCGGGTGATGCGCACTCTCGAGGAGCTGGCACAACGGGTGGAGATTTACTCTATCGATGAAGCATTTCTCGATTTAACCGGCACTCAATCGCTACTCTCGAACAATCTGTTTGGTCAGCAGGTTAGACAGATTATTGGCGATTGGACGGGTATTACTGTCTGTGTAGGTATTGCGCCAACCAAGACGCTGGCAAAAATGGCTAACCATGGGGCAAAAAAATACCCGGCTACTGAAGGAGTTGTCGATCTTAGCGATCCCCTGCGACAGCAGCGACTGATGGCATTGCTGCCGGTCGATGAGGTCTGGGGAATTGGTCGGCGTCTCGGTTTG
>Ga0209504_1001987_pt1 | contig 14544 bp, 17 predicted proteins | sample COGITO_mtgs_1005_FD_184791 | JGI IMG/M metagenome (GOLD analysis project Ga0209504, IMG submission 184791) | Pelagic marine microbial communities from North Sea - COGITO_mtgs_100511 (SPAdes) (version 2) | ecosystem: Environmental > Aquatic > Marine > Epipelagic ...
CGCACGCTGGTCTCATATAGTGGCAAACGTAGCGTCCGCCTGACTGGGGAGGAGACGCGCTACAAATTTTCCGGCATCCTGATCGCGGGCGAGGAGGACGCATTCGCCACAATCGGCGAAGAGCGCAAGGATTGGCAGAAGAGTGCCTTCCCGCTGCCATGGACGGATTCGCCCGATCTGGTCCAGCCGGAGTGAGCTCTGCGCGGTGGAGTCCATGGCTGTGCTCCGTAGCGCGAAGGTGGAGCGGGCTGCATAGGGAGCCCATCATCGAAGGGGAGCACTCCGACGTCATTTGATTTTTCTCCCGCTCTGCGCTTGACAGGGGCTTGGCAAACGCCTTTTTTCTTCGCTTTCCCGAATCCCGGCCTCTGCCGATGGGCATTTCAGCACTCCACAATTTCAGCTTTTCTATTATGGCACTCAAAATCCGTCTCCAACGTCACGGCGCAAGCCACCGTCCTTTTTACCGCATGGTTGTCACCGAAGCTTTGGCTCGGCGTGATGGTCGTTTTGTCGAGGTTCTTGGCACTTATGAGCCACAGGCCAAGCGCCCTGAGGACGAGCTCAAAGTCAAACTTGACCGTGTTGATTACTGGAAGTCTGTAGGCGCTAAGCCAACCGACACCGCCGCCAGCCTTATTCGCAAGGCTCGTCGCGAGACACCAGCCGAAGAAGCTGCTGTCGAGGCCTAAGCGCTGCACTTTTGTATTTCGGTATTCCCCTCTCGGGAAGCTCGAAGGCCTGCAGATATGCAAATCGAGTTCGATATTTTAACCCTCTTCCCAGAAATGGTAGAGGGTTTTTTTGCATCCAGCATGCTGGCACGGGGACAGAAAAACGGTCTGATCGATATTCGTACGCACCAGTTGCGCGATTGGACGACGGATAAGCACAATAAGACCGATGAACTACCCTACGGCGGTGGTGCGGGCATGGTGATGAAGCCAGAGCCGATCTTTGCCGCCGTCGAGCAGCTGCGCCGCCCGCAGACGAAGGTTCTCTATCTGGCGCCCGACGGGGTGCCTCTGAGCAGTCGGCTCGCCCGCGAACTCGTGCAGGAGGAGCACCTGATTCTCCTTAGCGGCCACTACGAAGGGGTTGACCAACGTGTGCGCGACGAGCTCGTCGATCTGGAAGTGAGTATCGGCGACTATGTGCTGACCAACGGCACCCTCGCTGCCGCCGTGGTGGTCGACTGCGTGAGCCGATTTATACCCGGATTTTTAGGTGATGAAAAATCCTTGACGGAGGAATCATTCATGAGCACGTTGCTCGGCTTTCCTCAATACACGCGTCCGGCAGACTTCCGCGGGATGCGCGTTCCCGAGGTACTTTTATCAGGCGATCATGCGGCGATTGCGAAATGGCGGCGCGAACAACAGATAGCAAAAACCAAGCAACTACGCCCGGACCTTTTAGACCACTAACTTTTAATATAACCAGGAGAATTCCAGAATGAGCCAAGCAATCCTCGAAGAAATCACAAAAGATCAACTGACCGACGACCGCGCCGACTTCAAAGTAGGTGACGGTGTCCGCGTGCACCTTAAGGTTAAAGAAGGTGACAAGACACGTATCCAGATTTTTGCTGGTATTGTTATTTCCCGTAAGGGCGGCGGTATTCAGGAAGCATTCACCGTGCGCCGGATCGCATCCGGCGTCGGCGTGGAAAAAGTGTTCCCCGTGCATAGCCCTACGATCGAAAAGATCGAGATCGACCGTGAGTCCGTGACTATGCGTGCCCGTATGTATTACATGCGCGACCGTATCGGTAAGGCAGCCAATCAAGTTAAAGAAAAACGCTTGGTCGAAGCTGGCCGCAAATAAGTCGTCTATTTATTTTACTAAAGGGCTGTTCAGTAATGAACGGCCTTTTTTTTGGTTGTGCGCCGCCGCGGCATTTACAAGCTGTGACCAAAAATCGCTAAGCGCCCCCCGCACATGCAATCGGACGACGACCTCCAAACGACGCTTTCTAAATGGCCCTTTATCCTCGGGGATGTTCTCTTGGTCGCCACTGCGCTGGCAATCGCGATCCTCGGGCAATGGCAGCTTACGAACTGGCAGGTTGCTGCCTGCGTCGTTTCAGTTGCCCTAGGCGCCGCGCTTTTCGTGCTGCCCTACGTCGTTGAGTTTAAGGTGCGTGTGCGTGAAGAAGTGGACGATCGCACGGGGAATCTAAGCATCCTTCAGCGCCATCTCGTGAGCACTCAGGATCAACTGGAAGCAGTCTCAGATCGCATCGAGTCAATCGAAGCGAGTTTGACGAATCTCGCGCACGCGCAGCCCGACTTGAGCGGACCGCTGGAGGCGCTCGAAGGGCAGATTGATCCCCTCCGTACAGCCCAAACTGAGCAATCCTCGCAACTGGCCGCTCTGGCGAAACAGGCGGATGCTTTGGACAAACAAGTCGAGGCGCTGGCCAAAAGTCTACAATCCAAGTCGGAAGCCGAAGCGATCGAGGCGCTCCGCTTGGATCTGGCCGCGCTTAAAACGGACGCAGCCCAGTTAGCTGTAAAAGCAGCCGAGTCGCCCGTGGAAGTGGCCGAGTCGCCCGTGGAAGTAAGCGAAGTTTCGGAGCTTGTGTCGCCCGCCGAAGGCAGTTCCGAGGTGCCGAAGCCCAAGAAAACCCGGGAGCCACGCCAGCGCCGCACGCCCGAGCCTCGTCTCTTGGAGCGCGCGATCGATCAGAAGCGGGATCACGCCTCGGCCGCCGTCAGCCGGATCATCGAGTCGAAGAAGAAAGAACCGCCAAGTGAGCCGCAATCTGAGGACGAGGCAGCGACCGCACCGCCTGTAAAGCTGGCCGAAGAGGCCGTTAAGGAAGATGGCCTCCTAGAGGCGCAAGACATGTTCGCGGACGCCGTGCCCCCGCAGGCGGACAAGCGTGCACGCATCAAGAAAAGCGATACGGCCGTCATTGCTTCAGTCTTCATAGGCATTGGCAACAAGCCTTACCTGCGGGGCGGCGGTGCTGGCTTGAATTGGGCGAGAGGGGTGGCCATGGAGTTTGAAGAGATCGGTAAATGGCGCTGGCTCGCTCCGGCCGATTTAGAGGCACCGGTCGAAATCCAACTCTACCGGAACGACGAAGACCCTGACAGCACCGGCAAATATACGTTGGAGCCAGGGCAGCAGCTTGAGCTATCCCCCGTTTTTTAGTCACATTTCCGTCAGAATTTCAGGGCGTCCGAGGGCCATTTTGAAGCCGCTCCAGATGCACCGATTGTGCACGATTTAAACAACTGTATCCTCTTCTGGAATCACTCTGCTCCCGCTTCGCGCCAGAGGTCTTTGACTAAGTTGATTTCGATGCCGTCTGTCGTCACTGCAGAGCCTATTTCAGTCATCGTTACGAAGCGCAGTTGGCCACCGCGGTTCTTCTTGTCGCGTAGCATCGCAGTCATCAGCTCTTCAAGTCTGAGCGCTTCGTTCAGCCGACAGGGCAATTGAAACTGGCTGACAATGCGTTCTACGTTGACGATATCTCTGATCGGGAGTTGCTTCAGCGCGACCGAAAGGCGAGTCGCCAAACAGAGGCCAATGCCGACCGCTTCGCCATGCAGGTATTGCCCATACCCGGCCACGTTTTCGATGGCATGAGCGAAAGTGTGGCCGAGGTTGAGCAGAGCGCGACCACCTGAGCGTGCGGTCTCTTTTTCATCGTCGGCCACGACCAGCGCTTTGATTGCGCAGCAACGACGGACGATGGCGGGTAACTCCGGGGAACGAGCGTTGAGACCATCCAGTGCGACGAGGTCGTTGAAAAGCTCTCGGTCGGCCAACATGCCGTATTTGATGACTTCGGCCATGCCTGCAGCAAATTCGCGTGGGGGCAGGGTCTGCAAAAGTTCCGAATCCACATAGACGGCCTTCGGCTGCCAGAAGGCACCGACGAGATTTTTGCCCTCTGGTAGATTGATGCCGGTCTTCCCTCCGACGGAGCTGTCGACCATCGAGAGCAGAGTGGTGGGGATTTGGTAGAAATCGATGCCGCGCAAATAACTGGCGGCCACATAGCCGGCGAGATCACCAATCACTCCGCCGCCGAATGCGAAGAGCGTGCAGTCGCGGTTGGCTGCTTGTCCTGCCAGGAAGCTTAAGCACTGGCTGAAGAATTCGACCGACTTGGTCGGCTCACCGGCAGGTAGGGCGAGAACCTCGTTATCCTGAAAGCCCGCCTGTGCCAAATAGTGAGGGTGGGCATTGAGCACTCGAGCGTCGCTAATCGCGCGAACGCTGCGTCCGGCTGCGCGGAGAGTAGCAACGTCGGCTTTTAGTTGCTCGGCGACACCGCTGAAGTGGATCGGATAGCTGCGCTCTGTGAGCTGGACCATGAGTGGCTGCGTGGACATTGCTGGGTGTTGTTTGTTGAAAGTGGTTTGTTGTAAGAAATACTTTCTTTAACTCTCAATCAACCTCCAAGCATTAATTCGCAACATCATCCGCAATTCCAAAAATCGCGTTGGCGTAGTTCTGCGCGGAGAAGGGCTGGAGGTCATCGGGCTGTTCGCCGAGACCGACGAAATAGATCGGTAGTTTGAGCTCACGGTAGATGCCGACCAGCGCACCGCCACGGCTGGTGCCGTCGAGTTTGGTGATGATCAGTCCGGTTAAAGGAAAGCTTTTGTGGAATACGCGCGCCTGCTCGATCGAGTTGGAGCCTAGGCTGCCGTCGACTACCAGCCAACTGTGGTGGGGGGCGCTGAATTCTTGCTTCCGAATCACGCGATGCATTTTCTCCAGCTCTTTCATGAGGTTGCCCTTGGTGTGGAGCCTGCCAGCTGTGTCCAGAATGACCATGTCTCGCCCGCGGCTCTTGGCCGCTTCGTACGCATCGAAGGCGACCGCCGCTGAGTCGGCGCCGTGTTGGCTGGCCACGATGTCGATCCCCAGACGCTCCGCCCAGTGCTTGATCTGCTCGTTGGCTGCCGCGCGGAATGTGTCGCAGGCGCCAAGCAGAATACTGTATCCTTCATTCTGATACAGATGAGCGAGCTTGGCCGAAGTCGTGGTTTTGCCCGAACCGTTGACGCCGACCAGGCAAATCACTTCCGGCTTGTGCAGGCCGACTTCGACGCGTCCCTCGGCTCCTCCGAGCACACGCGCTAGCACAGTTGCCCCGATTTTAGCGGCGTCCTCGCCACGCATGCTTTTATCCGCTTTGTAGGCGACTTTGATTTCTTCTATGATTTCTTCGACCGTTTCGTGGCCGAAGTCGGCTGTGTAGAGCGCTTCTTCCAGTTGCTCCAAGGCGTCCTCATCGAGCTTGCCGGCTGCGAAAATGCCGTTGAAGGCTTTTTGGAAGGTCGGTGTCTGGCGCTTGAGGCCGTCTTTGAATTTTCTAAAAAGTGTTCGCATGATGAGGCACTGATCAATCCGCCGCGCTGCGGAGTGGACGGTCGATCTTATTCTTCATCTGGTCGAGTATGCCGTTGATGAAGCGCTTGGAATCCGGAGTAGAATAAATTTTGCCCAGTTCGATCGCTTCGTTGATACTAACGATCGGTGGTATGTCTCGGCGTTGGAGCAATTCGTAAATCGCAAGACGCAGAACGGAAAGGTCGACTTTAGCGATCCGCTCGAATGTCCAGTTGACGGCGTGTTCTCTGATTTCGGCATCGACCGCTTCTATGTGGGTAATGGCACCATGGATGAGCTCTTCGGCGAAGGCGTAATAATCACGGGGCTGATCCTGTGACTCGATGAAGACACGTACTGCATCATTGAGCTGTTCTGGCTTGTTGAGCTCCCATTGGTAGAGGAATTGCACCGCGCACATGCGGTTTTCACGGCGTTGAGGTGTGCGTTTTACTGGTTTGGTATCGTCTTCCATTTTTTGGTAAATTGTGCCATTTCGAGGGCGGCTTGGGCGAACTCTTTGCCGCGGTTGATTGAGTCGCCGGCCCGGGCTTCGGCTTGGGCCAGGTTGTTGACGACAAGAATGCCGTTAATGACTGGGACCTGGTAGGTGAGGCTGAGATCGAGTAGGGCAGATGCCGTGCTGTCGCCGATGATCTCGTGGTGCTTGGTGTCGCCAGCGATGACGACGCCAATGCAAAGGATGGCATCAAAACGTTTGTGTGCTGCCAGAGTGGACGCGGCAAAGGGGAGCTCCGCAGCGCCGGGCACGCGCTCGACGAGGGGCGCCTCGGATCCCGCTGCCTCCAAGGTTGCACAGGCGTGATCTACAAGCGAATCCACCAGCGCTTCGTTATAGCGCGAGGCGATCACGGCAAAGCGGAGGCCGCTGCCGTCGATTTCCTGAACACTGGGTATATCTAGACTCATAAGGGTGGCACACTAAGAACGTTGAACGTCGAACATTCAACGTCGAACTTTGAATAGTCTGTAGCTCGGGATTATTCGATTTTAGGCTTCTAACTACTATCTTCTCACTCCTAACTTCTCCGCAATGTTCACGTTGCTTAAAGAAGACGGTCAAGCGCGGCGCGGGGTTCTAAAAACCCAGCACGGCGAGATCCAGACGCCCATTTTCATGCCAGTGGGTACGCAGGCTACGGTCAAGGGAATGACCCCTGCTCAGATCGAAGCCGTGGGTGCTCAGATTATTTTGGGCAATACCTATCACCTAAACATTCGGCCCGGCTCTGAACTGGTTGCCGAAATGGGCGGCCTGCACACGTTTATGAATTGGCAGGGCCCCATCCTGACCGACAGCGGGGGGTTCCAGGTATTCAGCCTTTCCAAGCTTCGTAAGATCACGGAAGCGGGCATCGAGTTTCGTTCACATCTGGATGGCCGTAGGTTGTTTCTGGGGCCGAAGAATTGCTACGAGATCCAGAAGAACCTCGATACGGACATCGCCATGGTTTTGGACGAGTGTCCGCCTTATCCTTGTGCGCGCGAAGAGTGCGAAAGCGCCGTGGCGCGCACGATCCGCTGGGCGGGTGAATTTCTAAGATATGCCACGGAAGACGGCTTCATCGAGTCGGGCCACCATGTTTTTGGTATTATCCAGGGCTCGATTTACGACGACCTGCGACAACACTGCGGACAGGCGCTCGCGGAGATGGATTTCCCCGGCTATGCCATCGGCGGGGTCAGTGTGGGCGAACCTGAAGAAGAAATGATTCGTCAAGTCGCGGCGACCGCTCACGTCATGCCGCAGCATAAGCCGCGCTACGTCATGGGGGTGGGCACGCCGCCGCAGCTCTTGAAGATGGTCGGTCTCGGGATGGATATGTTCGACTGCGTTATGCCTACGCGCCTCGCGCGCCACGCATCCGTCTTTACGCCTCAGGGTGTGCTTAATCTCAAGAACGAACGCTTCAAGCACGATCCGAATCCTATCATGGAAGCGGACAACTATACGTGTCAGAACTTCAGCCGTGCTTACTTGCGCCACCTGGTCATGGCAAAGGAGTTACTCGCACATACCTTGCTCTCAATCCACAATACACATTTCTTCCTCGACCTCATGGCTCAGGCGCGCAGCCATATCGAAGCGGGTGATTTTGGGCCCTGGAGCGCCGCTTGGATCGCGCGCTACAACGAAGGTTGTAATATGAACCATTAGCCGCACTTAACTCGTAAATTTTAGTATTAGATTTGCTTTACAATGGCATTGCCTGGATTTAGTAAATCTAATCGTGAGAGAGAGTAATAAATTCTCTGCAGTTAGCATGCTGAATGCGAACGAAGCAGTGGCTTCGGTCGCCTATCGTGCATCTGAAGTCATTGCCATTTACCCCATAACGCCGTCTTCTGGTATGGCCGAGGTCTGCGATGAATGGGCGGCGAGCCGTCGCCCTAATATTTGGTCGGATGTGCCCGAAGTGGTGCAACTCCAGTCGGAGGGTGGGGTGGCCGGCACGATCCACGGTTCCCTCCAGGCCGGGGCACTCTGCACGACTTTCACGGCCTCGCAGGGTCTGCTGCTAATGATACCTAATATGTATAAGATGGCCGGCGAGTTGACGCCGTTCTGTATGCATGTCAGCGCACGTGCATTGGCGACGCATGCGCTTTCGATTTTTGGTGACCACTCCGACGTGATGGCCTGTCGCCAGACGGGTTTTGCCATGCTTGCTTCGAACACTGTGCAAGAGACGCAGGATCTTGCGCTGATCGCTCACGGCTATAATCTGGCCAGTGGTTTCGATCAGCAAAAACTCGCTGTCGAAACCGGCGCATGGCCGCTCTACCGTTACGATCCGGCCCGCGCGGAACGTGGCAAAAATCCCTTAAAGTTGGACTCCCGAAAGCCGAAGCAGCCGCTCTACGCCTATACGGATAACGAAGCGCGCTTCCGTATGCTGAAGATGAAAGACCCCGCTCGTGCGAAGGAACTTGGACAGCTCGCCCAGACCTTTGTCGATGAACGCTTCGAACTCTACGACCGCCTGGCTCATCCCTTCGAAACAGCCTCTACAGACGAAGAATAACTCACCTTCCCATTGCGTAATATGATGAACTTACAGACACAATACCTCGGCTTCGAACTGAAACATCCGATCATCGCGGGTGCCTCCCCTTTACCCGACGACCTCGACAAGGTGCGCGCCTTGGAGGACGGCGGCATCGCCGCGATCACTATGTATTCGCTCTTCGAGGAGCAGATCACGCAAAACATCGTCGGCAGCGAGGCACACATCGGGAATTATGAAAACTCTTTCTCGGAGGCCGCGTCTTACTTCCCCGAGGTGGATATCCTCGAGCGCGGAGTGGATGTCTATCTCGACCAGGTGCAGAAGGTCAAAGCCGCCGTCGATGTGCCCGTCATCGGCTCGCTCAACGGCACACGGGAAGGGGAGTGGGTCAACTACGCCAGCCTGATCGAAAGCGCCGGCGCTGACGCCTTGGAGCTCAACCTCTACTTCCTCCCTACGGAGATGGAGGAAAGCGCCGCCGAGCTTGAAGATCGCTGCATTCGTATCGTCCAGGCGGTCGATGCGCGCATCCAGGTGCCACTCGCGGTCAAAATTTCGCCCTTCTTCACGGCCTTGCCGCATTTCGCCAAGCGCCTCGCTGCGGCCGGAGCCGACAGTCTGGTTTGTTTCAATCGTTTTTACCAGCCGGACATCGACGTCGACGAACTGGACATCCGCCCCATGATCGATTTGTCCCACTCGCAAGAGCTCCGCCTGCGCTTGCGCTGGCTCGCTTTCCTCAGCGGCCGGATTGATACTCAGCTCGTCGTTTCCGGCGGTGTCCACAACGGTATTGATGTGGCCAAAGCTCTGATGGCCGGTGCCGACGCCGTGCAGATCGTATCTAGCCTTCTCATCAATGGCCCCGAACAGGTGAAGAGCATGCTCGATGAACTCTGTAAATGGATGGAGAAGAAAGGATACAATAGCATCGATGAGCTCCGTGGCTGCATGAACTATCTCCGCTGCCCCGACCCCGAGGCTCTTGAACGCGCTAATTACATGCGCGTGCTCAAAAGCTGGCGCGTGTAGGTGGGCTCGCGTCGCCGCTATGCATCCTGAGGCATTTCACGCGCAAAGGCTCTGGCCCTCCCTCCATAATCTCACTTCATTTTCCGGCCCCTCACTTTTCACTCGCAACGTGTATCCGGAATCGCGTATCCCCTTTGGCTGTGAATTTCAAAGATGTAGCCATAGAATCGATCGCCTACGCGCTTCCGGACGAGGTATGGACCTCGGCGGATGTCGAGGCCAAGCTGGCAGCCGCCTATGAGCGCCTGCGCTTGCCAGAGGGGCGGCTGGAGTTGATGACGGGTATTCGTGAGCGACGCTTCTGGCCCACGGGCACTCCAGCTTCGGTCGCTTCAGCTCAAGCGGGGGAGGCAGTGCTGGCCAAATCGTCTTTTGGTCGCGAGCAGATTGACCTGCTGATCCACTCGGCCGTCTGCCGAGACCGGCTGGAACCAGCCACGGCGGCCTATGTCCATCGGCTACTTAAGCTCTCGGGGCAGGCTCAGATCTTTGACATTTCCAACGCCTGCCTCGGCTTCTTAAACGCCATGGTCGTGGCGGGCAGCATGATCGAGAGCGGGCAGATCGAGAGGGCGCTCATTTGCTCCGGGGAAAATGGCCGCCCTCTGGTTGAAAATACGCTCAAGCAGCTTCTCAGTCCGGAGCTTACGCGGAAGTCCATCAAGCCATACTTCGCGAATCTTACCATTGGTGCGGGCGCGGTTGCCGCAGTGCTCTGCCGCAAGGATCTTGCGCCCCGGTCCTGTCCACTCATGACGGCGGCAGTCGTCGAGACCGACACCTCGCACAACGAACTCTGCCAGGGCGACAGCGCGGGCGACGCGCTTGAAATGTTGACCGACTCCGAGGAGTTGCTCGTCGCCGGGATTGCTGTGGCAACACGTGCCTGGGCACAATTTGTTGAAGCGACGGGGTGGACGGCAGACAGTCTGGATCGCGTTATTACCCACCAAGTGGGTAAGGCACACTCGCGCGAGCTTTTCAAAGCACTGGGGCTGGATTTAGCCAAGGACTTCACTACCTATGAGACGCTGGGCAATGTCGGCTCGGTTTCTTGTCCGATCACTTTGGCTACGGCGATGGAGGCCGGGGCTTTCGCGTCCGGACAAAAGGTAGCTTTGCTGGGTATCGGCAGTGGCTTGAGCAGTATTATGATGGCCGTGGAGTGGCCCGAACGATGAGCACCGCGCGCGCTTCCGAACTCCCGGCTGATATCCGGCTCGAGTATCCCTTCGCTAGTAATACGCTGGGCTTACTCAACGGCGCCACCTTGCACTATGTGGATGAGGGCACCGGCCCTGTCGTTGTTATGCTGCATGGCAACCCAACGTGGTCGTTTTACTACCGCAACTTGATCAAGCGACTGTCCGCGACGGGCTTCCGCTGTATCGTGCCGGATCACATTGGCTGCGGCTTGTCGGATAAACCAAAGAACTATAAATATACGCTGGCACAACGAATCGAGGACGTGGAAGGGCTGCTCGACCATCTGGGCGTGAGGCGCTTCAGCCTCGTTGTGCACGACTGGGGTGGGGCGATTGGCTGTGGTCTCGCTGGTCGCCGGCCGGAGGCGGTGCAAAAGCTCGTCCTGCTCAACACGGGTGCCTTCCATTCGAAGCGTATCCCGCTGCGTATTGCCGCGATCAAGGTGCCGTTCATCGGCGAGGCGATCATTCGCGGGCTTAATGGTTTCGCTGGTCCCGCTGCCACGATGGCCGTCAAAGTACCGCTCAAGCGTTCGGTTCAGCGTGGTCTGCTCTGGCCCTACCGATCTTGGGCGGATCGCGTTGCGGTTTGGAATTTTGTCAAAGACATCCCCCTGCACAAGGGGCACCGGTCTTACAAGACGCTCTCTGAGGTCGAAGCTGGGCTGGCCCTGCTCGCCGATAAGCCGGTGCAACTGGTGTGGGGGGCGAAGGATTTTTGTTTCAATAGGCACTTCTATGAACGCTTCAGGGAAATATTCCCTCAAGCTCAGTCGCTGGTTTATCCCAAACTGGGACATTACATTTTGGAAGACGCCGGAGAGGATGCGTGTCAAAAGATAGCGGCGTTCTTGAGTGCATGACCGCATGCGAACATTTTACGGTGTCAATATTTCTACCTAGAGATTTGCCTCATAGCTCTGCTGGGATTTTGTCCTTCTTTTATGAACGTGACCAAAGCGATCTACTGTTTTCAGGTCTTTCTTATTGGCTTGGGTTTAATGGTTACATCTTCGATTTTTGCTTCGGGCGGTGCACCCAGCCATGGAGATGTGATGCAATTCCCCGTTTCGGAAGTGAGCTATTTGGAGATGGAAGCCCGTCATGCCGAAGAGGCGGGGCATGTAATTGGCCTTATCGAGCGCTTGAAAATTAGGGCCGCCGCAGATCCTTTTAATATCGTGGCGACAGTCATTTTCTTCCTCGCGGTTTTCCATACATTCCTCGCCTCGCAAGTGCCTGCTTTCAGTCCGGATGTGTTTGTCATGGATCATTGGATCTCCAAAACAGGCCTGTCGCTTGCTAATGCGCAGGGCCTTGAATACGCGGTCTTGGCTGGAGCTGTGACGGGGGGTGGACTCACCGTGATCGCCAACGCGCCTAATCCCGCTGGTCAGAGTATCCTAAGTAAATACTTTAGGGATGGGATCTCGCCACTCAAGCTCTTGCTCGGTGCGCTTTTCCCTACCTTGGTCATGGCTCTGATGTTTATGGTGCTGCCTCACTGATTTTGACGACTGGAGCCAGCGCTTGCGGACAGATCGTCTTCTTCGACTGGTCCGAGATCGCTTGCATCCGCAGCCATTTTTTCAATGCTTTTAGACGCTCTTTTTCATCTAGGCATCGGCAGAACGCTTCATACCCAATGACCTCGAAGCGGCCGTCCTTGTGCTCGACTAGGGCGGTTAGTGATTCAACCCAGTCGCCCGAATTAAGGTAGTGGGTCTGTCCAATCATTTTATTGTCAGGCGTATGTATGTGTCCGCAAATGATGCCCACACAGTTCCGCTTCTCAGCAAAATTTTGAAGTTGCTCCTCATATTTACCAACGAAGCTGACGGCTGATTTGACCCTGGCTTTGATCGCTTTGCTCAGGGAGAAATATTCCTTCCCCCGCCACGCACGGTATTTGTTATAGATACGGTTGATCTTGAGGAGACTTTGGTAGCCTACATCTCCGAGGATAGCGAGCCACTTGTAGTTCACTGTCACAGCGTCGAAGCCATCTCCGTGAACGACGAGGTAGTCGCCCTGATCGCCTTGGTGGATATGTTCATTAACGATACAGAGTCTTCCGAAAAACAGAGGCAGAAAACGGGTCAGGATGTCGTCGTGATTGCCGCGCAGATAGATGACCTCGGTATTTTGCTTCTCGATTTTTTTTAGAACCAAACGAATAAAACGCGTATGCTTTTCATTCCAACCGCCGCGGCGAGCCAGGCTCCAGCCGTCGATAATGTCCCCGTTCAGCACGAGCTTTTCGCTGTGAGTGTGCTTGAGAAAAAAATTCACCTCATCAATCTTACAATCATCAGTGCCTAAGTGGACGTCTGAAAGGAAAATTGTTTTGAACGAAAGTGATGTTTTTTTCACAGCAAATTGGGTTAAACTGTCCTAACCTAATATTTTCAATAGACGGAGCGGTCAAAACTTATCAGCAAGAAGGACATCAATGTAACATTTCTGTGACCCGATTCACTTGATCGTAATAAAAATACTACAGTTCCGCTTCCAGTTCTTTCAGTAGATTCCAACTAAACAGACCGCTGCTGTGGCCGTCGCTGAAGATCGGTCGGATCGCGTAGTTTCCGTGAAACTCCCAGCCTTGGATGGTCACTCCCGGAAATGCCTTCGGGCCGTCACCGCCATATTGCTGGCCGAAGATGTCTTTCTCCCCGATATTTTGTGCACTGGGTGAGTGCTTTCTTAGAAACTCCGAAGGAAAGTAGCTCTCGCTGCCATCTTCCCAGACAATGGCCAATTCCGTGCCGATTAGTTGCACGTCTTTTGGTTTCATCGATTATAGAAACCAGCCGCTTGTAGCTTGCTCATGAGCGCGACGGCGGGGCCCTCGCGGTTGAGGATGTAGAGGTGGATGCCGGGTGCGCCGCGCTCCAGTAGCTCGCGGGCCTGCCTATAGACCCATTCGATGCCGACCGCTTCGATTGCCGTCGAATCGTCGCCTGCAGCCTGGAGTTGAGCATCGAGCTCTGTGGGCATCGATGTCCCACACATCTGGCAAAAGCGAATCGCCTGTTCACGTGAGGTCACGCACATTAGGCCGGGCAATACGGGCACTTCGATCTTGGCATCACGCGCGCGCTCCACGAAATCGAAATACTTTGCATTGTCGAAAAAGAGCTGGGTCGTGACGAAGTGCGCGCCCGTGTCGACCTTGCGTTTTAAATTGAGCAAATCTATGTCAGCCGAAGGCGCTTCAGGGTGCGTCTCCGGATAGCCGGCCACCCCAATCGTGCATTCGGGATAGATCTCACGGATGAGCTGAACGAGTTCGTTCGCGTAGTGCAGCCCGTCCGGGTGTGGTTTGAAGTCGGTCTCGCCTTTCGGTGGGTCGCCCCGTAGCGCCATGATTTGCCCGAGCCCCGCTTCGCGGAATTCGGCGATGATCCCCCGCAACTCGTCGCGCGAGTGGCCCACGCAGGTGAGGTGGGGCATCACCGTATAGCCATAATCTTCTCGGAGGTGGCGGGCGTATTTTAAGGTACGGCTTCGGGTGCTGCCACCGGCGCCATAGGTGATCGAGGCGAAGTCGAGGGCGTAGGGCTTTAGTTCGCTGGCCGTATGCAGGAGTTGCTCCGCAGACGCATCCGACTTCGGTGGGAAAAATTCGATCGAGAAGAGTGGCTCCGAGGAGTGTAGACGATTTTGAAGGGAGATTTCTGACATAAACGCATCAAGTTATGTTGATATGATGATATGTAAAGTTTATTGCGAGCTGCCGTCGCAAATGTTTTCCGCTGTTTTCGAGCCTAAATTAGCCAAAATTAAAAAATTAACCAGGCTATAAGAAATAGGGTTGACGGCAGATTATTCGCTTGCAGGGTGGGGTGTGATGAAAGTGCGAAGGACTAAGGTGAGTGGTGCGGATGCGGTGTATCACTGCATGACGCGTG
>Ga0209504_1001996_pt1 | contig 14491 bp, 14 predicted proteins | sample COGITO_mtgs_1005_FD_184791 | JGI IMG/M metagenome (GOLD analysis project Ga0209504, IMG submission 184791) | Pelagic marine microbial communities from North Sea - COGITO_mtgs_100511 (SPAdes) (version 2) | ecosystem: Environmental > Aquatic > Marine > Epipelagic ...
TTTTTGACAGGCAAAAAAAGACCCGGCAAGAGCCGGGTCAATAACCGTGATTAGCCTGATGAGGAGATAATCTGAAGAGGCCGACTGAAGGTCTCTTAAGCTTATCGGCTGATCTCGCGACCAGTTGCGGTAATAATAACAATTCTCATTTTCAAGTCAACACCTTCAAGCAAACTTTTTTATCGATCTGCTGGCGACCTGTTCGGCCCATAAACAAACAACCCGACACAAGGTCGGGTTGTTGAGGCCGCAAGCCGGTTTCAGGACGCTTCGGCCGGCAAGCGCAGCTGGGTGACTTCCTTATTCAGCAGGTCGATGCGCTTGGCCATGCTTTCAATCAGGCTGTGGGCAATCCGCGGGTTGCTCTGCATCAGACTGAGGAATTGCTCCTTGGGGATGACCATTACGGTGCACGGCTCGCTCGCCAGCACGGTGGCGCTGCGCTTCTCGCGAGTAAACACGGCCATGGCGCCGAAGATTTCATCCTTCTGCACATCACCGACCTTGTGCCCATCGACATAGGCCTCGGCATGGCCTTCGATGATGATAAAGACGTTGTCGGCGACATCACCCTGATGGATCAGCTCTTCACCCGCAGCAAAGTGCTGGAAGCCGGTGGAGGGGCGAATTTCTGGTTGTTTCAACCGCGCCAGAGCGTCGGACAGCAGGGCGGTATGACCGATCAGGTACTGGATAAACAGTTCCTGGCGCTGTTCGCTGGCATAGATGTGCTTGAACACATCACTGCGCGAATAGGGGATCAGGCTCAGTTGCTCCTCGCTGCTGTAACGGCAGCTGGGCATGTCCAGGCCCTGGCGCAGGCCAACCAGGTCGCCTTCCTGCAGATAAAACAGCGGACGTTCATCGACCACGGCATGCAGCAGGCCATTTTCAATGATGAATAGCTGATTGCCCGGCAGCACCTTGGCCAGGTCTTCTGCACGTTCAAGCTGTAGTGGCGATCCAGCAGGTGCAAGCCCATCGAGCAATTGAGTGGGGATGCTTTGTAGTCGGTTGATCAGCTGATCGGCGTAAGCCGGTTGCTCCCCGAGTAAATACATGAGCGAATTTCCTTGAACTGGCTGGGCATACTAAACCGCACGAACGTCCCTAAAACAATAGTTGCCAGCGCGCTTCAGGTAAATCAAAAGCCTGAGAGGTTGTGAGCTAGCTCTTGTTGTGGGGTGAACTTTCATCGAGCTGGCCGTTCAGTTCGGCTTTATGCCCGGGTGGCAGCTCGTTCCAGTGCACGTCCAGCAGTGCGCCTTCAATTGCATACAGCAGCACCTTGGATGCCCTGAAGCCCCGTGCGCGTACCGCGCGATAAGCGCTGACCGCGCCCAGTCGGCGCAGGTCATTGGCGCTGTGGATACCGACTGCGTGTAACCACTGGGCCGAGGTTTTGCCGAGGTTCTTCAGGTGTTGCAGTTCATCGTTCATCAAGCCTCCTTGCGCTGCTGGGCAGTCGTGCGGATGGAGTCAGTTTGGCGTGCCTGCCAGAAAGTGTAGCGGCCAGCGGACAAAGCGTGGCTGTTTGGCATCACCCCAGGCCTGGCGCAGTTTTGGCTGCAGTTGCCGCAGTGGATCGACGTCGTTTTGCTGCTCGTAGCGCTGCACCGCTGACCAGGTGCGCAGGTAGCCCAGCAGCTGCTCCAGCGACCAGCTGATTTCCACCGCCGAGGCGGGCGGGGCGAGTGGGGTAAAGGGGTTGTCGATATCACGGTAGCCGGCATCGACACTGGCGCGGCCCTGCGGCCAGTAACCGCCGAGGGTATTCCAGTAAAACTCGTCGATCAGCGCGTCCAGCTCATCGTCGATGCGCATCAAGCTGTAACACCAGGCACAGAACACCCCGCCAGGCTTGAGCAGGCGGCGTACTTCGGCAAAGAACGCCGGTGTGGCAAACCAGTGCAGGGCCTGCGCCACCACGATCAGGTCCAGGCTCTGGCTGGACAGGGGCTGCGTCTGCGCCTCGGCAACGAACAACTGCAGGCCAAGTTGATCCGCGCCGGCCTGCAATTGCTCCAGGCTGGCTTCGCAGGCCAGCACCTGTTTGAAGTGCTCGCGCAGCGGACGGCTGGCCTGGCCATTGCCACAGGCAATATCCAGCGCCCGCTGGCGTTCCGCGCATTGCGCGGCCAGCCAGGCAAACAGGCTCTCTGGGTAATGCGGGCGGAAGCTGGCGTAGGCATCTGCTCGGGCACCGAACAGCTGGCTGACGTGGTTACCGCTCAACGGGTGTTATAGCGCAGGCGGGTGCCGAAATTCACCGACATCAGAATCTCGTCTGCCGTCAGCTCGACCGGGAAGTAGGCCCCTGAAATCTGCGCGTGGGCCAGGCTGGCCCCTTCGAGCTGGGCATTGCGCAGGTCAAGGCCGCGCAGGTCGGTGCCGCGGAAGTAGGCGTTGGTGAAGTTGATGCCCTCGGCATTCAGGGCGCGCAGGTCAATGCCGCGGAAATCACCGCCGCTCAGGTCGACGACCGTGTCTTTGGGCTTTTGCGCATTGAAGGCAGAAATTTGTTCGTTGTGGATCAGGCTATACAGCGGGCTATCCAGTTGTCGGGGCTGGCTCATGGTGCATCTCCTTATGGACTCACCGCCAGTATAGAAGCCGCGGCGCGCTCTGCTCGCGCCGCAACTCTGTTGCCCGTTTACGTATTACAGACCTGTCAGGCGCTGGCGAATGCGTGCGATCAAGGTGTCCAGGCTGGCGCTTTCGTGGGTGTCGACGCGCTTGCTGTGCAGCAGTTCATCGTCACTCAAGGCTTCGCGGCTGGCTTGTTGGGCGCGTACGACGTCCATGGTGGCGTCGGACGGGTCGCTGCCGGCGGCCTTGCGTTGCTCCAGCCAGCTGGCGATCACCTCGTCCGGGGCGCTGCATTCCAGAATCAGAAAGGGTGCGCCGCAGGCTTCGGCAACCTGGCTGGCCGCTTCGCGCTGCGCCTGCTTGAGGTAGGTGGCGTCGATGACTACCGGGAAACCGGCGTGCAGCGCGGCGTCGGCCAGCTGGTGCAGGCGCTGGTAAGTGGCGGCGCTGGCGTCCTGGGTGTAGATGCCGGCACTGAGTTTGCCGAGGTCGGCATCCTTCTGCTCACCGAACAGGCGCTTGCGCTCTACATCCGAACGCAGACGAATGGCGCCGAGTGCTTCAACCAGGCGCATGGCGACATGGCTTTTGCCCACTGCGGAAACGCCGTTGGTAATGACCAGGAAGTTCGACGGGATGGCGCTGTAGCTTTCCGCCAGGTTGGCGTAGTTGCGGTATTGGCGCAGGGTCACGGCTTTTTGCACGGCATCGGTCTGATGCGCCAGGCTGAACAGCGCGACCTTGGCGCGTACCAGGGCGCGGTAGGCCTTGTAGAAATTCAGCAGCTCCAGAGCGGCGTAATCACCGGTGTGCTCCAGCCAAGCATTGACGAAGCGCCAGGCATGGGCCTTGAGGCCGCGGTCTTCCAAGTCCATGGCGAGGAAGGCGGCGTCCGAGGCGATATCGATCAGACGGAACGGCTCGTTGAACTCGATGCAGTCGAACAGCACCACCTGATCATCCAGCAGGGTGGCGTTGCCCAGGTGGATGTCGCCGTGGCATTCGCGAATCGAGCCATTGGCCGCGCGCGTGGCCAGCAGCGGTTCAAGGCGCGCGCAATTGGCTTCGGTCCAAGCCTCCAGGGCTTCCAGCTGCTGCAGGTCGGCCGCGTCACTGAGCATCGGGCGGATCTGTTCGAAGTTCTGCCGCATCGGCGCGACAATTGCCTCGGGTGTGCACAGCGCATGACTGGCCGCGACTGCCGGGGTCGAGCCGTGGAAGTCGGCAATCTGTTTGGCCAGGGCATCGATATGCGCTTCGCTCAGTTCGCCGCGCGCCTGCACGTCACTGAGAAGCTGGCTTTGCGGGAATTGGCGCATTTTCAGCGCGTATTCGATGGCCGGACCGCTACCGCCGAGTTGCGGGGCGTCGACGCTGCCGCTGATCGGCAGTACTTCCAGGTAAAGGCCTTGGGTCAAGCGCTGGTTGAGGCGCAGCTCTTCCTTGCAGAAGTGCTCGCGGGCGCTCAGCTCGGTGAAATCAAGAAAGCCGAAGTTCACCGGTTTCTTGATCTTGTAGGCGAAGGGGCCGGTGAGCACCACCCAGGAAATATGGGTTTCGATAACCTGGAACTGCTCCACGGGATGAGGGTAGAGGGCCGGGTTCTGCAGTGCGGCGATCAGAGCTTGGCTCACGGGCGATCCTTGGCGTTGTACTGAATAAGAGGCGGCCATTATGGCCGCTCAACGCCAGTCTGCAAACCGCTGCGCTGGTCTGCTGGCAAGTGGGCAAAGTGCGTATAATGCCGCGCCATGACTCGTACCCGATCTTCCCGTCCCCGTTCTAAACGCCGTTCCGGCGGTATGCGCCCCTGGTTGGGCTGGGCTATCAAGCTCGGCCTGGTTGGCTTGGTGGTGCTCGCCGTGTTTGCGGTTTACCTCGATGCCGTGGTGCAGGAGAAGTTCTCCGGCAAGCGCTGGACTGTGCCCGCCAAGGTCTATGCCAGGCCGCTGGAGCTGTTTGTTGGGCAGAAACTGGCCAAGGATGACTTCCTCAAGGAGCTGGATGCCCTGGGTTATCGCCGTGAAAGCGCGGTGGCTGGCCCTGGCGGTGTTTCGGTCGCCGGCAACAATATCGAGCTGCATTCACGCGGTTTTCAGTTCTACGAAAGTGTTGAACCATCGCAACGCGTGCGCGTGCGCTTCTCTGGTGATTACGTTGCCGGCCTGACTCAGGCGGGCGGCGGCAACCTGGCAGTGGCGCGGCTTGAACCGTTGCTGATTGGCGGCTTGTACCCGGCGCACCAGGAAGACCGCGTGCTGATCAAGCTGGAGCAGGTGCCGCCGTATCTGGTTGAAACCCTGGTGGCGATTGAGGACCGCGAGTTTTTCAACCACTTTGGCGTTTCGCCCAAGGGCGTAGCCCGCGCGGTGTGGATCAACGCCACTGCCGGTCAGCTGCGCCAGGGCGGAAGTACCTTGACTCAGCAGTTGGTGAAGAACTTCTACCTGACCAACGAGCGTACCCTGGCCCGTAAAGCAACCGAAGCCATGATGGCGGTGCTGCTGGAGCTGCATTACGAGAAGAAGGACATTCTTGAGGCCTATCTCAATGAAGTGTTTCTCGGGCAGGACGGTCAGCGTGCGGTGCACGGTTTTGGTCTGGCCAGCCAGTATTTCTTCAGCCAACCGCTGTCCGAGCTGAAGCTCGATCAGGTGGCGCTGCTGGTGGGGATGGTCAAGGGCCCGACCTACTACAACCCGCGCCGTAACCCCGAGCGTGCGCTGGAGCGGCGCAACTTGGTGCTCGATGTGCTGGCAGCGCAGGGCGTGGCCAGCGCTGAAGAAGTGGAAGCGGCAAAACAGAAACCTTTGGGCATTACCCAGCGCGGTACTTTGGCGGACAGCTCGTTCCCAGCCTTCCTTGATCTGGTCAAGCGCCAGCTGCGCGAGGACTACCAGGAGCAGGATCTGACCGAAGAGGGCCTGCGCATCTTCACCAGCTTCGATCCGATCATGCAGCTCAAGGCCGAAAGCGCCTTGGCCGAGACCCTGAAACGCTTGTCCGGGCGCAAAGGGGTTGATCAGGTCGAAGCCGGGATGGTGGTGACCAGTCCGGAAAGTGGTGAGGTGCAGGCTATTATTGGTAGCCGCCAGCCGCGTTTTGCTGGCTTCAACCGCGCGCTGGACGCGGTGCGGCCGATTGGTTCGTTGATCAAGCCGGTGATCTATCTGACCGCGTTGGAGCGGCCGAGCCAGTACACCTTGACCAGCTTGCTGGAAGATCAGCCGTTCTCCATCAAGGGCCAGGACGGTCAGGTCTGGAGCCCGCAGAACTACGACCGCAAGGCCCATGGCACGATTTACCTGTACCAGGGCCTGGTCAACTCCTACAACCTGTCGACTGCCAAGCTCGGCTTGGAACTCGGCGTGCCAGAAGTGCTGAAGACCCTCAATCGATTGGGTGTCGAGCAGCAGTGGCCGGCGTATCCGTCGATGCTGCTGGGCGCTGGTGGGCTGAGCCCGATGAACGTAGCGAACATGTACCAGACCTTGGCCAATGGTGGCTTCAATACGCCGTTGCGCGGTATTCGTGCGGTATTGACGGCCGAGGGCGAGCCGCTCAAGCGTTATCCATTCCAGATTCAGCAGCGTTTTGACAGCGGCGCTATCTACCTGCTGCAGAACGCCATGCAGCGCACGATGTCAGAAGGCACAGGGCGTTCGGTCTACAGCCAGCTGCCGCGCTCCCTGGCCTTGGCCGGCAAGACCGGCACCAGTAACGACTCGCGCGACAGCTGGTTTGCCGGCTTCAGCCAGGATGTGCTGGCAGTGGTCTGGTTAGGTCGTGATGACAACGGCCCAACGCCGCTGACCGGTGCGACCGGTGCGCTGCAGGTGTGGACTGACTTTATGCGCAAGGCCGACCCGCTGCCGCTGGATATGCCCGTGCCGGATAACGTGGTGCAGGCCTGGGTGGATGCCAGTAGCGGCCAGGGCACTGACCCGAGTTGTCCGAATGCAGTACAGATGCCGTATATTCGCGGCAGCCAACCTGTCGCAGGGCCGGCCTGTGGTATTCAGGCACCGGTTAACGAGGTGATGGATTGGGTACGCGGCTGGTTGGATTAAGTTAAAGAGGGTGTGACGTGAATAAGTGGTTGATTCCAGCTGTAACGGCTTCGTTGTTGTTGGCAGGCTGTAGCAGCGTGCCGCGCGGCTCGATTCCGGTAGTTGAAGGCGGTACTTCGGTAGCCGGCGCGCAGTCGGGTACGCCAGGCGGTTATGGTGCGCCAGTCACACAGCCTCAGGCCCTGCCGGAAGACTCTGGCGTGGTGGTAATGGTGCCGGGCGGTGGCGGGAGTTCCGCGCCGATTCAGTCGTTCCCGGCAAGCAATGCACCGCTGGATATCGGCAGCACTACCCAGCCGTGGAGTGCTGCGTCGCCTGCCACCACCCAAGGCGGCTATGTCGCCCCGGCGCCCAGTGGCATCCCAAGTGGTGGTTTGGCCATGGATGAGCAGCTGGATGGCCCGGTTCTGGCCTTGTTGACTACGGCTCAGCAGCAGCAGGGCGGTGGCGATCTGAATGGCGCCGCCTCCAGCCTGGAGCGCGCTCAGCGTATTGCTCCGCGTGAGCCGCAGGTGCTCTACAAGCTTGCCGAAGTACGTTTGGCTCAAGGCGATGCGGCTCAGGCCGAACAGTTCGCCCGCCGTGGGCTGAGCTATGCCAGCGGTCGTCCTGCCTTGCAGGCCAGCCTGTGGAACCTGATTGCGCAGGCGCGCGAGCGTCAGGGTGATGCTGCGGGTGCCGCCCAGGCCCGTGAGCAGGCGCGAGTCAGTCTCTGATGGATGCACGCGTGCCAGCGGTGGCGGAGCAGCTGCTGCTCATCGAGCGAGAGCTGCGTGTGCAGGGATGGTGGGATGCGCAGGCGCCTAGTGCGCAGGCGCTATCCAGCCAGCAGCCGTTCTGTGTCGATACGCTGGCGTTCGAACAGTGGCTGCAGTGGATATTTTTACCGAGGATGAAGCAGGTGCTGGAAGCAGGGGCAGCATTGCCCAGTGTTTCCGGGATTCAGCCGATGGCCGAGCAGGTGTATGGCGGTCAGGCCAAAAAGGCCAGAGAGCTGATCAAACTGCTGGGTGAATTTGATCAGCTGATTGTTGGCGCGACCTGAGCCGCGCCGACAGGCTTATTTGCAGTTTTCGGCAATCGCCTTCTGCGCTTCGCTGATACGGCTCTGGCGCTCTTCTTCGCTTAGGCGACGTACTTCACCGTCTACATCCACGCGTACCCGCGGGTTGTTCTGCAGTTGTGCGAGGTTAGTGCGTACGTCTTCGCAGTACTTCTTGCGCTCCACTTCCTTCGCCGCGACGTCCTGTTTGACCTTCTCATCGATGGCTGCCTGCTCAGGGTCGGCGATGCTTTCGAAGGTCGGCGCCGCTTGCTTCTCTTCTGCTACGGCAGGCTTGGGCGGTGGTGTTGCGGTGTTGATGCTGGTGGCTTCTTGGCCTTGTGGCGGCTGTGCGCTGAAGTGCGTTACGCCTTGGGCGTCGACCCACTTGTAAACCTGGCTGGCCATGGCGGTGGCGCTCATGGCGAGCAGCAAGCTGCTGGTGATGATCATGCGGCGCATGCGGTTTCCTTATATTGAGCTGCGGTGCCTGCTGACTACTATAACCAAAATGTTCGAATCGTCATCCTGCGCTGCGTCACAGCAGAAGATTGCAGATTCAATCACGGATTGCTTGACTTGGCAGCGCTGAATCCGAACAATTCCACGTTCGCTGTAGTGGAGTCCGCCGCAAGCAGGCTTTAGCTCAGTAGACATGAGGTGCACACCCGCGCCGACCTGTTACACCCGCAACGCGTTACCTCGCGCTGGGTGGGAAGACCCCGCAACACTTTGGGGCATTCCCAATACTTGCTCAGTTGTAGCTGACGTAGTCGGCGACCACCGTCGCTCATGCTCTGCTGACAGTAAACCTATCTTAGGCCGTCCTCCTTGTTGGGCGGTTTTCTGGCGTTTTAGAGGTGAACAACGTGGAGCTTTTATCCGGCGCTGAAATGGTCGTCCGCTTTTTGCGTGACGAAGGCGTTAAGAACATCTATGGGTACCCGGGCGGTGCTCTTCTACACATCTACGATGCCCTGTTCAAAGAGCCGGAAGTGCAGCACATCCTGGTTCGTCACGAGCAAGCGGCAACCCATATGGCTGACGGTTATGCCCGTGCCACCGGTAAAGCCGGTGTGGTACTGGTAACCTCTGGCCCTGGCGCAACCAATGCCATCACCGGTATTGCCACTGCCTATATGGACTCCATTCCGATGGTGGTGTTGTCTGGCCAGGTGCCAAGCACCATGGTCGGCACCGATGCCTTCCAGGAAACCGACATGATCGGTATCTCGCGGCCAATCGTGAAGCACAGCTTTATGATCAAGCACGCCTCGGAGATCCCGGAAGTCCTGAAGAAAGCCTTCTATCTGGCGCAATCCGGCCGTCCAGGCCCGGTGGTCGTGGATATTCCGAAGGACATGACCAACCCGGCTGAAAAGTTCGAGTACGTCTATCCGAAGAAGGTCAAGCTGCGCTCCTACAGCCCGGCGCTGCGCGGTCACTCCGGGCAGATCCGCAAGGCGGCCGAACTGCTGCTGACGGCCAAGCGTCCAGTCATCTATTCCGGTGGTGGCGTGATCATGGGCGGTGCTGCAGCGCCGCTGACTGAGCTGGCGCAGATGCTCAACCTGCCAGTTACCAACACCCTGATGGGCTTGGGCGGCTATCCAGGCACCGATCGCCAGTTCCTCGGCATGCTCGGTATGCACGGCAGCTACACCGCCAACCTGGCAATGCACCACGCCGATGTGATCCTGGCGGTAGGCGCACGCTTCGATGACCGGGTGATCAACGGCGCGAGCAAGTTTTGCCCGAATGCCAAGATCATCCACGTCGATATCGATCCGGCCTCCATTTCCAAGACCATCAAGGCTGATATCCCAATCGTCGGCCCGGTTGATAGCGTGATGACCGAGATGGTCGCGATCCTTAAAGAGATCGGCGAGCAGCTGAACAAGGATGCCCTGGCGAGCTGGTGGAAGCAGATCGAAGAGTGGCGCGGTGGTCGCATCATGTTCCCTTACGACAAGGGCGACGGCAGCATCATCAAGCCGCAGACCGTGATCGAGACGCTGTCCGAAGTTACCGGTGGCGACGCGTTTGTTACCTCTGATGTGGGGCAGCACCAGATGTTCGCAGCCCAGTACTACCGCTTCAACAAGCCGAACCGTTGGATCAACTCCGGCGGCCTGGGCACCATGGGCTTTGGTTTCCCTGCGGCCATGGGCGTCAAGTTGAGCTTCCCGGATGACGAGGTCGCCTGCGTGACCGGCGAAGGCAGCATTCAGATGAACATTCAGGAGCTGTCGACCTGCCTGCAGTACGGTTTGCCGGTGAAGATCGTCAACCTGAACAACGGTGCGCTGGGTATGGTGCGCCAGTGGCAGGACATGAACTACGGTAGCCGTCACTCGCATTCCTATATGGAATCGTTGCCGGACTTCGTCAAGCTGGCCGAGGCCTATGGCCATGTCGGCATGCGCATCACTGATCTGAAGGATCTAAAACCGAAGATGGAGGAGGCCTTCGCGATGAAAGATCGCCTGGTGTTCCTCGATATTCAGGTTGATACCAGTGAGCACGTCTATCCGATGCAGATCAAAGACGGTGCAATGCGCGATATGTGGCTGAGCAAGACGGAGCGTACCTAATCATGCGACACATTATTTCCCTGCTGCTGGAAAACGAGCCCGGCGCATTGTCCCGCGTGGTCGGTCTGTTCTCGCAGCGCAACTACAACATCGAAAGCCTGACTGTGGCGCCGACCGAAGACCCGACCCTGTCGCGTCTGACGCTGACCACTGTGGGTCATGATGAAGTCATCGAGCAGATCACCAAAAACCTCAACAAGCTGGTTGAAGTGGTCAAACTGGTCGATCTGTCGGAAAGCGCTCACGTCGAGCGCGAGCTGATGTTGGTCAAGGTCAAGGCGACGGGTGCTCAACGTGCTGAAGTCAAACGCACCACCGACATCTTCCGTGGGCAGATCGTCGATGTGACCAGCAGTGTGTACACCATTCAGCTGGCCGGCACGAGCGACAAGCTGGACAGCTTTATCCAGGCCATCGGCACTGCGTCGATTCTGGAGACCGTGCGCAGTGGTGTGACCGGCATTGCCCGTGGCGACAAGGTGCTGAGCATCTGATTACGTTGTACTGATAAAACCAAAAGCCCTCGGGGGAGTGTCCTCTGAGGGCTTTTTGCATTTTGGGGTAAATGCCTCTTAGCGTTGGCGATTCCAGAAGGCGTTGATCAGCGGATCTTTAAGGCGCTTTTCCAGTGCGAACAGGCCGATGTCGTAGGCCGTCAGCGGTGGCTGAATATCGTAGATGCGGATGCGTGCGGTCAGTGGGCTGTTGTCGAGAACGATCTGCGGAACCACGCCAATGCCAAAGCCCAGGCTCACCATACTGACGATGGCTTCATTGCCGCTCACTTGGGCGTAAATGCGCGGTTTGATGTTGTGGTTTTTTAACCATCGATCGGTGCGGGTCCTGGCAAGGCCTTCTTCTGAGAGAATCATCGGTACGTCTTTCCAAGTGTCCGTACCGGGGCGCTTCAGTTGTTCCTCGGTTAATAGCTGGGGTGAAAGTGGGCCGATAAAGCACAGTGCGGAACGAGCAATGGATTGAAACGCGACGCCAGCGGGCAAGCTGTCGGGGCGGGCGCCGATAGCCAGGTCTTCCAGTCCTTCTTGCACGCGCTCTACTGCTTTGGCCGGGTCGCCGGTGTGCAGCTTCATTTCAATGCGTGGGTAGTCCTGGCGAAAGCTGCTCAAGATGTCATAGAGGAAGCTGTAGCTAGCGGTTACCGAGCAATATAGGGAGAGCTCCCCGTTCAGGATTAACTGATCCTGATTGAAGGTTTGGCGGATGGCTTGCCAGCCGTTCATGACCTCACTCGCATACTCGCGGAACTGTTGCCCCTCGCGGGTCAGGCGCACTGAGCGGTTGTCGCGCAGAAACAGCTGCGCGCCGAGTTCGTCCTCAAGCTGCTTGATGCTGCGGCTGAGTGCGGAAGGGCTGACGTGTTGCTCACGGCTGGTTTTACCGAAGTGCAGGTTGTCGGCCAAAGAGAGAAAAAGCCTGAGTGCGTGGCTATCCATGATTATTTCAATTATCGGCATGTTGTGTTGCAAATATATCATTTTACGCAATGGGGCGGATCACTTAAGGTGTCTTCGTCGCGGTGCATGCACCCCATCCTTTTCCGATTAAAAGAGACAAGAACATGAAAGTTTATTACGACAAAGACTGTGACCTCTCGATCATCCAGGGTAAGAAGGTTGCCATCATCGGCTACGGTTCCCAGGGCCACGCTCAAGCGTGCAACCTGAAAGATTCCGGCGTTGACGTGACTGTTGGCCTGCGTAAAGGCTCGGCCACTGTTGCCAAGGCTGAGGCCCACGGCTTGAAAGTGACTGACGTTGCTTCCGCTGTTGCTGCTGCCGACCTGGTCATGATCCTGACCCCGGACGAGTTCCAGTCCTCGCTGTACAAGAACGAAATCGAGCCGAACATCAAGAAAGGCGCCACCCTGGCTTTCTCCCACGGCTTCGCGATCCACTACAACCAGGTTGTGCCGCGTAGCGATCTCGACGTGATCATGATCGCGCCGAAGGCCCCAGGCCACACCGTGCGTTCCGAGTTCGTCAAAGGCGGTGGTATTCCTGACCTGATCGCGATCTATCAGGACGCTTCCGGCAACGCCAAGAATGTTGCGCTGTCCTACGCCGCTGGCGTTGGTGGCGGCCGTACCGGGATCATCGAAACCACCTTCAAGGACGAAACCGAAACTGACCTGTTCGGCGAACAAGCCGTTCTGTGCGGCGGTACCGTTGAGCTGGTTAAAGCCGGTTTCGAAACCCTGGTTGAAGCGGGTTACGCACCGGAAATGGCCTACTTCGAATGCTTGCACGAGCTGAAGCTGATCGTTGACCTCATGTACGAAGGCGGTATTGCCAACATGAACTACTCGATCTCCAACAACGCCGAGTACGGCGAGTACGTGACCGGCCCGGAAGTGATCAACGCCGAATCCCGTCAGGCAATGCGCAATGCTCTGAAGCGCATTCAGGACGGTGAATACGCCAAGATGTTCATCAGCGAAGGTGCTACCGGCTACCCTTCGATGACCGCCAAGCGTCGTAACAACGCTGCTCACGGTATCGAAATCATCGGTGAGCAACTCCGCTCCATGATGCCGTGGATCGGTGCCAACAAAATCGTCGACAAAGCCAAGAACTAAGGTTTTATGACGTAAGAAAAGACGCGGCCAAGGCCGCGTTTTTTCATGGTGCGGCAAGGCTTCTGGTATAAAGCCTGAGTGTTGCATGGGCGCTGGCGTGAACCCTGTTCGTCAGCGCCTGTCGAAATTCTCCAAATCCGTTGCAAGGTGTTGTTCATGAATGAACGTCCAGATGAGCCGCAGTCTCCCGTCGACGCCGAAAGTTTGCTGCCAATCGATGAGCATATAGAAGAGGGGCATGACGCCGAAGGGCGCAAGGTCCGTCATCGCGGTATTTATCTGCTGCCCAACCTATTTACCACGGCCAACCTGTTTGCCGGGTTCTACGCCATCATCAATGCCATGAACGGCAACTTCTATGTGGCGGCGGCTGCGGTGTTTGTTGCCATGGTGTTGGATGGGCTGGATGGGCGCGTGGCGCGCCTGACCAATACTCAGAGTGCCTTTGGTGCCGAGTACGATTCGCTATCCGATATGGTCGCCTTCGGTGTCGCGCCTGCCTTGCTCGCGTTTGAGTGGGCGCTGGGTAGCATGGGCAAGGTCGGCTGGATGGTTGCCTTCATCTATGTAGCCGGTGCCGCGCTGCGTTTGGCGCGTTTCAATACGCAGATCGGCAGCGTCGACAAGCGCTACTTTATTGGTCTGGCCAGTCCGGCTGCTGCGGGTGTGGTGGCGGGTACGGTGTGGGCCTTCAGTGATTTCGGTATCAAAGGCTCGAACATGGCCTTTGTGGTTGCCATTCTGGTAGCCGCTGCTGGCATGCTGATGGTCAGCAATATCAAGTACAACAGCTTCAAGGATCTGGACCTGAAAGGGCGCGTGCCTTTTGTAGCGATCCTGGCGGTGGTGCTGGTGTTTGCGGTGGTGTTCAGTGATCCGCCGCGAATTCTGCTGATCATCTTCCTGGCTTACGCTGCTTCGGGGCCGATTCAGTACCTGCTGCGCCTGCGTCGCGGTAAGAGCGCCTAGTTACTGCGCAGTGGGTTCGACAAAGCCGTTGAAGCGTCAGCTTCAACGGCTTTGTCGTTTCTGCAGGCGGCGCGCAGGTGGCTGTGTGGCTGCGGCCCTTGATTTCGTGGTTGTTGAAACAAAAGCATAACAATCGATTGACCTTCGTTCGGCAGTCCCTATAATGCGCAGCTCTTCAGGCGTATGCGGCTCCTTAAACTTCTTATAAAACAAGAAGTTAGATTTAAATAGGGCTTGCAAAGCAGCGAAAGCTGCGTAGAATGCGCCTCCTCTTCAGGAGGTTGTGTTTGAGTCTGGAGAGGTTCGGTCGGGTTGATCGGAGGCGGTAAAAGAGGCGGTTGACAGCGGTTTGAAACGCTGTAGAATTCGCCTCCCGCTGACGAGAAGCTAGATGTTGGTCGGAAGCGCAAGTGGTTGAGATTGAAAAGAAATTTTCGAAATCACTTGACGCAAGATGAGGCCGCTGTAGAATGCGCGCCTCGGTTGAGACGAAAGACTTAACCACCGCTCTTTAACAACTGAATCAAGCAATTCGTGTGGGTGCTTGTGAGGTAAGACTGCTAGTCGCAAGATTATCAGCATCACAAGTAACACTCGTTAATTTGAGAGTTTTTTGTCGATTGCTGAGCTA
>Ga0209504_1002016_pt1 | contig 14375 bp, 3 predicted proteins | sample COGITO_mtgs_1005_FD_184791 | JGI IMG/M metagenome (GOLD analysis project Ga0209504, IMG submission 184791) | Pelagic marine microbial communities from North Sea - COGITO_mtgs_100511 (SPAdes) (version 2) | ecosystem: Environmental > Aquatic > Marine > Epipelagic ...
CGAACCCGGCTGGATGACGAAGTCCTACCCGTGCACGTTTGAGTGGCAGACCAAGCGCTTCCCGGATCCGCAAGCCTTCACGCAGGGACTACTTAAGCAAGGCATTCGTCTCAATCTCTGGGAAAACCCCTACCTCTCCCAACACGCAAAACTCTACGCGGACATGTATCCACTATCTGGCTCGCATACGGTTTGGCTCGGCATCGTGCCCGACTACACACTGCCCGCCGCGCGCCACTTGCTGGCAGCGCAACACAAGGCCGACCACTTCGACATCGGCATCAGCGGTTACAAGATGGACGAAGTCGATGGCTACGACCGCTGGCTGTGGCCTGATCATGCCACTTTCCCGTCCGGTAATTCCGCCGAGGCACTGCGCCAAACCTACGGCATGCTACTGCAGAAGCTACTTTACCAAGATCTGTTTAAAGCCAACAACCAACGCACCTACAGTCTGGTGCGCGCCAGCAACGGTGCCGCCTCTGGCTACCCCTTCGTCATTTACTCGGATTCTTACGATCACGCGCAATACATCACCGGTCTCTCCACCGCCAGTCTCTGCGGCATTCTATGGACACCGGAAATCCGCAGCGCAGGCAGCGCCCGTGAATGGCTCAACCGCATGCAGACCGTCTGCTTCTCACCAATGGCAAATCTGAACGCCTGGGCCTCTGGCGTAAAGCCATGGGACTTCCCCGAAGTCACGGACGCGGTGCGCGATGTGATCGAGCTCCGCATGCGCCTACTGCCCTACTTCTATTCCGCCTTTGCTGCGTATAATCGCGACGGCATCCCACCCGTGCGTGCGATGATCCTCGAAGGTGACTTTGAAGCAGGCGACCAAACGATCATCGCAGGTGAACTCGACAGCGAAACCAATCCCTATGCGACCGGCGAGATCATTGAGAAGAACGATCAATTCATGTTCGGCCCGAGCATCATGGTGGCGCCCTTCTATCAAGAACACGCCACCGAACGTAGCGTGCAACTGCCTGCCGGTAACTGGTATGATTTCTACACTGGCGTACTAGCGGGCAACAACACCAGCATCACAGTCACCGCAGCCGAGCTACAGGATCGCTCCCCACTGTTCGTCAAACAAGGCGCAGTTATCCCGATGTTCGCCGAAGCGCCGCTCAATAGCACCGCCGCCAAAGGCCAAGACATGATCGTGCGCCACTACGGCAACACAGCCGGCAGCTGCGAACTCTACGAAGACGATGCCTCGACTTTCGACTACCAAGGCGGCTCTTACCGCATCCGCACATTGTCCGTCGATGCCGATGGCGCGCTCGACGTCAAAATCGAAGGCAACGGCCCATCCCTGTTTGGCGAAATTCTGAACGTCGAACAAATGACGAAGTAGACGATAGTTCCAGCACACGCTTTGCCACGTCATTTAATTAGATACAAAATGAAAATGGCACGGCGACGATCTCTTCGATGATCCAGCGCACTGACGCACCATTGTCGATCACGATGCCGAATGGCAGTCCGTGCTCTTTGACGAAATCTTTGATTGCCCGAACCTTTCCCGGCGACGCGGACTGGTTGTAGTTAATCTCGATTGGTTGATCAATGAACTAGACGAAAGGTCGCTATCGGAGCTGGCGTGAACACTATACTGAACGCCGTACTCATAGCGGCATCGATTAGCAATCACCGGCAGAGGTATTCTTTGTAAAGACATCCTGAACCATTAACCACAACATGCACCAACACTATCAGACTAACATTTAGACTGGTCCAGCTTTGGGGGTCTTCCCACCAAGAAGAAGGTTTTGGCACGCTGCGGCATGCCAACCGCGGACAACTCCGCGATGGCGATCCCCCCCCGCATGATCGAATCAATCCAAGTCAACCAAATAACATGCCTACCATCGGGTAAACACCCGATGGTATAAATACTTTTTTTATGCTATATTATATAGTTCCTTGATGTTTTTTAGCTAAATCTCCTACAAATATCTACGATCATCCCCTTAAATCTACGATATTCTCCCAAAATTCTTTTCCTGTAATGACTCCGACAACCACCATTCACCCGACTGCAAACGCTTTGGACCAAACCAAATCCAGCGGCGTGCAGCGCGGGGTTGTTATGCCGGTTGCGCTGACCTTACTCACCATCTTTTCAGCTGGGACCGCACAGGCGGTTGACTACACCTGGGATCCGGATGCTGCTGATGGCGGAATTGTTACCGAGGGCTCCGGCAATTGGGATACCACGACCACCAACTGGACCACGGACGTGGGAGTCACCAATGAGGTTGGTGGAACTGGCAGCGATCCATTTAGTGAAGACCTCAAGTTCGGTGGTGGTACAGCAGGCACAGCCGGCACCGTCACCCTTACCGCAACTGGTAATGATTACGGCTCCATCGAGTTTTTCACACCCAATGCGGGCACTTACACCATCGACTTGAATGGAAATGAAGTGGAGCTTAAACGGTCCACCAACACATTCCGGATTGGCGAGGATGCCACCATCACAGACATCGCGGGGGGAGGAACATTGACGCTAGCAGGCAGTAGGCAATTCAACTTCACCGACAGCAGCAAGACCCTGTCTATCAGTGCCGTGATCGCAGGCGGGGGGGGGACGTATTCAGTGACCACCGGCGGCACGCTCGACCTCTCAGGGGTCAACACCTTCACTTCAGTTCTCGCACTTAACAATCAGTCCCAGCTGGTCATCAGTGGTGCCGGTCAGCTTGGCAGCGGCTCCTACGCCGGCAGCATCACGATGAACCAAGGCGCAGACTTCACCTACGCCAGCTCCGCCAACCAGACTCTGAGCGGCGTGATCTCTGATGATGGAGTTGGAGACGGAAATAACGATGTCAACATGACCGGCAGCGGCACATTGACCCTCTCCGGCGCCAACACCTACACGGGTGTCACTAACATCAACGCAGGCACTCTGGTGGCTGATGTGGCGGACGTAGCAGCTACCTCTGGCGCCCTCGGCAACGGCGGTAACATCACCTTCACTGGCGGCACCCTGCAATACGGCACCGGCATCACCCAGGACTACAGTGCCCGTATCCTCAACAGCACCAGCGCGATCAGTGTGGACACCAATGGCGAGGACGTCACCTGGGGCACCGCACTCGTTGGTTCGAACACCGGCGGTCTGACCAAAGACGGTGTAGGCACCCTGGTTATTGACGCTAAAGGAGCCAATACGGGCGTCCTCACGGTCAACGGCGGCACCTTGGAAATATCCGCAACTGAGACAAGTAACTCTCCCGACTATACCAGCTACCAGATCAACAACGGATCCACTCTGTTTTTCAATGAGACAACAGCGAGTAATATCGTATTGGCCGTTGGTTTAGGCGATATCACATTCGGCAGCAGTGTTACTGGCGGCACCCTCCAACTGAACGGCAATACCATCTTTCGTAGTCAAACCATCACGACCACTGGCGGAGCAAAGAACTTCATCACTGGCGAGAGGTTTAACATGCAGGGCCTTAGAAGCATCATCTTCGACACTGCTGTAGGCACGGATGGAGACGGCATCGACCTCGAGGTCGCGGCTCAGACCCAGAGCGGGGATATCATCAAGAACGGCGCCGGCACCGTGTCCCTTACCAATACCTTTAATAACATAGGATCGACCAAGACAGTCACTATCAACGCCGGCACGCTTGAGATCGGGGGTTCGGGTAGGCTGCAGAGTGGTACTTCAGAGTCTTCCATCAGCAACAGCGGGATTTTCAAATATAACAGTACCGCCGATCAGACCCTCAGCGGCGTGATCAGCGGCGCAGGTGCGCTGACAAAAGACAACACCAGCACCCTGACCCTCTCCGGATTGAATACCTACACTGGTGCGACTACTATCAGCGACGGAACGCTTGAAATCGGCAGCGCCGGCAAGCTTGGCAACGGCAGCTACGCAGGGACGATCGCCAACGACGGCATCCTGAATTACAACAGCTCCGCCACCCAAACACTCACCGGCGTCATCAGCGGCTCGGGTTCCCTGGTCTTGAACGGCACGGGCCAGCTCAACCTTTCGACCAATAATTCCTTCACCGGAGGCGTGACGGTCAATAATGGTACACTTGGCCTCGAATTTAGCGCCATTGATGGCGGCCCCCTGACCGTGAACGGCGGACTAGTGTCAGGAAGTATTCACGATAGTTTTGATAACATATCGGTATCCGAACTCTCCGGTTCGGGCGGATTAATTGAAGCTTCCAGGAGAACATTTACTGTCACCCAAGCTACCAATACCACGTATGCAGGAGTTATACAGGATTTGGATGGTATAGTCTCCGGTACAAACGGTACCGTTTTCACCAAAAGCGGTAGTGGCACGCTGACGCTCTCCGGGGACAACACCTACTCCAAATCTACCAACGTCAATGGTGGCACGCTCGAGGTGAGTGGTGCCCTCTACAGCATAGGGACTCACACTGATTCCATCATCAATGTTGACGCCGCTGGCACCCTGGACGTCACTGGCGCGGGCTCGCTCGGCCTGGGCGCAGTCTTCGATGGGACTATCGCCAACAGCGGCACCTTCAACTACAACAGCACCACCGACCAGGAGCTCAGCGGCATCATCAGCGGCGCGGGTGCACTGACAAAAGATAATACCAGCACCCTGACGCTGACCGGTGCGAACACCTATAGCGGCGCTACCAACATCAACGCCGGTATCCTGCGGGCTGATGTAGCGGACGTAGCTGCTACCTCCGGAGCTCTCGGCAACGGCGGTGACATCAGCTTCACTGGCGGCACCCTCCAATACACCGCCAACAGCGCGGGCAGCGACTACAGTACTCGCATCAAGAGCAGCACCAGCGCGATGACCTTCGATACCAATGGACAGAACGTCACCTTCGCCACCAAATTTGCCAATACCAACACCGGCGGCCTGACCAAGCTCGGAGCGGGAGAGCTGTCAGTGGTATTGGACAGCTCTAGCTATACCGGCCTCACCAAGGTCGACGGGGGAACTCTGGTGCTGGGCAACAACACAGTAAATAATACAGACACTTCAAGCTCGGGCTTTGAAATCAACAACGGCTCAACGCTGCAATTTGAACAGGGGGCTCTGGGGATCCTGATCAGTGGAAAAACTTTTACATTCGACAGCAATGGAGGAGGTGCCTTGGAGGTCAATGGATCAACGCTTCTCTGGCGTGATAACACGATCGTGACCTCCGGAGGTTCCCAAAATACGTTTAGCGGCGCTGGCGTTAACATTCAGAACAATGAAAATAATGCGACTACCAAGGCGAGATTCATGACTTTCGATGTTGCGGATGGTTCGGACGATGTTGACCTTCTAGTGTCAACTAATGTAGCTAATGCGAAATTAATCAAGAATGGCGCAGGTACTGTGGCTCTGACCAGCTCGGCCAACGAGTTGACTACACTAAGCCAGACAATCACGATCAATGCTGGTACGCTTGAGATCGGCGGTGCGGGTCGTCTGAATGTGGGTAATTACTCGCAAGCTATTACTAACGACGGCACCTTTAAATACAACAGCACGAATGACCAGACCCTCAGTGGCGTGATCAGTGGTAGTGGCGCGCTGACACAGAGCGGCGCCGGCACCTTGACCCTCTCTGGTGCCAACACCTACACGGGTGCAACCACCGTTAGCGCCGGCATCTTATTAATTAACAACACCACTGGCTCGGGTACTGGCACCGCCGCTGTCACTGTCGCCTCTGGTGCGAGCCTCGGTGGTAGCGGTACGATCAGCGGCGCCACAACCATCCAGTCTGGTGGTTTTCTGGCGCCTGGTAACAGCCCTGGCATCTTGACCTTTAGCGACGACCTGACACTGGCCTCGGGTTCGTTTACCAATATGGAAATCACCGGCAGCACACGTGGCACCGACTATGACGGTATTGATGTGGGCGGTGCATTGACCTACGGCGGCGGGCTGACCTTGACATCGAATACCTTGATCGGGGTCGGTGAATATAACCTGTTCGACTTTACCAGTGAAAGCGGTGATTTTTCATCAATCACATTGAGCGGAACTGCCTACGCCAATAACACATTTATTCAAGACGGGGATGTTTGGGACGCGATTGTTGATAATCAGACCTATACTTACTCGCAGGTCACCGGCAATTTAGTCGTGGCTACGGCCGCAGTACCGGAGCCAGAAACTTTCGCGCTGTTGGGTGGCTTGTTGGCACTCACGTATGTGCTCGGTCGCCGGCGGCGTCGTTAAGCAGCTTGAACTTGGTGCCCTGCAGCGCTACGCTGCTTTATAATCGTATACTTGTCGACTGGTTTTAGCTCTCGTACGCGAGGCGTTCATCGCTAGTCTATGGCTAATCGGTTGACTTTCTTAGCCCGCATTGGGTTTTAACTTTTTTATTCTGTATGGCTGATCATGTCGGAAGCGGTTGGGTAATGATCCTGGGGCATCCCGTGGAGAAACGCACGGTGAAGCTTATTTCGTTGGTGAGTCTCGTCTGCGTGTGTGGCGCGGCGGGCCTGTACTATATATCTGATCAGTATGCAAATGAAGCCAAAGCACTCGAACTGCTGGCGGCTAACGAGCTGTCGCAGTCAAAGTCAGTCAAAGCGATCGGCCGATTTGGAGAGATACCGAGCAGGCATACTACAGCAGTCGATATTGACCTAGCGGCTGAAGAGCTGTCGCAAACTGAGCCAGTCAAAGTGTTCGATCCATTACGAGAGCTACTGATCAAGCATATCGCAGCTGTCGGCTATGCTGACCTGCCAGCTTTTCTGATCCGCGGCGAGTATCATCAGCAAGGGCTTGCGGAACTGCCATTCATGCTGATGGGTCGTGCTCCGGGGCTGTATCGACAGTCCTTGGAGCTCGGCGTGCGCAAGATCGATTCGGGCTATGCGCAGGGTGCGATCTGGAGTAATGCCCAGCAGATCCTGCCCACCGTCGGCGACTCGCGGCTAGCACGGGAAAATCGGCTCTTTTTGCTGCTGCAATTATCGATTCCCGCCTTGGCCTGGTTGGACCTCAAACAACCGTTGCAGGAGCACTTCGATTTGCTGCCGGCTACGGTGTGGCAACAGCAGCCGGTTGCAGTCATCCGCAATCGCTCGCATGAGGCACCCATCCTCCATTATATTGATCTCGACACTGCACTGGAAGTCGGCCGTAGCTCCACCGTTAGCGCGGCGGACGGCAGCGAGCATCTGCTCGAATTAATTTTTGCCGCGCCTAACGCGGAGCAGCCTATTGCATTTCCAAGTGGCTATGAATGCCGGCTCGACGGCAACAAAGTCAACTCAGTCACATTTAGCAAATACGAGTTTGATAAGTGGCTACCTGATGTGCTGTTTGAGCCCAAGCAGGACCCCGCGCTGCTCAAGTAGCGCATACCCCGCCAGCTGATCGCTGCGCTACGGCGAATCTCAGCGATGCGTGCCGACATTTCAGCGGGCTGGGCGCTAGAGCGGCGTGGCCCGAGTGGCATACCCCTGTCGCGGACTGCGACTGCCCCACAACCCTGCGCTCGCGCGCTCCTACTTGCCTCCCTACGCTCTCGCGCCTTGTCCCTCGCCCTGCTCTCACCCTGCCCTCGCCCTGCTCTCACCCTGTCCCTCGCCCTGCTCTCACCCTGTCCCTCGCCCTTCTCTCACCCTGTCCCGCGCCCAGAGCTATCCACCCTGCCTCGCGCCCTCCTTGCTAAACATTGCCCAGCTGTGGCTTAGCTGCCGTGCCCTGCTCTCCCACCGCGCCCTGCCAGTACGCCCTCCAAGCCAAGCAGCAAACCGCGCACAAAAAAGGACCACACTCCCTAAAGTGTGGCCCTTAATTTTAGTGAATTCTATAAATAGAACTCAAAGTTTACAACTTACGGCCCAGTCACCACGTTCAAGCGAATGAACTGTTCAGTGCCAGCAAGTGGCACCTTGACTGTCACCACATCGGGATCAGCGCTGGTATCCTCTTCGATAACCACACTAGCGGTACCGTTGACTGCTTCAGTCCACGAACCACTCAGATCCGCCGCGTATTCAGCCTTGATCGTCACATCATTACCGGTAGCGGTTGAGATATCACTACGGTTATAGGTGAAGATCATATGAGTCGCATCTTGAGACACTGTTGGCACTGCCGTGTCCTGGTTAGCGATTGGTGAACCACCAAGCACGTATTCGAGCAAGTTACTGAGACCATCATTATCATAGTCTGTTAATGGATCAGTCGCTGGAGAGCCAGTAAAGGACGCGTCACTCGCAGTGAAGGTCGCCGCCCAACTCGCTACATCGTTGGTCGGTTGTTCACCACCCACACGAATCGAACCAGAGCCGGTAATCAAACCACCCGAGTTAGTCGAGTCATAGGTACCATCCGCTTGGGCAACACCTGCGAAGTTGAGCACCGCCACATCATCGATATCTGAATGAGTGAGGTTGAGCGCCGCACCAGCAGCAATCGATACCGTGGAAGCATCGTCTAGATAGGCAGTACTGAGACTGAGTACACCTACGCTGACAGTGGTTGCACCCGTGTAGGTGTTGACACCAGATAGAACGACTGTTCCGACACCTTCCTTAGTCAGGCCTCCAGAACCGCTGATCACGCCTCCGAGTGTGAAGTCCGTGCCAACACTAGCAATATTAGTGATGGTCAGACCATCATTCAGGGTGATTGCGGTGTTATCCGTAACCGTTCCGTTGATGTTTCGGATTGTTTTAGTACCCGTAGAGCCCGCTCGAACAGTGATGCCCGCCTTGGTAGTTCCAGCAAAGGTACCTGCATACCATAGAGACGCTGCTTCCGTGCCGCTCGTCGCGCCAAGGTTAATGGTCGTACCTGTAGCGCCTAAAGCACCCGCATCACCGCTGCCTCGAAGGCTGCCTTGATTGACCTCGATGTTGCTGATGGTATTAGGCGCCGATGCGATCAAACGAAGTTCGGCGTCGTCTCCATCCTTGATGAGAGTTCCTTCGCCACTGACGACACCTCTTAATTTAGCATCTGCTCCAGTTTCGCTGCTGCTATATTGCAAGGTCGCTCCGCTGGCGATGGTGATGTCACCTGAATAATCGCCATCGCCGAGTTTGCCAGCCCCGCCGATCTGCAGGGTGCCGACACTGACGGTGGTGGCACCCGTGTAGGTGTTGGCACCGGAGAGGGTCAGGGTGCTGTCTGATGCACCAGCCTTGGTGAGACCACCCACGCCAGCAAGCACGCCGGCGAAAGTATCACTGGCTGCCGCTGCATTGGCCACGTTAAGGGTATTACCCGTAGCGATATTGACAGTGCCACTTCCTACCAGGCCACCGATCGTTTCGGTATTGGTAGTGCCATCCACATTCAGGCTAGCGCTGGCATCGATGGTGACCACTGAGGTGTCACCAATATCAACACCAGATTGTATTTCTAGAGTACCGGCGTTAATCGTAGTGCTGCCTGTGTTGGAGCTGTCAGAATCCCCTCCTGAGGGAATAGTTCCGCTGCGGTTGTTCAACGTCAGTGTGCCAACGCCGGCCTTGACTAGCGAAATACCGCCAGTAAAGCGACCTGTATAGGTCGTGTTGGTCGCTTGATTCAGCGTCAGCGTACCGGTTCCAGTGCTGTCGGTGATGCTCATGTTGCTACCGTCGTCGGTTACATCCGTGGTTGCGATTGATGCCAGCGTCTGGTCGAAGCCGTTCAAGTCTAACTTTGAGGTCGACCACTCTGGTGCGGTCCAGCCAAATACCATGGTTGAAGTAGCAGCGATCGCATCACTCACGCCGAGCTTCACGCTGCCGTCGAAGAACACGGTTGCATTACCCCAGACGTTGCCCGTGGTATTCAGTTGAAATTCAGTCGCAGTGCCTTGCCCTGCTGTGCCAGAACCGGCCACTCTAATATTAAAATCTCCAACATCAATTGCTGAGTTAAATACAAAGTTACCGGCAAAAGTACTATCACTACCAGCTGTGCCTGCGTCAACCACACCGCCTGTGACGGTCAGCGGAGCAGAACCATCCACGGTATTGATACGGACACCACCATTATTAATTGTGATCTGACCACTCACAGTGTTGGCTCCAGAGCTAAGGAGAGCACCCGAATTAAGAGTGTTTCCGTTACCATTAAGCGAAAGCGGTTCCGCTACGGTAATGCCACCAGAGATCGCAAGCTGAGAGACAGCTGCGACCGTCGTGCCTGCCGCGGTAGTTCCGAGCGATGCGGCGTTAGTGATCGAGAGCACACCTGCAGTGACCGCAGTCTCCCCGGCGTAGGTATTTGATCCGGCGAGGGTCAGTGTGCCCGTGCCAGCCTTAGAAAGCCCGCGAGCCGAACCGTCCTCAGAAATGACGCCACTGACCGCTAGGTTATGGTCGGTGCCGGTGCTGATCGTGCGGTCGCCACCAGTCAACTGCAGATCGAGCGCAATACTATCATCAATCGTGCCAGCAGCATCGGCCGAAGTAATATCGCCGGTCAAGTCGATGGCATTGCCTGCTAGCGAGAAGCTCTCGCCGGCAACTGTATTATTAAACTGGATGCCGTTGGCAACATAATCAGTCAGATCATTGGTTGTGCTGGCCTGTGCGGTTCCAGCAAAAATGACTTCGGTATCAGTTAGTGGGACTGCATCGCCAACCCAATTCGCCGCAGTGGACCAATTGCCATCAGCTTCGCCATCCCAAGTAAAAGACGTGGGAGTTTCCGAGAGGGTCAATACGAGATTGTTGCCATCCAGTGCAACCGATGGATTCAAGCCAGATGCACTAAAGGAATCAGCTACGACCGTGACCGAAAGCGGGTCAACGGCTCCAGAATTATTTGAGGTGATTAGGTTAATCGTGGTCCCCGTAGTTCCAGTGTAGTTTGTACCATCGACAACAATGTCGACCAAGCCAAGTCGTATATAATTCGCTACAGCTATAGTACTGACACCAGTAGCATCTAGATTGAAGTTTATGGTTAGATCTCTACCTGCATCATTACAATTCAGAATACCGATCGCGATGGTAGATGAGCTGCCATTGATGTTCCATGTGGGATCGCCCGATGCAAAGCCTTGTGCTATAGGTACGGAAAATGTGCCGTCATTAAAGTTTAGAGTACCTGTATATTCGAACGTATCATCGACAGTGAGGGCTTCATCCGACACGAAACTGCCGCCATTCAGGTTGACTGTGCCGTTGCCGAATGGGACAAAAGTGCCACCGCTGGTATTAAGATCAGTCAGGTCGATTATGCCACCAGTTTCTAGATTCACTGTCGCGCCAGTATTATCGAGCGCTATAACTTCGCTGTTTGCGGAATCAGTGTATGTACCGCTGACGGTGAGTGTTGAGCCAGCAGCCATGACTACTCCTTCACTAAAAGTGGTGGAAGAGCCAATCTCGAGGGTTCCTCCATTGAGTGTAATTTCGCCATTCACTGTATTTTGCAGTGTCAGCGCGCCAGTTCCAGCTTTGGTAAAACCACTAGAGGCACTAATCGCATCGCCCGTGAAGATGTAATCATTGCCAGTCGTGTTGTCGACGTTTACAAGGAAAGGTGCAACCGCACCAGAAACGGTCACAGTACCTGCGCCTGTATCGCCGAAGTTGACAAGATCACCGTCTGTAAAGGTACCGCCAGACCAACTGGTGGTGTCAGTGGCAGTCCAAGTCGTGTCTGTTGAACCATCCCAAGTATATGCTGCAAATGCAGTATTAGTGATCCTGCCTGAGCCCGTGATGCGATCGCTTTCATTGGCTGCGCCTGAGCCTATAGCGCCCCATTCGCCAGCCACGAGGCCAGCGCCGAGGTTTATCGCACCTACATTGATGTTACCGGAAGGTAGATCCAGAATCGAATCTGCCGCAACCGAGATGTTGATTGTATCAGCAACGCTGGTCAGCGCCACGGTCCCGCCGCCCTCGACCGCGAGAGTGCCGCTACCGCTAATGGTACTACTGAACTCGGTGCCTTGAGTGACGGTGCCAACCTGATTGACCGAGAAGGTGGCTCCGCTAGCAATACTGATAGCACTGGTGGAACTGAGCGAGCCCCCAAGCTGCAGGGTACCGGCGCTGACGGTGGTCGCGCCGGTATAAGTGTTGGCTCCAGATAGAGTCAAGGTGGCGGCGCCGCTCTGTGTCAGTGCACCCGTGCCGCTGATCACACCACTGAGCGTCTGGTCGGCGGTACTGTTATATTTGAAAATCCCGGCGTTGGTGATCGCTCCCGCGTAAGAACCACTCTGCAGCCTACCCGCACCCCCGACCTCAAGCGTGCCGGCGTTGATGGTGACCGTCTTGGTCGATCCTATGCTATTTGAGGTATTGGTAAGGGACACAGTGCCAGCGCCGTCCTTGATGACATCACCGCCCGAGGTATTAGCCGCGACTTCGAGGTCGATGCCGTCTCCATCCGTGCCTACAGCAGTGTCGAAGGTGATGTTATGTGAGCCCTGCATATTAAACCTCGCGCCACTGCCAGTGATGAAGTTTCTTGCTCCGCCAGTGGTCGTGATGGTTTGTTTACGAAAGATGGTATTGCCGGTCAGTTCTAAAGTGCCGCCAGTAACACTGCTGCCGAATGTGATATCACCTCCACCCTCGCCCAATACTATGTTACTTGCTGTTGTCTCATTGAAAAACAGAGTGGATCCGTTGTTGATCTGGTAGCTGGTATAGCCGGGAGTGTTACCTGTCACAGTTGCGGATATTTCCAAGGTGCCGCCGTTGACCGTGGCGACGCCCGTATTGGCTCCTTTAGCGTCAATAACCAGGGTGCCTACACCGTCTTTGGTCAGGCCACCGAGATTCGTGTTGGCGAGAGCGGTGTCCCAAAGAACCTCCTCGCCATTGGTATCCACACTGATCGCGCTACCGCTGCTGACCACGCGTGAGCTGTAGTCCTGAGTGACGCCGGTGGCATACTGCAGGGTGCCACCGCCGAAGTCGATGTTACCACCGTTGCCGAGGGCGCCGGAGGTTGCCGCCACATCATCGACCTCGGCGACCAAGGTGCCGCCGTCGATGAAGGTGGTGCCGGTGTAGGTGTTGGCATTGGTGAGGGTCAGCGTGCCGCTGCCGCTCATGGTGACATCGTTACTTCCGGTGCCGGTACCGTCGTCGCTGATGACACCACTCAGGGTCTGGTTGGCGGAGCTGGCGTAGTTGAAGTCCGCGCCTTGGTTCATCGTGATGTTGCCGGCGTAGGTCCCGCTACCGAGCTGGCCGGCACCGCTGATACGCAGCGTTGACGAGTTATACATTTCCGTTCCCCCCGTATACGTATTGACCCCGGAGAGGTCGAGCGTAATGGTGTCATACGTTCTTACTAACGCCGTACCCCGATCTGCAACAACGGCACTGATCGACAGGGTGCTGCCGGTTGAATAATCTCTATATTGGGCGTTATCATGCCTAAGTTCACCGCCACCCGATGAATCTGAAATCGTGGCGTCCGCACGGACTTTGAAAGTGCCTGAGCTTCGACGGACCTCTACGATGTTTCCGTTCAAGTCGAGATCGTAGGAGCTGGCATTGGGGGAGTTAAAACTCAACGAGCCGAAGCTGTTGCCGGTTTCCGTGAGGGTAATCGTGCCGGCCGTGCCGGCCGCGCCACCGCCGAAGATCAGGTCTTCATTAAATGCATCGCTGCCAGTTCCACCAACCTCATTGGTGACTCCCACGTCCGTGGTCCAGTTGCTTGTCGTCGTGTCCCAATTGCCAGTGCCATCGGTGATCTGGCCGTCGCCACTGGTAGGGTCCCAGGTGAAGTTCTGCGCCTGAGCGCTAGTCGCACTGAGTAGCAGTGCGGCAATGCTGAGTAAGGCGGTAGCGCCCGATTTTAAAACACTAGCTATCGAGCTAGAACACGCAATTCGCGATGGTGTGGACGCGCCAGTGCTGGCTATGGGGGTCATTCGAGGTAGCATAATATCTGTCATTGGGGTTGGGGATGAACTATTTTTTAAAATAAATTACGACTGCTGGTATAATGTTACTACCAACAGCATAAATAAATATAATCCCACCTTACCACATATCACTAACTTGAACATCGGGTATTCACCCGATGCCACGCGGTTGCGGCTGCAATTTAGAGCACCTCGCCACTCAGCCGGTCGCCGCTTTGTTCGCCAATGCCAGCGCTCGATCGACTCGTAAGTCACTGATTGCTATGATTTAGCAATCTTTTTACAGACTTCAATTCGAGGCACTACGACTCGTCATGACCGGCGCGCAAACCATCGCAGCACTCACAAAAAAAACTGCATTTTTTTTAAAAAACCGCATTGCTGGGCGACACGACCACCCTCGACGGCGCAACTACCTGCGAGGTGCGATTGCAGCCTCGGCAGCAGCAGCTAAACGCCCTTATTCAACCGGCAGTGCGAGGCTTGAGTATAAGTGAGCAACATCATTCGTCATCGTCGGATAACTCACTA
>Ga0209504_1002020_pt1 | contig 14356 bp, 13 predicted proteins | sample COGITO_mtgs_1005_FD_184791 | JGI IMG/M metagenome (GOLD analysis project Ga0209504, IMG submission 184791) | Pelagic marine microbial communities from North Sea - COGITO_mtgs_100511 (SPAdes) (version 2) | ecosystem: Environmental > Aquatic > Marine > Epipelagic ...
AATATGGAGGGGTGTTCTCTGCCCGTTTCTGCATCAGAAAAACAGGCAAAAAAAGGCGACCTCGAGGGTCGCCACCCAAAACATTCCGGGGGAGGAATGGAGAAACGCCGTATCCAACTCACGCAGGAGTGGAACCGAAGTAGTCTCCCCCAGTACAACGTTGTGAACTATTGCACCTTGGTCGTAGGTTGCGATTTGCTCGCTTGTCTACCGCTTAGCTCAACGACCCAAGGCTCCAGCCGCCGACCAACGGTGACCTCGGCCGCAAACAGCTTTTGCCCATTCGTATAATCACCACCTAACGACTCATCCTGTTGCGGTAAACCATCAAAGGTCGCATGCCAGCGCTGCGGTAGATGGAGGCTCTGCACCCCAGGGGTATCGGCCGAGCCGCCAAGCTGCCAGATCCAGCGCTGACTCTGCGGACGCGGATCCTCGCCCTTCCCCGTCCACTCGCTTGCCACGCTGCTGGCCTGCACCTCTACGATACCGCGCACAATTGCGTAGTGTTGACGGTCCGGGTAGCGCGCCCGCAACGTCTGCTGGTCCCTGCCGACATCCACCACCAACAAGCGACTGGCGCGCCGTTGCTCGTAATCCAATGCATTCGCCGCATGCACAGCCGCTTCACGCAGCTCCTTGCTGTCCGGCACGGATTTCTGTAACCGTTGGGCCTCGCCAAGCGCAGCAACCAACAACGCCACCTCACGTTGATAAGCCGGGCCATTGAGCTCCAATACCAGCAACGCATCACGGTCCAACTGGCGGCGGTAGCGCCGCACCGTTTGTTCGTTCAGCTCAGTCGGCACATCGAAGCCCAACTCCGCCATCTTCTCGGCACTGATCGACAGGTAGTAGTGGTCATCATTAACCTGGCTGGGCCAACGATAATCCAGGCGCAGCGCCAAGCTGCTGTTGTCCTTGCGCCAATAGGCGTAAGTATTGCCCAGCTCGCGCTCGGACAGTTGTAGGCGACTTTCCGCAGGCTCCTGGCGGTTCCAGGCCACACCCGCCAGCACGATGGCATTGACCACACCGATCAGCACCAGACCTGCGATCAGATATCGCGCACGAAGGCTTTTCATTGCACGCCTCCCAGCAGGCCATTGCGCCTACGTAAACGCCGCAGTACCAACAGAATCAATACCGCACTCAGGCCCAGCATTAGGAAGAACAGGTACTTGGGCATGCTCTCCCACCACCAGTCGAATAACTTGGTGTAGAGGAAGATCACAAAGAAGCTCAGCCCGGCATTCACCACATCCGCCCACTCGCGGCGCACACCCAGCCAGATCATCAGGGCCGCGAGGATAAAGCCGCCAATATGGTAGGCATTCTCGATGTACCCAGACGGATAGTCGAAGTAACTGCCCGCGCCCCAATGCGCTAGCACCAGTACCGGCAGAAATACCCCCATCAAGCCGAACACTCGGTAGATCACGGCAAAGCCATCAAAACGGCGCTGATCGATCAGCAGCGGTAGCACGAAGATCAGCAGCGCCGGCAGGATAAAGTTCTCCGGTCTCTGGACAAAACCTAACCAGTAGATGCCATCCCAACTGCCGATGCGCGCGGCCACAAAAGCCAATACACAAGCCAGACCAGCCGCTAACAGCAACCGCGCGCCACAGGCATAAGCTAGCAACAGCGCGTAAAGCGCCCAGGGCAGCAATGCATTGTTCGACGGGGTGATATTGAAGATCTGCCCGAGCATGACAATGTTCAAAACAAAGCAGGTAAAGGCCACCAGCGCCGCCAACTTGCTGAAGTAGCCCGAGCTATCGAGACGTTGCACCCAGAGCGTCAAACTGAACGAGGCGATGCTCGCGGTCAGCAGAATCGCCACCTGGCTCTGAGTGCCGAACAGCCCCCAGAACTGATAGAACAGGAAAAACACACTGGCCGCCAACGCCAGCGCACCGAGGAACGAAGCGATACGCATACCCAGAGACAACTGCTGAGCTTGGATGTCGTGATCGATATCGAAGGCCGCCAGATAGCCGTTGAGCAGTTGCTGCTGGTAACCGTGCAGGTTAGCCCGCTGGCTATCACTCAGGGTTAACACCTGCTCTGCCTCAAGGCGTGACAGCTCACGATTGAAAACGCCGATGTCATCGGCACGTTGCTGGGCATCACTGCGGTTTAAGTTCAACATGGCAATCCTTGCTGCGGCCCATCAGGTCATAGGCTGACCCGCACACTCTAGCGACAAAATCTTCGCAACACATCCGGCTGCGCAACTCGAAATTACAGTGAACACCACCATCCATAACCAGGCCCACACGCATGACATCAAATAGCCAGCGCTTCTAGCAAAGCGCTCTTATGCCGACTAGAATCGCCGCCGCAGGACGCCCCCTCCCCACCTTCTGGAATTATCGTCATGGATAGACTTATGCCGCCATTCGCGCTCAGCACATGCAGCAAGCGCGCGCAGCGCTAGCAGCTTGCGAAATCCCTGACGGCTCCACCCTCGTTCTTGCTTCCCCTGTCTATTAAATCAATGAGACTCGTATGAACAAAATCATCACTGCCAGCCTCGCTGGCTTGCTTGTACTGCTTAGCGGTTGCGCCACGGAACAGTCGCGCACCTTGGAAGTTGCAAAAGTAAATACCGCCAGCAGCCACTACAGCGGTCCGCGCAGCCCGATAGCTGTAGGCAAATTTGATAACCGTTCCAGCTATATGCGTGGCATCTTCACTGACAATGTCGACCGCCTTGGCGGGCAGGCCAAAACCATTCTGATCACGCACTTACAGCAATCCAATCGCTTCAATGTGCTTGACCGCGACAACCTGGCAGAGCTGCAACAGGAGTCGGGCTTCTCCAAACAAGTTCAGCAGGTACGTGGAGCCAACTTTATCGTCACCGGTGATGTAACCGAGTTTGGTCGTAAAGAGGTAGGCGACCATCAGTTGTTCGGCATTCTCGGGCGCGGTAAACAACAGATTGCCTACGCCAAGGTCAATCTAAACATCGTCGATGTGCTGACTTCCGAGGTGGTCTATTCCGCGCAAGGTGCGGGCGAGTACAGCCTGTCCAATCGGGAGATCGTTGGTTTCGGTGGCACAGCCAGCTATGACTCAACACTCAACGGCAAAGTACTGGATCTGGCGATTCGCGAAGCCGTGAATAATCTGGTCAGCGGTGTCGATAGCGGCGCTTGGCGCCCAGCCAAGTGAGTACGGAGAAATCGACCATGAACCTCACCCGCCCCACATTTTTTCTAGCGGCTTTGATGGCCGCAGCCACCTTAAGTGGCTGCGTGAGTCAGCCGCAGCCACTCTATTACTGGGATGGCTATCAGCAACAGGTTTACCAGCGTTTCGAAAACACCAGCAGCGCTGAAGAGCAGATTGCCGCCCTTGAAGAAAGCCTGCAAAAGGCCCGCGCCGCAGACCGTGCGCTGCCGCCGGGCTTCCACGCTCATCTTGGTATGCTGTATGCCGAGATTGGCAAAGCCGACCAGGTACAACAACAATTCGAGACCGAGAAAACTCTGTTCCCTGAGTCCGCTCAATACATGGACTTTCTTATGCGCAAATTTGCCAAGTGATCAACATGCCCTTCCCCAACCTACTTAAAGCGCTCACCGCGCTCGCGCTATCCATGCTCATGACCGGCTGTGTCACACAACAGCCCTACGATTACAGCGCTTTCAAAGAGAGCAGCCCGGCTTCTATCTTGGTTCTGCCGCCAATCAACAAGTCGCCTGATGTCAAAGCGTCCTACAGCGTTTATTCGCATATAACCCTACCCCTGAGCGAGGCTGGCTACTATGTACTGCCCGTTGCAGTAGTCGATGAAACCTTCAAGCAGAACGGCCTGATGAATGCCGACGAAATTCGTGAAGTTTCACCACAGAAACTTCACGAAATTTTTGCCGCCGACACCGTGCTGTATATCGATATCACCGAATACGGCAGCAGTTATATGATCATCAGCAGTGAGGTCGCGGTCGCGGCCACTGCAACGCTGGTTGATCTGCGCAGTGGCAAGGAACTTTGGAAGGGCGTCGCGCGCGCCAGCACTGCCGAACAGCAACAAAACAGCGGCGGCGGGCTGGCGGGTATTTTGATCACCGCATTGGTCAATCAGGTAGTGAACACCTTGAGTGACCGCGGCCATGAAATTGCCGGCATTGCCAGCAACCGTCTGCTTTCGAGCAACCCAGTGAATGGCATTCTGCCTGGCCCAAGAGCGCGGCCAACTACGCCCCGCTAAAGCACTAACATGCCAAGTCTCTCACTGCAGTGACGGGGCTTGGCATAGTTAAACGCAGCCGTCTGGCTACGCTACTCCTTGCCAAGCCCATGCTGGCGCAGCTTATTGGCAATCGTGGTGTGCGACACGCCGAGGCGTTTGCCGAGCTGACGGCTGCTCGGGTGATCGTGGTAAAGACGTTCCAGCACCGCTTTCTCAAAGCGCCCCAGAATATCGTCCAGTCCGCCCTCCACGGAAAACTCGCCCAATGGCTGCGGTGCGCCGTAATCTGGCAAACGGATGTGCTCAGCCTTGACCACTCCGCCGTCGCACAGCGACACCGCCTGAAACAGCACGTTTTCCAGCTGACGCACATTACCCGGCCAGTGGTAGTGGCTGAGTTTATCCAGCACCTGCGGCGCTAACTTTGGCAACGGGCAGCCAATCTGCCGGCTGGCTTGGTCAAGGAAGTGCTCAACCAGCGGCGGCAAGCCATCCAGGCACTCACGTAGCGGCGGGATATGCAGGCTCAGCACGTTCAAGCGGTGATACAGGTCCTTACGGAACTCACCTTTGGCGCACAGTTCGGACAGGTCAACCTGGGTCGCGCACATCACCCGCACATCGAGGTAAACCTCTTCATCACTGCCGACCCGGCGAAAGCAGCCGTCCTGTAAAAAGCGCAGCAATTTAGCCTGCAGGCGCGGGCTCATTTCACCCACACCGTCGAGAAATAATGTGCCTCCGGCGGTCAGCTCCAGCAGGCCGAGCTTGCCTTCCGGTCGCGCGCCCTCGAAGGCACCTGGGCCATAGCCAAACAGCTCGGTTTCGGCCATGGATTCCGGCAACCCCGCACAGTTCAGCGCCATAAAGGGCGACTGCCCACGCGGGCTGGCCAGGTGGCAAGCGCGTGCCAACAGTTCTTTGCCGGTGCCGGTTTCGCCTTCGATTAACAACGGTGCATCCAGCGGTGCCATACGCCGCGCCTCACGCACCACAGCAGCCATGACTTTGGAACTCTGGAAGATGCTGTCGAAGCCGCGTAGCTCCTGCTTGCGCACGTTGTAGATGCGCTCACCGATGCGATCAGCGCGGTGCAAGGTCAATACCGCACCAGCCAGAGCATCGCTTTCATCGTGCTCGGTTTGCAGCGGCGCGATGTCGGCGAGAAATACATCGCCCTTCACTTTCACCCGCAGGCCGTTGATCCGCGACTTGTTGGCGCGCACCAGCTCAGGCAGGTCGAAGTCCTCGGCATAACGCGACAGTGGGATGCCCGGCACCTCATCGACCCGCACACCTAACAATTGCGCCGCGCTGCGGTTGGCCGCGACGATTGAGCCGCCCATGTCGATGGACAGCACCGGAAAATCCAGCGCCCCGAGCAAGGCATTGAGTTCCAGATGACGACGCTCACTGGGCATCAGACCAACGCGCTTGACCCCAAACACGCCGGGTATTGCTTCAAATTTTGGGCGCAGCGACTGGAACTGTAAGTTGATCAGATTGGGGCAATGCAAATAGATGGCATTGCCCTGCTCACCACCGACTTCGCCACGGGCGACGTTGATGCCGTACTCGACCAGCAGGTTGAGGATGTCGCGCAGAATGCCAACCCGGTTCTGACAATGAACTTTGATACGCATGGCAGAGCTCTGTTTAGGCTTATTACAGGCCGCACGCCGAACTTTCAGCGGTGGCGGCGGATTTGTCGTCAAGAATATGTGACAGATTAGCGCAGCCGCAAGACGATACTTCGCCACACCGCCCAACACGTAACTTAATCGTTACGAATAATCGTGCTCTTTGCTGCCACAACGCGTTATCGAGGGCTGCATAAACGCAACCACTGGCGTATTCCTAGCTCAAACACAACAACAAAGCCCCAGCAGGAGGCAGTGATGAAGAGCACGCAATACCTGGCGCGCGAACCGGACAGCAACGGCTTTATCGATTACCCAGAGGCTGAGCATCAGATCTGGAATACCCTGATCACCCGCCAGCTCAAGGTGATAGAAGGCCGCGCTTGCCAGGAATACCTGGACGGTATCGAACAGCTCTCCCTGCCCCATGAGCGCATTCCGCAGCTGGGTGAGATCAATCAGGTGCTGCAAGCCGCTACCGGCTGGCGCGTAGCGAGGGTGCCGGCGCTGATACCGTTTCAGACCTTCTTCGAGCTGCTGGCCAGTAAGCAGTTTCCCGTGGCCACTTTTATCCGCACGGCTGAGGAGTTGGACTACCTCAAGGAGCCGGATATTTTCCACGAAGTGTTCGGTCACTGCCCGCTACTGACCAACCCCTGGTTTGCCGAATTTACCCACACCTATGGCAAGCTCGGCCTCAAGGCCAGCAAGGAAGAACGCATATACCTGGCGCGCCTGTACTGGCTGACCATCGAGTTCGGTCTGGTCGACACGCCGCAGGGACGCAGAATCTACGGGGGCGGCATCCTTTCCTCGCCGAAAGAAACCCTCTACTGCCTCTCCGATGAGCCACAGCAGCTAACCTTCGACCCTGTCGAGGCCATGCGCACGCCCTATCGCATCGACATCCTGCAGCCGCTGTACTTCGCCCTGCCGGAACTTAAGCGCCTGTTCGAGCTGGCCCATGAAGACATCATGGGCATGGTCCAACAAGCCATGAAACTAGGCCTGCACGCGCCGAAATTTGCGCCAAAAGCCGCTTAGCTACCTTGTAGGATGGGTATCGCTGCGTTCAACCCATCCTGCGGTTCACCTTTGACTCTTGGAGAAACCTAATGTCCCTTGCCCAAGCCCAATGCGAAGCCTGCCGCGCCGATGCCCCCAAAGTATCGGATGAGGAACTGGCCGAACTGATTCGCGAGATCCCGGACTGGAACATCGAAGTACGTGATGACCACATGGAGCTGGAGCGGGTTTACCTGTTCCGCACCTTCCGGCATGCCCTGGCCTTTACCAACGCAGTCGGCGCCATCGCCGAAGAGGTCGGCCACCACCCGGCGCTGCTCACCGAATGGGGCAAAGTCACCGTGACCTGGTGGAGCCATGAAATGCGTGGTCTGCACCGCAATGACTTCATCATGGCCGCGCGTACCGATGTGCTGGCGGCTGGCGCTGAGGGCCGTAAGTGAGCCATTTCGCCAATGTCGCTCGCGTTCCGGGCGACCCGATTCTCGGGTTGATGGACGCTTACCGCGCTGACCTACACCCGGCCAAGCTCGACCTCGGCGTTGGCGTGTACAAAGACGCCCAAGGCCTGACATCGATTCCGCACGCGGTAAAACTGGCCGAGCAGCGTCTGCTCGACAGTGAAACAACCAAAACCTATGTTGGCGGCCATGGTGATGCGTTGTTCGGCAGCCTGCTTAGCCAGCTGGTATTGGGCGCGGACAATCCACTGCTGATCGAGCGCGCCGCGGCTACGCAAACACCTGGCGGCACCGGCGCACTGCGTTTAAGTGCCGACTTCATCGCGCAGTGCCTGCCCGGCAAAGGTATCTGGCTAAGCGATCCAACTTGGCCAATCCACGAAAGCATTTTTGCCGCTGCCGGCTTGCGCGTGGGCCACTATCCCTATGTCGGTGCAGATAATCAGCTGAATGTCGAAGCCATGCTCGCCGCGCTCAGTAATGTGCCCAAAAGCGATGTGGTGCTGCTGCATGCTTGCTGTCACAACCCTACGGGGTTCGATCTGACGCCCAGGGACTGGAAGCGCGTACTGGAAATCGTTAAGGCCCGCGACCTGCTGCCGTTGATCGACTTCGCTTACCAAGGCTTCGGCGATGGCCTGGAACAAGACGCCTGGGCCGTTCGCCTGTTTGCCAGTGAATGTACGGAACTGCTGATTACCAGCTCGTGCTCAAAGAACTTCGGGCTATACCGCGAGCGTACCGGCGGGTTGATCGTTTGCGCCCACACTGCACAGAAACTGCAGGATGTGCGCAGCCAATTGGCTTTTATCGCCCGCAACCTGTGGTCCACGCCCCCCGCTCATGGCGCCGCTGTGGTGGCGACCATTCTGGCAGACCATGAACTAAAAGCACTGTGGGCAAGCGAACTGGAAGGCATGCGCAAACGTGTTGCCAGCCTGCGCAGTGGGCTGGTCGACGCCTTGCGCCCTCATGGCCTGGCCGATCGTTTCGCGCATATCGCCGAGCAGCGCGGCATGTTCTCCTACACCGGCCTTACCCCACAGCAGGTGCAGCGCCTGCGCGATGAGTTCAGCGTGTATATGGTCGGTAGCGGTCGGGCCAATATGGCTGGGTTGGATGCCAATCGTCTGGATCAGCTGGCCAAAGCGATCGCCACGGTGTGCACGCCCTGAGGCATAACCCACCGCCTCGGCCCATCACGAGGCGGTGCTAGCACTATCGACCTGCAGGCTTGCTATAGTCGCAGCACGCCCATAGTGCCGAGATGCCCGTGTCCCGTTTCTCCAATATTGCCTTTCGTCTTTACCTGCGCATTGTTCATAGCCTGGCCTTTTACCCCACGCTAATTGCCGTGGGTTTTCTGTGCTTGTGCCTACTGAGCATGCGTATCGAATACCAACCCTGGATGATGACGCTCAAGGACACAGTGGATGTCGGCATGGTGCGCAATGCCGATAACGCCCGCTTGATTCTCGGCACATTGGTGGGCGGCATTCTTTCGCTGATGGTGTTTAGCTTCTCCATGGTCATGGTGGTGCTCAACAACGCCAGTGCGAGCCTCTCACCTCGGGTGATCCCTGGGTTGATCAGCGACAAAGGCCACCAGAAAACCCTAGGGTTCTATCTGGGCACCATTCTGTATGCATTACTGCTGATCACCAGCATCGAACAGAACAGCACCACTGATGTACCCAGCCTTGGCGTTCTTATTTCACTGTGCTTAGGCATCGCCTGCCTGGGCCTGTTTGTGCACTTTATTCACTCGATTACCCGCTCAATACAGGTCGAGTACATCCTCAATAACCTCTATTGCACCACCTTGCACAAACTCGCTGCACGGGAGGCCAAAATGGCGTGCGTCGAAACGCTGCCCAGCTGGCCCGACGACAGCAATTGGCGAGAGGTGCGCTCCGAGCGCAGCGGGTACTTTAAAGAGCTGAACATCAGCGCGATCAACGCCATGCTCTGCGAGCACGACTTGCGCATGACGGTGATGATCCACCGGGGTTTCTTTGTGATGAGCGGTCGCCCGCTGTTCAAGCTCGATCGTGAAGTGGATGAGGACATTGCCAGCCAGTTGCTCGACTGTTTTGATTTTTTTATCGAAGAATATGCCCACACGCACTACCTGTTTGGCTGCACGCAAATCTCGGAAATTGCAGTCAAGGCCCTGAGCCCCGGAATTAATGACCCTGGTACAGCCATTACTGCGATTGACATGCTCAGCGTGCTGCTCAGCAAACGCCTGCCCTTGCCAGACCTGGATATAGCGCCACTGCCCGATCAACCACCGCGCCTATTCCATTACGAAATGAACCTCGACGAGTTACTGCTGTTGGTATTGGGGCCCATCCGCAATTACGGCTGTGCGGATGTCGGCGTATTGGTTTGCCTACTGCAAGCGTTTAAAAACTTGTTCTATCACCCACTGCGCGCGCAGCAGAAAAGCGACCTGCTTAAGCACGTTGCCAGTGTGCTGGAAACAGCAGATCAACACTTAAGCAATAGCCGGGACCGCGAAGCAATCAACCAACTGATTGAGCGAATCAATCAAGTAGGCGAGCCGCCACAACGGATTGAACCCTTGGCCGTGCCAGCCAATAAGGTTTGAACTCTAAGCATTAAAAAATACTTAGCCCCCTTATAAGTCGTAAAATATCTATATAAATCAATAATTTATATAGATATAGCGCACTGCCGTCACATTAAATACATTTGCAAATGATGGCTTTTATGCTTAGGGTAGACCCCTATGTGGTCCTTAATTACCCCCATCAGCTCGTTGCTGGGAGGCGTTGCGTTACTCCTCCTTGGCAATGGACTGCTCAATACCTTACTGACCCTGCGTGGTGTCGCCGAAGGCTACTCCACCTCAATGCTCGGCTTGATTATGTCCGGGTATTTCGTCGGTTTTCTCCTTGGCACCTGGCTAGCGATTCCGCTGGTCCGCCGCGTTGGGCATATCCGTGCGTTTGCTTTTTGCGCCGCACTGGCCGCTATCACCGCCCTGCTGCATGTGTTGATCGTCGACCCGTGGGTCTGGTTAGGTTTGCGCGTTCTTTATGGTTTAGCGTTGGTCAGCCTTTATATGGTGATCGAGAGCTGGCTTAACGCGCAGGTACCGAACGACAAGCGCGGCCAAGTATTTGCCGTGTACATGGCGGTCAACCTCGGCGCACTGGCGGCCGCGCAGCAGTTGCTTAACCTGGCCAGCCCCAGCGACTTCGTGTTGTTCGTACTGGCGGCTATGCTGATTAGCGCGGCCTTGATGCCTATCACCTTGACGCGACAGGTGCAGCCCAGCGTACCGGACACGATGCACACCAACCTGCGCCAGATCGCCGGCATCGCCCCGCTGGCAATTGCCGCCGCCGGGTTATCCGGCCTGGCCTTGGGGGCGTTTTGGGGCATGGCACCGGTATATGCGGCGTTGAGCGGTTTCGACGCCACCGATGTCGGCTTGCTGATGAGCAGCGCGATTCTCGGCGGCGCTCTGCTGCAATGGCCGATTGGTATTTATTCGGACAAACACGACCGTCGCCTGGTGCTGTTCTGGGTAGTAGCCCTGGCAGTGGTAGTCGCGCTATTAATGAGCGTACTGCCGGCTGGCCGTCTGCTATTGGGGCTGATATTTCTCTGGGGCGGTCTGGCTTTCGCCATCTACCCCATCGCCGTGGCGCAGTTGATTGACCAATTGCACAGCGACGAAATTCTTTCAGGCTCCAGCAGCCTATTAATGGTCAACGGCATTGGCTCAGTGTGTGGCCCGCTACTGGCCGGTGTGCTGATGGAGCATATTGGGCCCCAGGCGCTGCCTCTGTATTTCGCCGTAACCCTTGGCTTGCTCGCTGCCTATACGCTGTATCGCTTACGCCATGTCAGTGATTTGGTCAGCGCACCCGCCGGGCACTTTATGCCAATGCTACGCACCAGCCATACGGTGCTAGAACTGATGCCAGACGCGCCACCCACAGATTCAACAGCAACACCCGAAGAACAGCATGATCCGGCGCAGCAGACGTCCGGATAAAAATGAAGAGGCGAACGTCGCATTGCGCAATCGCCCCAATAGCTCGTCGGCTTATGTCGGCGCGTCACTGCACCCATTTAACTGGACAGGAAGACAGCGCATGTTACTTGCCACCGATCTCGATGGAACCTTTCTCGGCGGCGATCCCAAGGATCGTTTAAATCTTTACCAAACCATCGCCGCGCACCCGGAAATTCGCCTGGCCTATGTCACCGGGCGCAGCCTGGAATCTGTATTACCGTTGCTGGCCGACCCTACGTTGCCGCAGCCAGATTTCATCATATCTGATGTCGGCGCCAGCCTGGTGCATGGCGATACCCTGCAGCCGATCCAGCCGCTGCAAAGCGCAGTCGATGCCCTATGGCCCGGCGACAGCCAGGTTGCCAGCGCCATCGAGCGTTTTGCCCTGGAACGTCAGGACGTACCACAGGTACGTCGCTGCTCCTACTTCTGCAGCCCCGAAGAAGCAGCCAACCCAGAACTGCTGACCATCGCCGAGAGCCTAGGCTGTGACCTGCTTTACTCGGCCGAACGCTATCTGGACTTTTTGCCCAAAGGCGTCAACAAAGGCAGCAGCCTGCAAGCGTTGATCGACTGGCTGGAACTGGACCATGACCAGGTACTGACTGCCGGCGACACCTTGAATGACCTGAGCATGCTGAGCGGCCAGTTCAAGGGCGTGTGCGTGGGCGCATCCGAAGAAGGTTTGCTGCAAGCCACTCGCCAGTACTCACGGATTTTCCATGCCGAGCGCGCTGGTTGTGGCGGCATTCTTGAAGCCTTTGTGCATTTTGGTTTTCTCGGCAAACAGGGTATCGCCGCTGAAGGCAAGCAAATCGCCGAACCCGGCAAAGCCGATTTGGTGATGGTTTATCACCGCCTGCCCTATGAAGAATTTCGCGGCGCCGATGGCAAGCTACAACGCCGCCGCCCGACGTCACCCAACGGTATTATTCCCACCCTGCTGAGCTTTTTCGGTGAGAACCGTGCCGGTTCTTGGGTGGCGTGGGCCGAACATGATGAAGCCTGCGGCGAAGCGTTTGAGAGCCACACCACAGTGGACGCCGAGCGTTACCCTAAATTAACCGCTGCTCGCGTTGCGCTGACCAAAGAAGAAGTCGACATCTTCTACAAGCGCTTCTCCAAGGAAGCCTTCTGGCCGACCCTGCACACCTTCTGGGAACGTGCACAGTTCCGCGAAGACGACTGGCAGGTGTTCCTCAAGGTCAACCGCGCCTTTGCCGAACGCACGGCACTGGAAGCCGCCGAAGGTGCCACGGTGTGGCTGCATGACTACAACCTGTGGATGGTTCCCGGTTACCTGCGTGAGTTGCGTCCGGACCTGCGTATCGCCTTCTTCCACCACACCTACTTCCCGTCGGCAGATGTGTTCAACGTGCTGCCGTGGCGCAAACAAATCATCGGCAGCCTTTTGCAGTGTGACTACATCGGCTTCCACATCCCCCGTCAGGTGGAAAATTTTGTCGATGCCGCACGCGGCGTGATGCCGCTGCAAACCGTTAGCCGGCAGAACTGTGCACCGCGCTTCATCACCTACGGTTGCGCCGTAGGCCTGGAGCGTATGACCACAGCTGTAGACACCGGCAGTCGGGTGGTCAAACTCGGCGCGCATCCGGTAGGTCTGGACATCAATCGCGTCAGCAGCGCCCTCGAATCACCGAAAATCAAAGAGATGATGGAGCGCCTGCGCACCGAGCTTAGCGGGGTCAAACTGATCCTCTCGGTGGAGCGTTTGGATTACACCAAAGGCATTCTGGAAAAGCTCAACGCTTACGAGCGTTTGCTGGAAGAAAATCCGGAGCTGCTCGGTAAAGTTACCTTGGTCACGGTCTGCGTACCGGCTGCCAAGGAGATGACTATCTATGACGAGTTGCAAGGACAGATCGAACAGGCTGTAGGCCGCATCAACGGCCGTTTCGCCCGCATTGGCTGGACGCCACTGCAATTCTTCTTCCGCAGCTTGCCATTCGAAGAAGTCAGCGCCTGGTACGCCATGGCTGATGTGATGTGGATTACTCCACTGCGCGATGGCCTCAACCTGGTGGCCAAAGAGTTTGTCGCCGCGCAAGGCTTGCTTGGCGGGCGCGGCGTGCTGGTGCTGTCTGAATTTGCCGGCGCAGCAGCAGAGCTTAAAGGCGCCCTGCTGACCAATCCACACGACCCGGTGGACATGGTGCAAACCTGTTATGTCGCGCTGAACATGCCCAAGGTTGAAGCGCAGGATCGCTTGCGTGAACTGTTCGATATCGTCAGCTACAACGACATTCGCCGTTGGGGGGATGAATTCCTCAGCGCGGTTGCAGACCCCGAAGCGCAGCTGGATCGGGCGCTGGGCTTGGTCGTTTGAGCTAAGCCTGCATCGCAACAGCCCGGCGCATGGCCGGGCTGTTGCGTTAAGCGTTAGCCCATCTGTGCATCAATGTTGCAATTGATCATCCAGGACACGCCAAACCGATCAGTAAACATGGCAAAGCGGGTGGCCCAGAAAGTCGGCTGCAACTCCATCTGCACCGAGCCCTGAGCGGAGAGCGCTTCGTACAGACGCTCGGCCTCTGGCACGTTCTCCACTTGCAGAGAAACCGAACAGCCTTTGATGCCCTCATACGGCATGCCCATGCCTGGGCAGGTGTCGGACGCCATCAGCAACTGATCACCCACAGTCAGGCACACATGCATGACCCGCTCATGAAACTCCTCCGGCATATTGCCCGCCTCCGGGCTGTCGCCCATGCGCATCAACTCCAAGTCGCCACCCAGGCAATCGGCGTAGAACTTGAAAGCGGCCTCACACTGACCATCGAAGGTTAAGTAGGTATGAATTTTCATCTGCACTCTCCTTGAAAGCAGTTCAACAGCCTGCTGCGCGTCGGCCCTGCTGCGTTAAAAGCAGGCTCGGATGCTCATGTACAACTCGTACACTGCGCGTCCTCGCCTACTTTTTCCTTGTATGGCTCTAGCTCGCGAGGCT
>Ga0209504_1002025_pt1 | contig 14322 bp, 15 predicted proteins | sample COGITO_mtgs_1005_FD_184791 | JGI IMG/M metagenome (GOLD analysis project Ga0209504, IMG submission 184791) | Pelagic marine microbial communities from North Sea - COGITO_mtgs_100511 (SPAdes) (version 2) | ecosystem: Environmental > Aquatic > Marine > Epipelagic ...
CTGCCAAAACCACGGCCGCTGTCCATCAGGCTGCGCGCGGCGTCCATCAGGGCGTGGCGGGTCTGCAGTTTTTGTTCGGCGCGCGGTTGTAGTGGTTTCAAGCGGGCATGGCTCTGCATTACGAAATCAGCGCCGCACTCTAACAAATGGCCGTTGTTTACGTCGAACCGCGGTTGCTCAATTGCTTTTGAGTGAACGAGTGTTGACTGAATAAATATGCTCTGCCAGTCTAGTGAACAATTGTTCACTGGAGTCTTGCCATGGCCCTTTTCCCTTTTGCCTGGGTGCGTGGGCTCGCAAGCCTGCTCTATCCGTTGCGCGTGCTGGTCGCCCACAGCTGGTTGCGCGAAAGTGATGTCGATGCGGGACTGGCGCTGTTGCATCCGGCGCTGCGGCTGAACCGGGTGTTTGCCCGGGTTACCCAGCGCCACTGGGTGGCTGATGACATGCTCGAATTGACCCTGCAGGCCAACGGCAACTGGCGCGGCGCGCAGCCGGGGCAGCATCTGCAGCTGTATCTCGAACGTGATGGCGTACGCCTGAGTCGCAGTTACAGCCTGACCGCGGTGCAGCCGAATGGCCGCTTGCAGATCGCGGTCAAGCATCAGGCCGCTGGGCGTGTGTCGCCCTACCTGCTGGAGCATCTGGCGGTGGGCGATGTGCTGGAGCTGGGCCCGGTGTATGGCGAGCTGAGCTGGCCCGAGGCGCAACAGGGCGTGTTGCTGCTGGCAGCCGGCAGTGGCATCACGCCGTTGCTGGGCTTGTTGCGCGCCGCACTGGCCCAGGGTTTCAGTGCGCCGATCACGCTGCTGCATTACGTGCGTGAGCAGGGGCAGCGCGGTTTTGTTGCCGAGTTGCAGGCCCTGCAGGCGCAGCACAGCAATCTGCAGGTGCGCTGGTCACTGACCGCTGCCGGGGTTGAGTCGGGAGTCCTGACTGGGCGTTTTGCTGGCGAGCATCTGGCCGAGGTCACGCAGCTGGACCAGCGCCGCGTGCTGGCCTGCGGTCCGGCGGGGTTTGTCGCCCAGGTGCAGCAGTGGTGGCAGGCCGCCAGCTTGCCCGGTGCGCTGCAGGTCGAGGCCTTCACTGCGCCCGTGCTGCGCACCGACGTCAGCCTGCGCCAGGTGCGCCTGGGGTTTGCCCGCAGCCATCAGCAGGCGACTGCCAATAATCAGCACAGCTTGCTGGAACAGGCCGAGGCTCATGGCCTGCAGCCGGTGCATGGCTGTCGCCAGGGTATCTGCGCCAGCTGCACCTGCACCTTGCTTAGCGGCACGGTGCGTGATTTGCGCAGCGGGCTGTTGTTCAGCGAGCCCGGTCAGCCGATCCGCCTGTGTGTTAGCGCGCCGCACACTGATGTCGAGATTGATCTTTAACTTGCGAGGGAATCCCCATGCGTCTTGATCGCGAACTCTCCACGGATGAAATGAACGCCTTCGGCAACGAGCTGGACGCCCTGCGTCAACGTACGCTGGCCGATCTGGGCGAGGTGGATGCACGCTATATCCGCCGGATTCGCGCAGCGGTGCGGTTCTGTTGCTGGAGCGGACGTGGCCTGTTGATGCTCGGTTGGTTTCCGCCGACCTGGCTACTCGGCACGCTGCTGCTGGGGCTGGGCAAGATTCTGGAGAATATGGAGCTGGGGCATAACGTCATGCACGGCCAGTACGACTGGATGAATGACCCGGAGTTTGCCGGGCGCAGCTACGAATGGGATATCGCCGGGCCGAGTGACTTCTGGCGGCACACCCACAACCATGTGCACCATACCTGGACCAATGTGCTGGGCATGGACGATGACGTCGGTTATGGCGTGGTGCGGCTGTTTCCCGAGCAGCGCTGGAAGCCGTTCTACCGTTGGCAGCCGCTATGGGTGACGATTCAGGCCGTGCTGTTCCAGTACTCGGTGGCGATCCAGCACTTGCGCCTGGACAAGGTCTACAAGGGTAAGCTGAGCAAGGCCGAAGTGCGCCCGCTGATCAAACAGTTCAACGCCAAGATCCTGCGGCAGTGGGGCAAGGATTACCTGTTCTTCCCGCTGCTGGCGTTGCTGCTCGGGGCCAATGCCCTGGCGGTGCTGGCCGGTAACGTGCTGGCTAACCTGATGCGCAATCTGTGGACCTTTACGGTGATTTTCTGCGGTCACTTTACCGAGCAGGCGGCAGTGTTCAGCAAGGAGTCAGTGGTCGGCGAGAGCCGGGGGCACTGGTACCTGCGTCAGCTGCGCGGGTCCAGCAACCTGAATGGCGGGCCGCTGTTTCATATCCTCACCGGCAACCTTAGCCACCAGATCGAACACCACCTGTTCCCCGATCTGCCGGCGCGGCGTTATGCGGCGCTGGCCGTGGAAGTCCGTGAAATCGCCGAGCGTTACGGCCAGGTCTATAACAACGGCAGCTTGTGGAGCCAGTTCGCGACAGTGCTTAAGCGGATCTGGATCTACCGCCGGCGCCCGATCGAGGCGCTGCCGGCAGGCGCTTAACCGCGACCCAACTCCGTAGGGTGGATGACGCTGTTTTCATCCACCACTGCCGTTGGTGGCTGGCTGAAGCGTCAGCTACGCGCCCCGATCCACTCTACGAGGATGACCATACGCCGTAGCCCGGATGCAATCCGGGACGCTTTATGGGCATTCCCGGATTACATCCGGGCTACACGATCAGCGCGTAAACACGCAGGTCAGATAGCGGTTGCTAAAGCCGTAGCGCAGCATCGAATACAGCCGGCTAAACAGGTACAGCGGGCGCTTGCGGTAATACAGCAGTACGGCATTGCCGACCCCTTCGCTGCGGTGCTGTTTCTGTTGATCGACCTGTTTCGAGAATAAACCTTTGAACTGCCACCACTGAATCTGTTCCAAGTGCTGGCTGGCATGCAGCCCTTGCTGGCGGAACAGTGCATAAAAGCTGCGTTTGCTGAAGTCATGCAGGTGGTGAGGGTTGCCGTCCAGGGTCGGAGTGATCGGCACCGAAGCGATCACCTTGCCGCCTTCAGCCAGTAAACGCGCATAGTTGGCCAGCAGTACCTGCGGGCGCGGCAGATGCTCGATGGTTTCCAGGCTGACGATGCAATCGAAGCCCTGGTCGCTGCTGAACTGTTCGGCATCGGCGCATTCATAACGCAGGTTGGCCAGCTGGTAATGCTCGCGGGCGTAGGCAATGGCCTCTGGGTCAATGTCCACGCCGGTGACCTGCATGTGCGGGTTACGCTCGGCCAGCAGGGCGGTGCCATAGCCGCAGCCACAGGCCATATCCAGCACGCGCTGGCCGCTGAGGTGCAGGGCGGCGAATTCATAGCGCTGCATATGAATCTGCAGGCTGTCCTGGTCATCCGGGTTAAGCGGGTTGAGGTCCTTCGGGTAAATCCGTTCGATGGTATGCATGGTCATGGCAGCGCAAAGAGAAGCCGGGACTATATGTCAGGCGGCCCAGTTTTCCCACGAGCGGCATTGGCATGTTTCGTGGTTCAGCACTTTCTTTCTCGGCGGTATGACACAAGGATGGTTTGCTATGTCGACATCTTCTGCACCCCGTTATCCCCTGGTTCTGGTGCCAGGTTTACTGGGCTTTGTCAGCCTGCTCGGTTACCCCTACTGGTACGGTATCGTCACGGCGCTGCGCCGCATCGGTGCAAAAGTCTTTCCGGTGCTGGTGTCTTCGGTGCATTCCACCGAGGTGCGCGGCGAGCAACTGCTGCTGCGCATCGCCGATGTGTTGCAGCAGACCGGCGCCGAAAAGGTCCATCTGATCGGTCACAGCCAGGGCGCCCTGACGGCGCGCTATGCAGCTGCGCTAAAGCCCGAGTGGGTAGCGTCCGTTACCTCGGTAGCCGGGCCTAATCATGGTTCGGAGTTGGCGGATTTTCTCAAACGCAAAGCCCCGCACGGCAGCTGGCGCGAGCGTTTATTGGCGCGTCTGCTGCGTGGCGTAGCTCGCTGCATGGCCTGGCTGGAGCGCGGCTATAAAGGCGAAGCACTGCCGATGGATGTGGCGGCAGCGCAGCAATCGCTGACCAGTGACGGCGTGGCGGCCTTTAATGCGCAGTATCCGCAGGGCCTGCCTGAAGTCTGGGGCGGTGAGGGCGCAGCCGAGGTCAATGGCGTGCGCTACTACTCCTGGTCCGGCACCATTCAGCCGGGTATCACCGATAAAGGTGGCAACCGCTTCGATGGGCCGAATGTCGCCTGCCGGATGTTTGCCAAAACCTTTCAGCGTGAGCCGGGGCAGTGCGATGGCATGGTCGGACGCTACAGCTCTCACCTGGGCACGGTGATTGGTGATCAGTACCCGCTGGATCACTTCGACATCATCAATCAGACCTTCGGCCTGGTCGGCAAAGGCGCCGAACCGGTAAAGCTATTTGTTGAGCATGCGCAGCGTTTGGCTGCTGCAGGGCTTTAGGGGCTTAGGCTTCGTTTAGCTCGACCCAGATAGCCTGATCATCTTCGCGGATGGCAAGCTCTTGCAGCGATTGCCCGGCGCAGGGGCCGGCGACGCATTCGCCGGACTCGATCAGAAACAGTGCGCCGTGGGTGGCGCATTGGATCAGGCTGGCGCTGTGATCGAGAAACTGGTCGGGCAGCCATTCCAGGGGGATGCCACGGTGCGGGCAGCGATTGCGGTAGGCATACAGTTTGCCGTCCTTGCGCACGGCAAACAGCTTCTCTCCTGCAACCTCGAAGCCCCGGCTCTGGCCTTCAGCCACTTCATCCGGTGCACATAAACGCAACATAGGAACCTCCCCGAAAGGCCGGCATTATGCCGCCCTGGCACGGAAGTGAAAGAGGAGGGCGCATCCTTGCGCCAAGTGGAACGCTTTTTCGCGGCTAGTTAATCGCGCGGTAGACCTGTTGCTGGGTCAGATTTCCCAGACCAGATTGACCGCAGCATAGCGGCCCGGCTGGCTAAAGCGGTCGAGCGCGACTGAGTTGCTGTCCAGCCCTTGAATATCGCCCCACTGCCAGTACTGCTTGTCGGTCAGGTTGTACAGACCACCATTGACCGAGAACTGCTCGCTGACTTGCCACCAGCCATTGAGATCCAGTGTGCCGTAGCCGGAGGGCGCGAACTGTTCGTTGATCCGCGCAGCGGCAGCCTGGGTGTCGTCGATCCGTTCTTTGGCGGCAACCAGTGTCCAGGTCAGCCCTGCACCGTAGTTACTGCTGGGGGCGGTGTAGTCGATGCCCATGACTGCTTTCAGCGGGTCGACACTGTTCAGCGGGTTGCCGCTTTCATGATCTTTGCCGCGCGCATAAGCGATAGCACCGGTTGCACGGAAGCCTCTGAGCCCCCACTGATCAAGGAACAACTCGCCCTTGGCTTCGGCGCCACGAATGGTGGTTCGGTCGAGGTTTTGTTGTTGATAAGTGAGCAGGCCTGCGCCAGTTGGGTCGGCCGTGGTGACTTGTTCGATAAAGTCCTTGTAACGGTTGTAGAACAGAGCCATGGAGAAGCTGCCCTGGTTATATTTGCCGCGCAGACCAACTTCGTAGCTGTCACTGTTCTCGGCCTTCAGGCTGTTGTTGGCGAGATACTGGTAGCCATGGCCGGGGTTGGAAAATTCGCCGTAGATATCCACGGCTTCAGGTGTTTTGAAACCTGCAGCATATTGTCCGTAGATGCTGTGGGTGCCGTCGATGTCGTAGGTCACGCCAAGCTTGGGCGATAAAGCGTGGTCGCTGTAGTTGGACGGGTTCTGATCCTTACGGTTGGCGTTGAGGTACTCGGGCGTGACATCAGGTTTGAGGGTGTAGTGGTCGTAACGCAGACCCGGCAGTAGGGTCCAGCGGCCGATTTCGATGCTGTCTTGGATAAAAAGGGCGTACTGCGTAGTGGTTGGGTCGGGGAAGTCACTAAGTGGTAGTTGTTCCGCGGTGGGCGAAACGGGTACGACCGCCCCGGTATCGAGAAAAATTTCTCCGCCTTTACGCAAATTGCTGTTTTCTAAGCGCTTGGCATCAAGGCCGTAGACGAGCGTGTGGCTGGTATTCTCAGTCTGGAACCTCTTGTCAAACTGTACATTCAGGCTCCACAGGTCTTCCTCGTAACGCGAGTCCCGAGTGCGCTGGCGCTCCCGGGTTCCAGGTGGTGGCGTCGGAATAGCATTGGCAGCGCTCCAGACTCGACGTGTCTGCTCTGTTCGTTGGCGTATTTCACTGTCCTGGTAGCTGAGCTGCCAGTTGATGGTATCGACGGCGGCAAGATCCACAGCGAAACGATGCTGCAGGCTGAGGCGTTCGCGATCTGTACTGTCCTTGGCCTCGCTGCGGTCGATCAATGCATTGCTGCGCATGATGCCAAAGGTAGGCGTCGAGCTGAATGAGCTGTATTCACTGAGAACATCGCTATTCACATCGTTCTGCAGGCGCTCATAGGCCAGTTGCAGGCGGTCGGTGTCGTTATAGTTCCAGCCGGCTTTAACGAGCAGGTTTTCTTCAGTGACGTCCTGGGTGTTGGCTTCACCCCTAGCGTTACCTATGCCGCCTTGGCCACCGTACGTCTTGATTTCGTGGCCGCTGCGGTGGCTGAGTTGCACCAAACCATCAACCTGGCCGGTGCGGCCGGCAACGGTCGAACTCTTGAGCCAGCTGTTATCCGAGCCGTCATAACCGGTCTTCAGGCGAGCATAGACATCTTTGCCTTCGTCGAGGTAGTCGGCCGCGTCCTTGGTCAGGAAGCTGACCACCCCGCCGATGGCATCGCTGCCGTAGAGCGATGAGGCTGGGCCACGAATGATTTCCACCTGCTTGACGGAGTCGAGGTCGATGTAGTTACGGCGCGCGTTTTGGAACGGGCCGAATGCGAATTCTCCGGGCACGCTGGTTCCGTCCACTTGGGTCAGTACACGGTTGCCGCCAATGCCGCGGATGGTGAAGCCTGCCAGGCCGAAGCGGCTGCCGGTGCCTCCGACGGTCACGCCGGGCTCATAGCGCACCAGATCCTGAATGTTCTTCACATTCTTCTGATCGATATCGCGCTCAGTCTGTACCGACACGGTGCTTGGAACCTGGTCGAGGGTCTGTTCGGTGCGGGTTGCCGTGACGGTCACCGTATCGAACTGGTTCGGCGCTTTCTCGGCGCCAAGGGCCAGCGATGAGCTGAGTAACAGCAGGGCAAGCCAGGGGCGGCGGGCGAATGGAGGACTTCTGTGCATGGGGACTCCAGGGTCGTACAGGTGGCTTCTCTGGCCACCGGGTTGGCATCGGCGGCAAAGCTAAACGACATTGACATGCTAATGCAAATAATTATCAAATAGGTCTTGTTCGCTTTGACTGAGTCTTTGCATGTTGCGTTTGTCGCTATTTCTGCTGCTGTCGCTGGCGCTGCATATCGCCGGCTGGCTGCTGCATGGTGATGCGCAAGTGCCGGCGTTGAGTGCGGCGCAAACCCGTGAAGCGCCCCAGGTATTACGCCTGGCTGCAGTGTTGCAACAGGCCCCGCCGGCACCGGCCAAGCAGCCAGAACAACCGCAACCGCAACGCCAGGCGGTCGTGCCTAGAAAGGCGCCGGCGCCTAAGCCTGTCGTGCAGGCGCCAGTGGCCAAGGCAAAACCAGCGGTAGCGGCACAGCCAACTCAAAACCAGCCCGTACCAGAGCAACCAACCCCGGCACCCAGCCAGCCGGCTGCGGCAGTTGCATCTGCTCAGGCCATGCCTGCCAAGCCGGTTTCTACAAAGCCGGCCGCTGAAGTGCTTAGCAGCAAGCCGAGCTTTCGCGAGCCGCCACGCCAGCCGAATTACCCGTCCCAGGCGCGGCGGCGTAATCAGCAGGGCGTGGTGCTGGTCGAGGTGCGCCTGGATGAGCGCGGCCAGCAGCGCAGCTTGAATGTGCTGCGTTCCTCGGGCGTGGACAGCCTTGATCGCGCCGCTCTGGAGGCGGTTGCCAAGTGGCGCTTTCGCCCTGAAACCACAGGCGGCCAGGCCGTGCCTAGCCGCGTACAGATCCCTATTCAGTTCGCTTTGACGGCGAGCCGTTGATAAATCAGTGAGGAGTTTTCCATGAGCACACACGTCCAGCCTGTCGCGACCACCAATGATCTGTATCTGGCCTGGCAGGTGCTGCGCAGCGAGCAGCCACGCCTGCGTGCCCGCGATGCCGCCGAACGCCTGGCCGTCAGCGAGGCCGAACTGGTGGCCAGCCGCCTCGGTGTCGACGCTGTGCGCTTGCAGCCAGACTGGGCGCAGCTGCTGCCGGCACTGGGCGAGCTGGGTTATGTGATGGCGCTGACCCGCAACGAGCATTGCGTGCATGAACGCAAAGGTTATTACCGTGAAGTGACGGTGACCGGTAATGGTCAGATGGGCCTGGTGGTCTCGGCTGATATCGACCTGCGCCTATTCCTCGGTGGCTGGGCCAGTGTGTTTGCCATCGAAGAGCAGGCCGGCAAAGGCACCCAGCGCAGCATTCAGGTGTTCGACCGTCAGGGCACTGCGGTGCACAAGGTCTTCCTCACCGAGGACAGCCAGCTAAGTGCCTGGGCGCCGCTGCTGGAGCGTTTGCGTATGGCTGAGCAGAGCGCCGAACTGGAGCTGATGCCTTTGCCCCAGGCGCAGCCGGCGCAAGCCGATACCCAGGTGGATGTGAATGCCCTGCGCGTGGGCTGGTCGACCCTCAAAGACACTCACCACTTCTTTGCCCTGCTGAAAAAACACGGCACCACACGCACCCAGGCACTGCGCCTGGCGGGGCGCGAATGGGCCGAGCCAGTGGATGTGCGCGAATTGCCGAAGCTGCTGGAGCAAGCCGGTGTGCGCGAAGTGCCGATCATGGTGTTTGTCGGCAACCGTCACTGCATCCAGATTCACTCCGGTCCGGTACGCAATCTGCGCTGGATGGATACCTGGTTCAACGTGCTCGATCCCGAGTTCAATCTGCACCTGCAGACCACAGGCGTGACCGAGCTGTGGCGGGTGCGCAAGCCGAGCAGTGATGGCGTGATCACCAGTTGGGAAGCCTTCGATGCCAATGGCGAGCTGGTGGTGCAGCTGTTTGGTGCGCGCAAGCCGGGCATCCCGGAGCGTGAAGACTGGCGCGCCCTGGCCGAAAGCGCGCCAGCGCTGGAGTGCTGAGATGAGCCAGTGGTGGAGTGCGATGGGGCCGCTGGGCTGGCCGCTGGCGCTGTGTTCGCTGCTGGCGCTGGCACTGATTCTGGAGCGCCTCAGCGTGTTTTTGCGTTTGCAGCCGTTGAGCACTGCCGCCGGGCGTGCAGCAGTCAGCGCCTGTCGCACCTGTGAACGTGAGCACTGCAAAGGTCGTGCGCGTGGTTGGCGCTATGGCCTGGCGTTGTTGCTCAAACACAGCGCCTTGCCGGCGGTGCAGCGCGAAGAACTGCTCGGCTGCTGGCTGCTGGAGGAACGCCAGCGCCTCAATCGCCAGCTGCGCTTGCTGCAGCTGATTGGCATGCTGGCACCCATGCTCGGGCTGCTCGGTACGGTGCTGGGCATGCTGGAAATGTTTGCCAATATCGCCGGGCAGAACAGCCCGGTCACCCCCGCGCTGCTCGCCGATGGTTTGTGGCAGGCGCTGTACACCACGGTCTGGGGCTTGCTGATCGCCATTCCGGCGCTGGCGGCAGGGCAGGGCTTTGCCTTGTGGGCTGAGCGCTATCTGGAGGGCGTGCAGGCGTTGCTCAATCGTTGCCAGCTGGCATTGGATGGCCTGGAGCTGGAACTGCCGAGTAATCAGCCGGCCGCGCAGTGGGTGTTGTCGTGATTCGTCTGCCCGCTGCCAGTAGCTCCCAGGGCAATCTGTTGCCCGATCTGACGCCGCTGCTCGACGTGATTTTTATCGTGCTGGTGTTCTTTCTGCTGACCGCGCAAACGCCGTTGCTGGAGTTGCCCCTGCAGTTGCCGCAGAGCCGTGAAGCGCTGCCTACAGCGAGTGCCGGCAGCGGCGAGCGCATGCAAATACAGCTGTCCGCCGAAGGGAATTGGCGCTTTAACGGCACCCCGCAGACGGATTTCAGCGCGTTACGCACTGAACTGACTGCAGCCTTTGCCGCCGACAGCGCAGCGGGCCTGGACCTGGCGCTGGATCGTCAGGCACCGCTGTCGGCATTTCTCGATCTGATGGCCTTGCTGCAGCAGCAGGGCATTCAGGACAGTCGCATTCTTCTAGAGGCCAATCATGAAACGCCTTAATACTCTGCTCGCCCTGGGTGCGAGCCTGTTGTCTTGTGCCTCAGTGATGGCCGCCGAACCGTTGCCGCAACGTTGGATCAGTTCCGGCGGCTCGCTCAGTGAATGGGTGGTGGCGTTGGGTGGCGAAAGCCGCTTGGTGGGAGTGGACAGCACCAGCCAGCATCCAGAGTCGCTGCGCGCGTTGCCAAGCATCGGTTATCAGCGGCAGCTGGCGGCCGAGGGCATGCTGACGCTGCGCCCTGATATGCTGATCGGCAGTGAGGAGATGGGGCCTCCACCGGTGCTCGCGCAATTACGCGGCGCCGGTGTACGGGTGGAAATGCTCTCGGCCAAGGCGGATCTGACCAGCCTGCAGGCCAGCCTGCAGCGCATCGGCACCCTGCTGGGCGAGCCACAACGCGCCGATCAGGCCTTCGCGGCCTATCAACAGCGCTTGCAGCAGCAGGCCGACTGGCTGGTGACTGCGCAGCGTCAACAGGCGGCGCCGGGTGTGTTGCTGTTGCTCGGCCATGCCGGTGCTAGCCCAATGGCGGGCGGCAAGGACACTTCGGCCGACTGGCTGATCGAGCGCGCCGGCGGGCGCAATCTGGCCAGCCATAACGGCTTCAAGGCGCTGTCCACTGAAGCCCTACTGGCGCTTGATCCCGAGGTGGTGATCATTGCTGATCGCAGTCTTTCTGGTGACGCCGCGCGTGAGGCATTGCTGCAGCAAAATCCAGCGCTGGCGGCGACCCGGGCGGCGCGTAACCATCGTTTGCTGATGCTCGATCCGACACTGCTGGTCGGTGGTCTCGGCCCGCGTTTGCCGGATGGGCTGGCGGCCTTGTCCGCAGCCTTTTATCCTGCCAGCCAACCTCTGGTCGCCGAAGCTAAGCCCACGCCATGAATCCTGTTATTCGTCCGCGCTCACTGTTTATCGCACTGGGCCTGTTGCTGGCGCTCGCGCTCTGGTTATCCCTGGCGCTGGGGCCGGTCAGCCTGCCGCTGCTCGATACCCTCAAGGCAGCGCTGCGCCTGCTGGGTCTGGCGCAACCGGGTGATGATCTGGCCCAGGCCGAACTGATCCTCGGGCAGATCCGCCTGCCGCGCACCTTACTCGGTCTACTGGTCGGCGCGGTGCTGGCGCTGTGCGGGGTGGCGATGCAGGGGCTGTTTCGCAACCCGCTGGCCGATCCTGGGTTGATCGGCGTATCCAGCGGCGCGGCTCTGGGCGCGTCGATTGCAATTGTCGGTGGCGCGGCACTGGGTGGTTTGCCGGAAGCCTTTGCACCTTATCTATTGTCGTTGTTCGCCTTTATCGGCGGCCTTGGGGTGACGGCGCTGGTCTATCGCCTGGGCCGGCGTGATGGTGAAACCAATGTGGCGACCATGCTCCTGGCCGGTATTGCGCTGACCGCTCTGGCTGGTGCGGCCATCGGCCTGTTTACCTACCTGGCCGACGACGCCACTTTGCGTACCCTGACGTTCTGGAACCTGGGCAGCCTGAATGGCGCCAGTTACGCCCGCCTGTGGCCGCTGCTGCTGGTGACGGCGGCCGTGGCGCTGTGGTTGCCACGGCGGGCCAAGGCGCTGAATGCCATGCTGCTGGGCGAGTCCGAGGCGCGTCATCTGGGTTTTGCCGTGGAGCGGGTCAAGGCCGAGCTGGTGTTTTGCACCGCCCTCGGTGTCGGCGCGGCTGTGGCGGCGGCGGGGATGATCGGTTTTATCGGCCTGGTGGTGCCGCATCTGGTACGTCTGCTGGTGGGGCCGGATCATCGCGTGCTGTTGCCGGCCTCGGCCCTGGCCGGCGCCAGCCTGTTGCTGCTGGCGGATCTGGCCGCGCGGCTGGTGCTGGCCCCGGCCGAGTTGCCGATTGGTATCGTCACGGCGCTGATTGGCGCGCCGTTCTTCCTTTATCTGTTGCTGCGGGGGCGTACCTGATGCTGCGCGCGGAAAATCTGGCGGTACAGCGCGGCCCGTGTACGGTGTTGGCGGATATCAACCTGGAGCTGCGTCCCGGCGAAGTGCTCGGTGTGCTGGGGCCCAATGGCGCCGGCAAGAGCACCTTGCTCGGCGCCTTGTGCGGCGAACTGCAGCCGAGCCATGGCGCTGTCTGGTTGGATCAGCGGCGGCTGCAGGACTGGCCCGGCAGCGAGCGCGCGCAACGCCTGGCGGTATTGCCGCAGACCTCGACGCTGAACTTTGCCTTTCGCGTGGAAGAAGTGGTCGGTATGGGCCGTTTGCCGCACGCCAGCGGGCGTGTGCGTGATGCGCAGATTATCAAGCAGGCGCTGGAGGCAGCCGATGCCTTGCACCTGGCCGGGCGCAGTTACCTGGCGTTATCCGGCGGCGAGCGTCAGCGCGTGCATTTGGCGCGGGTGCTGGCGCAGCTCTGGCCTGGTGGGGAAGGGCAGATGCTGCTGCTCGATGAGCCCACCTCGATGCTCGATCCACTGCATCAGCACACCACGCTGCAGGCCACCCGCGCCTTTGTCGAGCAGGGCGCCGCAGTGCTGGTGATTCTCCACGACCTCAATCTGGCCGCGCGTTACTGCGATCGCTTGTTGCTGCTGGAACGCGGCCGGCCCCATGCGCTCGGTAGTCCAGAGGAAGTATTGCGCGCCGAGCCGCTACAGGCTGTGTTTGGTCTGGAGGTGCTGGTGCAGCGGCATCCGGAACGGGGTCATCCTTTAATTGTTGCTCGCTAAGGTTGTGTTTATGCGTATTGCATTACTGCTGCTGGTGGCGCTGTTGAGCGCCTGCCAGGCCTCGCTACCGGCTTTACCCGCTTGGCAAAGCCCGGAAGGTTTGCAGCAGCCTGAGCTGGGGCAGATTGTCGAGTTGCGCACCGGTGCGCAGCTGACGCCTGAGCAACTGCTGGAACGTCTGGCGGCTGCGCCCAAGGTGCTGGTCGGCGAGCGGCATGACAACCCTGATCATCACGCGTTGCAGCTCTGGCTGTTGCGTGCGCTGGCAACGCAGCGGCCACAGGGCAGTCTGCTGCTGGAAATGCTGACGCCGGATCAGCAGGCCAAGGTCGAGCAGGTGCGGGACGCCATCGCTGCAGGGCAGGCGCCGCAGGACATGCTCGGTTCTTTGAATTGGCAGCCGGGCTGGGCCTGGTCGCTGTACGGGCCGCTGGTGCAGCATGCCCTGCGTCAGCCGTATCCGCTGCTGGCGGCCAACCTCGAGCGTCGCGAGATCATGCAGATATACGCCGACGTGCCGCAGCTACAAGGTCAGGCCTCAACGGCGCAGCCGGTGCGTGAGGCATTGTTCCAGCAGATTCGCCAGTCGCACTGCAACCTGCTGCCAGAAAGCCAGTTGCCCGCGATGCTCGCCGTGCAGCAACAGCGGGATCGGCGCATGGCCGAAGCGCTGCTGGCTGCGCCGGCGCCAAGCCTGCTGTTTGCTGGCGCCTTCCATGTGCGCCGTGAGTTGGGTGTGCCACTGCATCTGCAGGATTTAGGGGCAGCGGAAGGTGTGCAGGTGCTGATTCTGGCGGAGGTCGGCAGCCAGGTTGCCACCGAGTCGGCCGATTACGTCTGGTACACCCCGGCGCAACCTGAACAGGACCACTGCGCAAAACTGCGACCCTAGCCCGACTTGCCTGCGGCTGAGCAGGTAGTCTGCGGTTTTCACCGGAGACTGCCGATGCCAGCCGCTGCCCACGCCCTGCTTACCCGCTACTTCAACGCCCTCAACGAACGCGACAGCCGCGCCTGCCTGGCCCTGCTCAGCGACGATGTGCTGCTGGATATCAACCAGGGCCCGCGTGAGCAGGGCGTACAAGCTTTTGCCGACTACCTGGAGCGCACCCAGCGCTGCTACCGCGAAAGCATCGATAACCTGCAGATCCTCACCGAGCCAAGCGGGCAGCGTGCCGCCTGCGAATTCACCCTGAGCGGTGAATACCTGAGCACCGATGATGGCCTGCCGGATGCCTGTGGCCAGAGCTATCAGCTGACGGCAGCAAGTTTCTTCGAGATTCGCGACGGCAAGATCTGCCGCGTAAGCCAGCATTTCAATCTGCCGGAGTGGTTGGCGCAGGTCGATTTCTAAAGGCTGCTGAGCGTACTTTTTGACAGGCAAAAAAAGACCCGGCAAGAGCCGGGTCAATAACCGTGATTAGCCTGATGAGGAGATAATCTGAAGAGGCCGACTGAAGGTCTCTTAAGCTTATCGGCTGATCTCGCGACCAGTTG
>Ga0209504_1002028_pt1 | contig 14298 bp, 10 predicted proteins | sample COGITO_mtgs_1005_FD_184791 | JGI IMG/M metagenome (GOLD analysis project Ga0209504, IMG submission 184791) | Pelagic marine microbial communities from North Sea - COGITO_mtgs_100511 (SPAdes) (version 2) | ecosystem: Environmental > Aquatic > Marine > Epipelagic ...
ATATAACTTTTGTTTTTGGGTTAGATGGAATTTCAATTTTATTTGTTTTTTTAACTTCCTTATTATGCTTACTATGTTTAATTTTTATTTGAAACGAATATTTTTTTAAATATTTTTTAGTAAATTTATTTTTATTAGAATTATTACTTATATTAGTTTTTTCTACACTTGATATTTTACTTTTTTATATTTTTTTTGAAGCCATTTTAATTCCAATGTTTTTTTTAATTGGGATTTGAGGCTCAAGAGAACGTAAAATTAGGGCAGCTTATTTATTATTTTTTTATACATTAATTACATCTTTATTAATGTTATCAAGTTTGTTATATATTTACTATAAAGTAGGATCATTTAGTTTTGAATATATTACTACTTACCCTTTTTCATTTAAGGAACAATTTTGATTATGGTTAGCTTTTTTCTTTTCTTTAGCTTCTAAAATACCTATGTTTCCATTTCATATTTGATTACCTGAAGCTCATGTAGAAGCACCTACAATAGGTTCTGTGCTTTTAGCAGGTATTTTATTAAAAATTGGTGTATATGGTTTGATACGATTTAATATTAGTTTATTTATAGAAGCTTCAATATTTTTTTCACCTTTAGTTTTTATTTTAGCTTTGATTGGAATTATTTATGCTTCATTCACAGCTTTAAGACAAACAGATTTAAAAAGAATTATTGCATATTCTTCAATAGCCCATATGAATTTAGTTGTATTGGGATTATTTAGTTTTAATAATTTAGGTTTAGAAGGCGGGCTTTTACAAAGTATAAACCATGGATTTGTTTCAGGAGCGCTTTTTTTATTAATTGGAGTTGTTTATAATCGGTATCACTCACGACTATTAATTTATTATGGCGGGCTTGTTTATACTATGCCAATCTATGCTAGTATTTTTTTATATTTTACATTAGCAAATATAGCTTTACCAGGTACAAGTAGTTTTATTGGAGAATTTTTATTGCTTTTAGGTACTTTTAAATTTAACATCATTAGTGGTTTTGTAGCAGCTTTGAGTGTTATTGTTTCTGGTGCATATTCTTTATGATTAACTAATCGATTACTTTTTGGTAATTTAAAAATTAAATTTACTAATATATATAAAGATATAAATATTCGTGAATTTATGATTATTTTACCTTTAATAATTTTTGTTCTTTTATTTGGTATTTTTCCTAATATTATTTTAAAATTTATCCAAACTTCTTATATTTATATTATTTATTTTCAATAAATTTATTTTTTAATGCTTGCTTTAATTTTATTTGCTCCATTCCTGGGGTTTTTAAGTGGTTCTGTTTTTGGTTTTCGATTAGGTTTTGGTGCATGTTTAATAACTACAAGTAGTATTTTATGTGCTTTTTTTAGTTCTTTAATTTTATTTTATAAAGTATTAGTTTCAAATGTTATATTTAAAATAAATATTGGAAGTTGAATTACTTTAAATTTACTACAAGTAGATTGATTTTTTTGTATAGACAGTTTAACCGTTATTATGCTTTTAGTAGTTACTTTTATTTCAACTTTAGTTCACGTATATTCTACAGAATATATGGCACATGATCCACATCTACCTCGTTTTATGGGTTATTTGTCTTTTTTTACCTTTTTTATGTTAATTTTAATAACAGCAAATAATTTTTTACAACTTTTTTTAGGTTGAGAAGGCGTAGGTTTATGTTCATATTTATTAATAAATTTTTGATTTACACGAATTCAAGCAAATAAAGCTGCTATAAAAGCTATGCTTATAAATCGTATTGGTGATTTTTTTTTACTTTTTGCTATTTTTTGTATATATAATATTTTTGGTACTTTAAACTATGATATAACCTTTAGTTTAGCTCCTTTTTTTAAAAAAATTTATTTTAATTTTTTAGGTACTTATTTTTTAATTTTAAATTTTATTTGTTTATTATTATTTATAGGAGCAATGGGTAAGTCAGCACAAATAGGTTTACATGTTTGATTGCCTGATGCAATGGAAGGACCAACTCCAGTATCTGCTTTAATTCATGCAGCTACAATGGTAACAGCTGGAATTTTTTTAATTATTAGATGCTCATTTTTTTTTGAATTTGCTCCTTTAATTTTAGAATTTATTGCATATATAGGATCACTTACAACATTTTTTGCAGCAAGTACAGGTTTATTTCAAAATGATGTTAAAAAAACTATTGCTTATTCAACTTGCAGTCAACTTGGTTATATGATATTTGCTTGTGGCCTATCCATCTATGATGTAGCTCTTTTTCATTTATCAAATCATGCCTTTTTTAAAGCGTTACTTTTTTTGGCAGCTGGATCGATTATTCACTCTACTTTTAATGAACAAGATATTCGAAAACTAGGAGGTTTAAAAACATTACTACCCTTTTCATATAGTATTTTACTAGTAGGATCTTTAGCGTTAATTGGCTTCCCCTTTTTAGCAGGTTTTTATTCAAAGGATTTAATTTTAGAAATAGCTTTTTCTAAACAAAATTTTTTTTCTTATTTTTGTTATTTTTTTGGCTCAGGTGCAGTTTTTTGTACTTCTTTTTATTCAACACGGCTTCTTTTTATGATATTTTTATCAGAGCCTAATGGTAACAAATTAATTTTATTAAAAGCCCATGAGTCCTCTTTTTTAATAGGCGTACCCTTATTTTTATTAGCACTACTAAGTATAACGGTAGGATTTTTATCAAAAGATTTTTTTGTAGGATTAGGCACGCCTTTTTGAGGGAATTCTATATTTTTAAACCCAAATGCTTTTATAAAAGCAGATTCAGAATTTATTAACTTTTTTTATAAAATTTTACCCTTGGTTTTAAGTCTGTTAGGAACATTTGCTGCTTCCATTTTATATTTATATAATTTAAATTTATTTTTTAAATCAAACCAAAGTAAATTTTCCTTATTTATAATCAATTTTTTAATAAAAAAATGATATTTTGATAAATTTTATAATCAAATTTTTGGTTTAAAGATTTTGGATTTTAGTTATACTTTCTCTTATAAAGATATAGATAGAGGTATTTTAGAATTTTTTGGAGCCTTAAATTTGGTAAAAACAATAGAACAATATTTTATAAAAATAAAACAAATTCAACCCGCGTTTTTTATACAAATGTTATCTTCTATATTAATTTTAATTTTTTATGTTTGTATGTTAATAGGAAATTCGATTGCTATATATAAATTTTTAATGCCATTTTTTATATTAACAAGCATTATTTTTATTTAAAAACTATTAAAATATTTATAATGTTTTATACTTAAAGTTTAAAATTGGGAGTTGAACCCAAATATAACAGTCATACGACTATTCGCTTTACCAATTAAGCTATTTCAAAGACCACAATTTTTTTTTTAAAAAATTGATAAAAATAAAAAATATAAACTACAAACAAAATTTATATTTTTTTAAGCGAAGAATTTGATTTCTTTTGGTTGAACTCTAACCATTTTAAACAATTTTTTTTTAAAAATATTTTTTTTTGAAAAGCATCGAAATCAACGCCTTTAATTGCTATAATATTTTTAAATTCAGCTTTAAAAATTGTTTGAAATAGTTCTTGTTTATAAGCTTTTTTAAAACAATTTACTTGGTTTTGTGGAATACCAAATGAATTATTTATTCAATAAACAATAACCCCTTTTTTTTCAAATTGAGTTAGAAGATTAAAAACTACAGTTCCATACAACGAATCTATAAGATTCTGGAAAACACTGTGGCCAGTTTTAGCAGCATGAAATGTTTTTTTTTGATTTACTTCAAAACCCATACGCTTTCCACGTGATTGCTTAAAAGCCTTTTTAAAATCAAAGCTTACTTTTTTTGTTTTGTTAACATGAAAATATGTTTTATTTTTTTTTCAAAAAATACATACTGAAGTATTTGGATTTCTTTTATTTAAAAACTTCAAAAATTCAAAAAAACCAGAAAAAATTCTTTTAAAATTCCTATAAAATCAATTAAGAATAGGAAAAAAATTTTTTTTTTTTAATATAAAATTATTACATGTATCATTTTTAATTTGATATTTTTTTCAAAATTTAGCTGATTCTATCAAGGGTGTACCACCATTAAAAAAATAGTCTATCAATTCTGTTAAAAAGTCAATATCAGAAAAAATTCAGCCAAATTTTTCTAGCAAAGAATTTTTTGGGTTAGTAAATAATTGCTTTAATGCTAAAACAGAAACTGTATTGGAATTTACAATTCCAGCCACTGCCAAATCACCAAAAAGTAGACTATACACTTCCAATAGTATATTGCAAGGTTTTAAAAAAGCTAGCTTTTTATTTCTTTCATCCACTAAACAATCCTGGAGAAAATAAAAGGTATTTGTAAAAAGCACTGCTTCATGTGTTAGTAAACCAACACAGGTTATATTTATCTTTAAAAAAAATTTAAGTAAATTTGACTTTTGATTCGATACAATTGAATTTAAAGCATAAATTTCCAAAATACTATTTAAAATTTTTTTTGAAAAAAAACACTCACTGCTTAAATTGTGTAAAAAAAACTTTAGTTTTTTTTTTAACAAAATTATATTTACAAAAAATGGAACTTGTTGAATTTTTTCTAGTTCATCTAAATAAATATTTTTACAAACAGTAAAGCTTTTAAAATCAATTGTTTTAGCTTTAGCAATATTATTAGGAAATAAAATTCTTGAAGAACTTTCAAGCAAAGGTTTTTTCAATTCTAAATATTTTTTAATTAACAAATCAAATGGAATTTTACTTAAATCAAGAGTATTGAAAAAAATAACACTAGACGAGGATGAGAACGAGGGCTTAACTGAAATCAAAGGAAAGCCCTCCTCTATTAATGAGGCTAAAACATCATTAATAAAATCACGAATAATATAAATTTCATCTTTCACTCTATAATTATCAAGATATATCATATCACTTTTTTTAAGCGATTTCATTTCTCTATAATAACAAAGTAAGTCAGAATTTTCGTTTAATAAAGATATCGTGATTATTTTAATAAAAGGATTTAAAAATAGATAAACTTTATTTGGTGGTATATTCGAAAAGCATGCCTTTTGATAAAGGATAACCTCTAAAAGGGTACTTTTAATAAAAAAGTGAAATTGAGGACTAATTTTCTGAAACAAAAAAAAATCTTTTTCAGAATAAGTAGATGAAGAATAAAAACGTATTGTAGTCTGAAATGAAGAAGAATGTAAAACAATTCTTTTTGAAATAATAATAGAGTCTGAAGGCAAAACAACTGCTTTTCTATTTAAAAGCGGTAAAGAAGGTAAAGCAATTCTTTTTGAAAAAAGAAAAGAAAAAACGAATAAGAAAAAGAAAAAAGGTACAATGTCGAATTGTTCTAAAGGACTAAAAAAAAGCATAAATTTTAAATTATTTTAAATTAAGAACCTCACCAATATATACTAATAAATAAAAAAAGTCAAACCACATCAACAAAATGCCAATACCTGGCAGCAGCTTCAAAGCCACAATGATGCTCAACTATAAAATGATTTTTGCCTACTCATCTTAAACTAATAACATGAAACCCATAAAAAAAGGTATATTAAAAGCATTTAAATTTTAGGAAAAAAGTGTTTTTAGAATAAAAGGACTCGAACCTTTAAATAATCATATCAAAAACGATGGCCTTACCTGTTTGGCTATATTCTAAGGGAAATGCATTAAGTTTAAAAAAAAAAAATTCATAATCATATTTATATATCTCTTAAAATAGGAGTTGAACCTATAATCACGCAGTTAACAGCTGCTCGCTTTACCATTAAGCTATTTAAGAACAATTTTAATTATTTTAATAATAGTTTAAAAAAACTATATTTTTAATATTTTATTTTCTATAAAACCAATACAAGGAAAAAGGACTAAAAAAATAAAAAAATAAAAAAAAGTAGCTATCATTCCAATAAAAATAAACGGGTTTTCTACAGGATTTTGGCCAATTCAACCTAATAGTAAAAAATCAGAAACTAAAAATCAATAAAGAATAGAATATAAAGGTCGAAAAAGGCTGCTTCTAACAAAAGAAATATTTAATGGAAGTGATAATAGTACTAATATAGCACTAATCATTGCAACAACTCCACCAAGCTTGTCTGGAATTGACCGTAAAATTGCATAAAAAGGTAAAAAATACCATTCAGGTACAATATGTGGCGGCGTAACTAAAGGATTAGCAGGAATATAATTATCAGAATGCCCTAAAGCATTGGGAAAAAAAAAAATTAAAAATATAAAACTTGCTAATAAGATTAAAAAAGCATATAAATCTTTAACATAAAAATAAGGGTAAAAAGGCAGAGAATCAATATTTGTATTTAAACCCAAAGGATTGTTAGAGCCTTCTTGATGAAGTAATGTTAAATGTAATAACGTAAAACCTGCGATAATAAAAGGTAATAAATAATGTAAACTAAAAAATCTATTTAAAGTGGCATTATCTACAGAAAACCCTCCTCATAATCACTCTACAATGCTTGAGCCAATTAAAGGGATAGCAGAAAATAAATTAGTAATAACCGTTGCACCCCAAAAACTCATTTGGCCTCAAGGTAAAACATAACCTAAAAAAGCAGTTGCCATTGCAATTAAAAAGATTATAACACCACTAAATCATAAGAAGGCTCTTGGTTTAATATACGACCCAAAATAAATTCCTCTAAATAAATGCGAATAAAGAACAATAAAAAACATAGAAGCTCCATTAGCATGTAAATATCGTAACAATCATCCAATATTAACATCTCGCATAATATGCTCTATACTATTAAAAGCAAAATGTATATGTGCAGTATAATGCATGGCTAGAAAAATTCCTGTTAATAATTGAATAACTAAACATATACCTGCTATTGATCCAAAACTTCAAAAATAATTTAAATTTATTGGTGTTGGATAATCAACAATATGACTAGCAATAAAAGAATTTATTGGATAGTGGGTTCATCTAATTCTACTTTCTGTTAATTGTAAAAAGGTCATAAAATATTAAAAAGGTAAATTTAAAATTAAATTTTATAAAAAATTATAAAAAACTTTATTTTATTTAAAGCTTCGAAAACCTAAGCGTTTTTTACGACGCTTTTTTTTTGCTTTGCAACCATTAAAAGCTTTACTATATTCAAAATTAATAGATATAGCATTTTTAAAAATATTTTTTAAAATTAATTTACGAAATTTTTTTGGTACTTTTAAAGAATACATATAAAAAATATTTTTAGTTTTAAACTTTTTTTGTCATTGTTGTAATTCTTTAAAAAACGACTCTAAAAATATTCTACCATAAAAAAAAAGTTGACGTTTTGATGGATTTATTTTGGTAATACCAATAGAACGAACATAAATAGTTTTTTGACCACTAATAGATCAAAAAGTACAATAAATATTATTTGAAACAAATTTAATGCTAATACAATGACTAATAGTTTTTTTTAAAAAATTTGCTTTTTTTAATTTTAAATTTTTTTGTTTAAAAATTAATGGAGTATTTAATTGAAAAAACGTTAGTTGTAAAACTACTTTTTTTGAAGTTAATTTTAACATAATAGTTTTTTTGTTTGAGCATTTGTATGCGTACGTTGGCCTCTAATAGGGTAATTTTTTGCATGCCGAATACCTTTTCAACTTCTAATATCAAAAAAAAATTTAATTCTATTTCTAACATATTTTTCTAAAGGTTGACCTAAAAATAATTTTTTTAATTGTTTAAAAATTTTTTTTTGATGCACTTTTTTTATAGAAGTAGGAGCATTTTTAGTATTAACACCAGCAAAGAAATATATTTTGTTTATTGTTTTTTTTCCTAACCCAAAAATTTGGTAAAAGCTATTAAAAATATTTAAACGTTCTATTTTCATAAATATCAATATATTTTAATTAAAAGAACCTGCTTGTAAATATAAAATATTATAAAAATCTCGGCTTAATAGAAAAAAATCTTTTTCATTTAGTGCATATAAATTTTTGATAATTACTATTTGATTTATATAAAAATCAATTTCAACAAAAGTATGCAAAAATATAGCTGTTTTTAATTTATTTTTAAAAGTATGCTTTTTTATATTCAATATATGAATAACATCCCCTTTAATTAAAGAAATTAAATACTTTAATTTAGTATTATTTAAAAAAATTTTGTTTTGTTTAATATAATGTTTTACTCAAAAAGTACTAGGAAAAAAATTTAATCTAAAAAGCAATATTTCAATTTTATATTCCGCTTTACAAAGCAAGGATTGAAAATAAGAACTAAATTTATTAGATTTATTATTTTTATAAATTTTTTTAAAAAATATATTTGAAAGAGTATTTGAAAAAAGAATTTTAAGCATTTTTTTTAAAATAATTTGATTACCAAAAACTAAAAATAATTTTTCTCAACGATTAATATTACAAAAGTTTTTACTATAATATTTAAATTTTAATTGCAGAGTTTTTTGTTGTTGTTTTTGTAAAATTAATTTTTGAATTTTCTTTCATTTTGAACGATGAAATTTAAGAATTTTTTTTTGAGGAATACAAATTAAAGGGGAAAAAATTTTACTAAATTGTTTATAACGGAAAAGGTTCATTACAAATTTTTTAAAAGAAATTTAAGACTAATTGCTTTTGGGGCATTTAATTTTAAAAAAGAAATTAAATTTACTACTTGGGATTCGAGGATATAAAATGTTATAGAACCAAAAAATTTTATTAATTGAAATTGTTCTCTAGCTTTTTTATGAACATGTGGTGATTTTAAAAAAATAGCTGTTTTTATTTTTTTTTTAAAATAAAATAAATTGTATTTTAAACGATATTTTTTAAAAAGGTTTTTTAAAAAAGAAATAAATAAATTTAGTGTATTAAGATTATAGGATAAAATTTTTAAAAAAATAATTTTTTTCATTAAAGTATAAAATTTAATTAAAACAAACAAATTAAAAGTAAAATAAATATAAAAATAGTTTTTATATATTTTTTCAAAAAAAAGGCAAATTTTTTACACATTTTTTATTATTACAAACTAAATTTTTAAACTTTAAACTTATAAAAAAGAAAGACTCCTCTAAAATTAATTTATTAGTAATTTGCTTGAAAAAAATATTAAAATTATATAATACGAAAAAGGGAATTTTAGAATTTAATTCTGTTAAATTCTTTTGAACAAAAAAGAAAGGCGTTTTATAAAAAAAATTATAATTACTTTTTTTTAAATTTGTAAAAACTTCAACAAAATAAAAAAATAAAAAATTTTCTATTTGTTTGTCAGTTAATAAATATAATTTTAAATTAAAATCAGTTTCATTTTCTTTTAAAAACCCTTGTGAAGCAATAAAAAAATTAATTTTAACTAAAGGCTGTGTTCCAAAAAAAGAAAAGAAAAAAAAGAAAAGAATACGCTGTGCTTGAATACTATTTATATTTTTTTTATTGCCTTCAATAATTAAACTTTTATTAAAATTTAAGGTTAAAAGAATTTTTTTTATTTTAGGCAATTTATATAAAGTTTTTAATTTATATTTATATAACAAATCAAAATTTGATAAGTATTTATTAAACCAAGGATTAGTAGAAAATTTAGTTTTTTTAAAAGGCATAAATCGATATATATATATGAAAAAATAAAACAAAGCAAATTTTTTTAGTAATGTGTATTAAATAATATTAAATAAAACTTACTTTTAAAAAAAATTAAAAATTAAACTTTTTCAGGTGTTAAACAAATAGTAATTAAATAAAAAAATAATATTACAGAAATAAGTGAAATATTTGAGCCAAAAGAAGCTATAGCATTTCATCCTGAAAAAGCATCTGGAAAATCTGGTATTCGACGAGGCATTCCAGCTAAGCCTAAAAAATGCATTGGAAAAAAAGTTACATTTACACCTAAGAAAAAAGTTCAAAAATGAAGCTTACCAATTAATTCAGAAAGATTTAAACCAGTAATTCGATTAAATCAAAAATAAAATCCTGAAAATATACCAAAAACAGCACCCATAGATAAAACATAATGAAAATGAGCAACTACATAATAAGTATCATGCATTAAATAATTTAATGAAGAATTTGATAAAATAATACCAGTTAATCCACCAATTGTAAATAAAAAAATAAAGCCTAAAGCAAAAAGCATGCTTACATTTAGTTTAATACTACCGCCTCACAATGTAGCAATTCAACTAAAAATTTTTACACCCGTAGGTATTGCAATAATCATAGTAGCAGCGGTAAAGTATGCGCGTGAATCAACATCTAAACCAACTGTAAACATATGATGGGCTCATACTAAAAAACCTAAAAAACCAATAGAATTCATTGCATAAACCATACCAATATAACCAAAAACTGGTTTTTTTGAATGCTTGGCAATAACTTGACTAATAATACCAAATGCAGGTAATATTAAAATATAAACTTCAGGATAGTGATAGACAAAGTAGGCTTGCACCGACGGCCTCACACAAAACCGTACAAACACCTCTCAATGTATACGGCTTTTGACAAACGCTAACTACTTAATAACTTGAATTGATATGTAACAATTTTATTTGTTATAATTATAAATTGTTTAAGCTATTAATATCTTATATTATGAGCTACTAATCATTTATGAAGAATTTATAAATTATCTTCAAAAAATAAACCTATAGGTTAATTTAATTGACTACATAGTCCACCTTGTTATTTATACAACTCAATTTAATTATTAATGATCTTTTGTTTACTACGTTTTAAAAAAATGGAGGAGGCTCACTCCGTATAATAACTATGATCTACATAAAAAGAAATAGCAAGAGCATTAGGACTAGCTTTAAACCAGTGACCATACATAGGTTTAAATAATTTACAAAGAAGTATCAATCATGTAACTTTTCTACGTCGTTCTATAAATTTTTTTGGTGAGACGTTTCAAGCTCAATAAAATTGCCAAGTTCTCCCTGAGGGAGTAAGAAGTCCTTGGTAGTACCTTTCAATTAAAACACTTTTTGAAATGCTTTTATATTTACTCGTAATAAATCTTCAAGTACGAAATCAAACATAATAATCCAATCTAGAAAACACCCTTAAAGCACCTATTCCAAAATAATTTAACCATAAGCTAAGTAGTGTATTTAATTCAATTATGATTTTATAGATGGATTTATTTATGGAAGTTCTGTTTAGTACGGCTTTAATTTTCTTTTTAAATTTGATAACACTTTCATTAGAAGGGTAAATGTATAATCCTCTCCGTAATTTTTGCATTCCTGCTATTCTTTGTTCTGTTATTTTTGACGCTTTTTGTATACTAATATTATGAAATGTAAAACCAAGAAAATTAAATTTAGACTGATTTTTTCATTGAATTCGATTGCTTTCACTATTAACTTCTAAACCTCGTTTTAAAAGAAATATTAAAATTTTTTTTTTCATTAAATCTACCTGTATATTGTCATTACATAGAATTATAAAATTATCTGAAAACCTTATACACTGGTTTATCAGAGTTTTTCGAACCACAGATTGCTCTTGCTTAAACTTATTTCCAATTGATTTAATAAATGAATATTTTTCTTTATCAAATACTATTTTTTGAGTAGGAATTATAAATTTTTCTAATCCATTTAATGTAAAATTGACCAAGGACGGACCTATCACGGACCCTTGTAAAAAGCATAAAGTATTCTTATTTAATATACCTTGAAAACTTACAAGCGCTTTTAATCAACTTTTTAAAATACCTACATATTTTTTTGGCATGGGATAATGATCTAATAAAAAATTAAAATTTACATTATAAAAAAATCCTTTTACCTTAAAAAGTAATAAATATTTAGTAGGACTAAAATACCTGTGATTTTTTATTTTGTATTGTGGGTCTGGTCTAGTATAAAGTTTTGCACATATAGCTCCAATTGCTTGATGTGCATTTCTACCTTTTCGAAAAGCGTAACTATTTTTATCAGCATGTACATCTATAATAGGTTCCATAACTTGTAAAAATAATGTTTGTACTATTCTATCTTTTATTGTAGGAATGCACAACGGGCCCTTTTTTTTATTTTTAGTAACCCCTAAAAAAGGGAAATTTTTATTTTTTAATAAAGTGTTTTCTTTCAAATCTAATAGATAAGACAGCAAATTTTCTTTGATTAAAATCTTTCCATTCACCCCTGGTGTTTTACTTCCTATGGATTGATGTACAGTTTCTATAGCAAAGATCCGCATGTCTAGATTACTGACTCAACTATTAACTTGTAATTCAACTTGTGCCGAATGTAGTCCGTATTCCTGTGACAATATTGCTAAGTATTTTTGCCGAAGCACTACAAGTTTATGAACTTGTTGACTAAACTTAAGCATTGGTCAAATACCTTTCTTTATTTTTTCAATTAATAGAGGTGTAAGGGTATTAGCCTCACTTTGAATTTCTTTCTTGGTTTTAATAAGATGTCTTAAATTCCCACCTATAAATGTTCCAGTTGTTTGTCCGTTTGTTCCCAGGATATTAATCCCTTCGTAAACGTCTCACTTATTACTACTATTATTTACTTTACATGAATAATATCTCTTTTGTAGAGAAACTCTTTTTGGTGACATTAATAACAGAGTTGAAAATAATAAGGGGTTGCTTAAAATAAAAGTACTGTTTTCTAAAAAAAATTTGGTTCCCGTGTGGTCTGTACCTTGATATGCATTTCAAATTTGAGTTTTATTTATCAGAGCACGCAGCGGCACAGCTACTTGCAATAACTCTCTTCTATTACGATAGTCAAACCTAAATAGTAGAATATACGATTTTCCACTAACCATTCAGTTAAATTCGGCTCCCAAAAATTCCATGGTAAGTTTGAGTTTGTTCCCAAGTCATTGCTTAACCATGCAGTTTACATTTTGCTTAGCTAGATCTCAGTCTGACAACTGTTTAAGATCAACTCTTATTTTGCTTACCCGCCCGTGACCAAAAAATCAAAATAAATGTTGGTATAAAATAGGATCACCACCACCTGCGGGATGATAAAAGGAAGTATTAAAATTTCGATCCGTAAGTAACATTGTTATAGCACCTGCAAAAACGGGTAATGAAATTAATAGTAAAAATGAAGTTATAAATAACGCTCACACATATAAAGGTAAACGATACATGGTCATACCTGGCAGACGCATATTTATAACTGTAGTTATAAAATTAATTGCACCTAAAATAGAAGCTGCTCCAGATAAGTGTAAACTAAAAATTGCTAAATCTACAGCAGGGCCTGGGTGACAAAGAGTAGTACTTAAAGGAGGATATACAGTTCAACCTGTACCAACGCCGACACCTACTAAAGTAGAAGTTAAAAGCAATAATAAAGAAGGTGGAAGCAATCAAAAAGAAATATTGTTCATTCGTGGAAATGCCATATCAGGGGCACCAATCATAAGAGGTAAAAAAAAATTACCAAAACCACCAATTAATATTGGCATAACCATAAAAAAAATCATTAAAAAAGCATGCCCAGTAATTAATACATTATAAAGTTGGTAATTCCCACCTAGAGTATGACTTCCAGGTTGAGATAATTCCATACGAATGATCATCGACATAAAAGTACCTAAAACGCCAGAAAAACCACCAAAAATTAAATATAAAATGGCAATATCTTTATGATTAGTGGAAAAAAATCATCGAAATAAAAAAAAAATACTGTTAAATTTTTTTTCTGTAATAGAAATCACTTTAAAAAGTTTTATTTATATAAAAAATATATAAAAAACTTAATTTTATATTAAATTTTAAAAAAATTGAAAAAAATCATAAAGCATAAAAATATAGAACACATTTAAGTTGTAGAAAAAAAAAGTTATTTAAATGTTATGCACTATAAAAAATTTATTTAAAAAAAGCTAAAAAATTTTCAGAACGTGCTAATTGACGTGGAACTAACTTAATTTCTTTTTTAGCCTTCAAATTTAAAGTTAATAAAATTGCTCCCAAAATAGCAATTAATAAAACTAAACCCCCTAATAAAACACAAAAAATATAATCATTATAAATAGCTTGCCCTAAACATTGTAAATCAACTATGAAATCAAAACTATTATTACAATTTTCTTCTAAATCAAGAAAATTATCTGTTAATGTATCAAAAGAAATTAAAAACGAGAAAAAAACTGGAACTAAAGAAAAAATTAAAAAAAGTATGGCTTGTTTAAATAAATGAAAATCATATTGGCGTAAAGAATCAATAATTTTAACTTCTAACATCATAATAACAAATAGAAATAAAACTGCAATAGCTCCAACATAAATTATTATATAAATTAATGCAAAAAAACTAGAGTTAAAAGTTCAA
>Ga0209504_1002038_pt1 | contig 14260 bp, 16 predicted proteins | sample COGITO_mtgs_1005_FD_184791 | JGI IMG/M metagenome (GOLD analysis project Ga0209504, IMG submission 184791) | Pelagic marine microbial communities from North Sea - COGITO_mtgs_100511 (SPAdes) (version 2) | ecosystem: Environmental > Aquatic > Marine > Epipelagic ...
CTGCTGGCTGAGGCTGAAGTGCCTTACGAGCAGGTGTTCGAGATGGACGACATCAACTCCGAGTTCGGCCAGGCCGACGTGGTGCTGGTGCTCGGTGCCAACGACGTGGTCAACCCGGCGGCGAAGAACGATCCGAAGTCGCCAATCGCCGGCATGCCGATCCTCGAGGCTTATAAAGCCAAGACCGTGATCGTCAACAAGCGCTCGATGGCCAGCGGCTACGCCGGCCTGGACAACGAACTGTTCTACCTGGACAAGACCATGATGGTCTTCGGCGACGCCAAGAAAGTCATCGAAGATATGGTTAAAGCGGTCGACTAAACCTCACCGCTGCGTTGTAGAAAAAGCCCGGCTGAAGAGTCGGGCTTTTTTCTGTCTGCTCGATCAGGAAAGTGTTTTTGCCAAGGAAAAATCTGAAAAACAGGTCAGCTGTCACATAAGTGCAATTTGCAACTGTACCTATATAGATTCACTGAGTTTTAGCTATCTATGTAGGGCTTTTCTCTGCTTTCGTATGGTTTTTAGGCTAAAGCACTTATGGCCAGTACAGTTGAATGCAAAACAGGCTAAACAGTTACAAAGCAAACTATCTATTTGTGCTGCAATTTCATCCAGCTGTGGCTACAGCGAAGCGGGGGCAACGGCAATAATTCTCCCATCGCAACACACCACTGACCCGCCACAAGCGGAAGGATGACCATCATGGAACGTACCCTCAGTTCCGACCTGTTTTTTGATCACAGCCAATCCACCGGCTCCAGCGCTCTGCCGCTGCGTATGCTGGCTTCTGTTCTGCAATGGCAGCGCCGCGTTGTTAGCCGCCGCCAGCTTGCTCGTCTGGACTCCCGTCTGCTCGCAGACGCCGGTATCAGCGAAGCACAGCGTCAAGCTGAACTGAGCAAGCCTTTCTGGCGTTAACTGCCGCCAGACACCGATTTCTGCTCCTCCCTTTATGGGATTTTTGAAAGCTCCAGCGCCCTGCGTGCTGGGGCTTTCTTTTTATGTGGCGGGAAAAGTGCCCAGGCAATGGCTTGGCTGTAACAGTCTGCTGCGCTGTTAAGCAGTACAGTTCTTTTAAAAAGCTAACTGCGCCATAACAATTCCTGTGCGCTGTCTCTGCATCTGCTGCTCCCGTCCGCGCACCATAGGCTGCCCTCTTCTGTCTTTGACAAGGAATTGCGCCATGGAACGCACGCTCAAACACCAGCCCTCGCAAAACACTCAGGTAAATCACCCGCTCTGGTTACGTGTCTATGCAGCGCTGTGCAGCTGGCAGCGCAATGTGCGTACCCGCAGCCAACTGGCGCGCCTCGATTGCCGCCAGCTGGCGGACGCAGGCATCACCGAGGCGCAGCGGCAGGCTGAACTGGCCAAGCCGTTCTGGCGCTGAGCCGCCTGGCAACCAACCCGTACAGTGAGGGTCTACACTGAACCCAGCCTGTCTGTTGGGCCTTTTCAGGAGTGTGGATATGAATGCGATAAAGACCTTGAGCCTTGCGGCATTACTGGCGCTGGCCGGCACGGCAAGCGCCACCAGCTTTGTGGTCACCACTGATGCGGTGGTCGGGGCCGTCGGGGCCACCTCGGAAGCGAGCTCCGATGTGTCCTCGTCCTTTACCGATGACAAGATCGTGCTGGCCGCGCGCGACGATGCTGCCGCCTTTGTTGCCAGCCAGGGCGACATCCGTGGGGTGCGCCTGGAGGCCGCTCTGCAGCATATTCGTCAGCAGGTGCCGACGCTGCAGGGCGATGATATGCAGTTGGCGACGGCGATCCTTAGCCTTTGAGCGCGCTCCGCCAGCGCTTGGCCAGAAGCGCTGGCGGAACTGTGTGGCACACTGCCCGTCTAAGCCAGTCCAACCGACGTGATGGCTGATTATTGGAGATGCATATGCGCCCTATCTTGCTCAGTGCCGTAGTTGCAGTTGTTCTGCTCAGTGCCACCGCACAGGCGCAAACCCTGGTGGCGACCAGCAATATCATCGTGCGTGCGCTGGATCGCACCTTCGATTTCACCTCGGATACCACCACCTCGGTGCGCGATTCGAAAGTCGTACTCGCGGCGCGTGACGATGCGGCCAGCTTCGTCGCCAGCCAAGGGCAGATCCGTGGCGCGCAACTGGAAGCCGCTATTGGCACCATCCGCAGCCAGGTGCCTGAAGCGCAGGGCGCCTCCGACCTGGTATTGGCCGAAGCCATCCTGGCACTGTGAGTTGGCCGCGTGCCTGGCTGTTCGGGCTGGCGTTACTGGCCAGCACCTGCAGTCAGGCCGAGTTGCGCCTGCAGCTAGCGGATGCCGAACTCAGCCCTGCTGAGCGTCAGGCCAGCCAGCAACTGTTGCAAGACGCGCTGGCCGCCTTGCCGCCACAGCTTAAACAGCAACTCGACCGCCGCGTCAGCGTGCGCTGGCGCAATCTGCCCGCGCAGGTGTATGGCCGCGCCGGGCGTTTCAGCGGTATTGAATTGAATGCCGCATTGCTGCCGGCATTGAGCGACGGCAGCAGCGCCACCACCCTAACCAATCGCCCCCATGGCACTGTGCGCCGAGAGTTGCTGGCGACCGTGCTGCATGAAATTACCCATCTACATGACCGTGCCCAGCTCTGGCCGCAGGCGGACAGGCAGCTGCAACGCCAGTGTCGCCAGCGTGAACAAAGCTCAGGAGTCGTTGGCCTGCCGGATCACTGCCGTGGCCAGACGGCGCGGCGCTTTACCCTGAGCGATGATCCGCTGCTGCTCGATCTGGCTGGCTGGCCGCAGCAGGTCGGCCGGCGTGGCGCGCGTGAGCAGGACAATCATCAGGTCGAGCGCAGCCCGGATAGCTATGAGCTGAGCAATCCACGCGAGTTTCTCGCCGTGAACATGGAGTACTTCCTTCTCGACCCCAGCTACGCCTGTCGTCGGCCCTCGTTGGCGCGTTACCTGAGTGCGCATTTCGCCTGGACGCCAGCGAATCAGCAGCCCTGCGCCGAAGGCTTGGCCTACCTGAATGCTGGGCGCGACTTCGCCCGCCAGCCGCTGGGTAGCATCGACCCGCAGCGCGTCTATCAGGTGGATTACCTGTTGGCCGAAGCCAACGACGCGCTGGCCAGCCGCTGGGGCCACAGCATGCTGCGTTTAGTCATCTGCGCGCCTGGGCGGCCGCTGGGGCCGGATTGCCGGCTGGATCTGCAGGAGCATCTGGTGCTGTCCTACCGCGCCTTTGTTGGTGACGTGCAGCTGTCCAGCTGGGATGGTCTGACCGGGGTTTATCCGTCGCGGTTGTTCGTTCTGCCGCTGGCCCAGGTGATCGAGGAGTACACCAAGGTTGAGCTGCGCAGCCTGGCCTCGGTGCCGCTCAAGCTGGACCGCACGCAGCTGGAACAACTGGTGACCCGCGCCGCCGAGCAGCACTGGAGCTACGACGGCGACTACTGGTTTATCTCCAACAACTGCGCCGTGGAAACCCTCAAACTGCTGCGCAGCGGCAGCCAGCACCCGCGCCTGCATGCGCTCGACAGCATCATGCCCAACGGTTTGCTCGACACCCTAGTGGCGCGCGACCTGGCCGACCGCAGCGTGCTGGACGATTCCGCCGAAGCCCTGCGCCTGGGTTATCGCTTTGATTCGTTTCGTGACCGTTACCAGGCCATGTTCAGCGTGTTGCAGGCGCAGCTGCCGATTGAGCAGACGCAGGTCGAGGACTGGCTGATGCAGCCCGCCGAGAAGCGCCAGCCCTGGTTCGCACGGGCCGATCTGCGCACCAGTGCGGCCTTGCTGTTGCTCGAACAGGCGGCACTGCGTCGGCAACTGTTACTGGCTCAGGATGAACTTAAGCGTCGTTATCTAAGCGGCCGTGATGGCATTGATCCCACGGTAAACAAGGCGGGCGGCGCGCTGCAGCAGATCCTCGCCAACAGCGGTTTCCTCAGTCGCCCGGCTGAATTGCTTGAGGGCGGTTATGGCCTGCCACAGCGCGCCGAATGGCAGCGTCTGGAAAGCGAAAGCCAGGCGCGGCAACAGCAACTGCGTCAGCTCAGCGACAACCTCGACCAGGAAGTACGCACCCTGCTGGAGCCGACACGCCTGGCCGAATTGCAAGCCACTGAAGCCAACCTGACGCAACTGGGCAAACATCTGCGCGCGCTGCACAAGGCGGGTGGTGGCTTGATGTTGCCGTAGCCCGGACAAAATCCGGGGGGAAAGATTGCGCCGCCACCATCGCTTCCCGGATTGCATCTGGGCTACCAGAGCACAAGGCCTTGCGCGCCCTAGGGGATATGTTCCTGCTGCTCTTGCGGCAAATGCTTGTCCAGGTGCAGCCAAGGCAGGCGGCTTTGCACCCAGATATGCCGATCCGCCGCGGCCAATTCAGGCTGGTCGAGGGTGGCGATGGTGATATCCAGGCTATCCGGGCTGAGTGTGGTGAACAGCGTCAGGTGCGCGCCGCAGGTGGGGCAGAAACTGCGCGTACAACTGGACGACGAGGCGTATTCGCGCGTGGTGCCGGCTAGCCAGCGAAAGCTCGCCAGCGGCACCGTGATCCAGGTGGTGACGATACCGCCGGTGCTGCGCCGGCACACCGAACAATGGCAGTGCGCGATGTCGCGCAGCGGCGCCACAAACTCATAGCGCAAGGCCCCGCAGTGGCAACCGCCTTGATGAATATCGGGCATTGGGCATCCTCGTCGTGATCGTCAGGTAAAGCAGCCTAGCAGGCCGTTGAAAAACGTAGGCGAGGCAGCTGAGACAAGGCGAAAACAGGCGAGGAAGCGGAGTTTACTGGCTGTAAATGAGCATTCCGAGCCTGTTTTCAACGCAGCATCAGCAACGTAGGTAGTTTTTCAACGGCCTGCTAATACCGACATCGACCTTGCGTCACCCCATGCGGCTGCTCAAGATGGCGGCTTGCCTGTGGCTGGAGGTTGCCGTGCTGGAGTTGTTGTTGGCCTTGTGGCCATTGTTCGCTTTGATTGTCGCCGGGTATTACCTGCGCCGCTTGGCGTTCCCCAATGAGGCGTTCTGGCCGGGTGCCGAGCGGCTCAACTACTTCATGCTGTTCCCCGCACTGCTGTTCAGCAGCCTGGCCACGGCGCCACTGGATAACCCGGCGTTACCGCGTCTGGGGTTGGCCGTGTTGCTGGCGCTGGGTATCGCCTGGTTGGCGCTGTTGCTGGTACGGCGCGTGCGGGGTTGGCCGGCGGGGCGATTCGGCGCATTCAGCCAAGGCATTCTGCGCTTCAACACCTATCTCGGTCTGGCGGCGGTGGGCAGCCTGTTTGGCCAGGAAGGTCTGACCCTGGCGGCCATCATGCTCGCCCTGATGGTGCCGACGGTGAATGTGCTGTCGGTCTGGTCGCTGACCGCCGAGCGTGGCGTCAGTGCGCGCAGCCTGTTGCTGCCGATTCTGAAGAACCCGCTGATTCTCGCCTGCCTCGGCGGCGCGCTGGTCAACCTCAGTGGTCTTGGCCTGCTGGGTGGCAGTGATCGTTTGCTTAGTCTGTTGGCCGCCGCCAGCCTGCCGTTGGGTCTGCTCTGCGTGGGTGCGGCGTTGAAGCCTGAACAGTTGGGCGGTGAGATTCCGGCGCTGGCTTGGAACAGTCTGCTGCGCCTGTTGGCCATGCCGATGTTGGCTTGGGCGGTGGCCTATGGTCTGCACTTACCGGCGATGGAAAGCACGGTGCTGGTGCTGTTTTTTGCCCTGCCAACCGCGCCAACGGCTTACGTGCTGACCCGTCAGCTGGGCGGCGACAGCCAGTTGATGGCCGGCATCATCACCCTGCAAACCCTGCTGGCGGCGGCCAGTTTGCCGCTGCTGTTGCTGCTGGTGGCGAGCTGATTCAGGTGCCGCGTAAGTTGCGCCACTGACGACTGGTGGTTGGTGATAGAGATAAATTACTGTATTTATATACAGTAATTTATGGAGCCAGCCCATGTCCGTTTCTCTGCCCCCGCGCGGTCGCGGCACCGCCAGTAACCCGCATAACCGCTTTGCCCCGCAGCGCATTATCGCCAGCGATGACGGCTGGTTTCAGGAGGTGCCGCCCAGTCGGGCGACCGAGGTGCGCAGCGAAACCGCGAAAAGCATCATCACCCGCAACCAGTCACCGGATTTGCCCTTCGACCGCTCGCTTAACCCCTATCGCGGTTGCGAGCACGGCTGCATCTACTGTTATGCGCGTCCCAGCCACGCCTATTGGGACCTGTCGCCCGGGCTGGATTTCGAAACCAAGCTGATCGCCAAGACCAATGCCGTGGCCCTGCTCGAACAGCAACTGAGCAAGCCGGGTTATGTCTGCGCGCCAATCAACCTGGGTTCCAACACCGATCCTTATCAACCCATCGAGCGCCAGCATCTGCTGACACGCAACAGCCTCAAGGTGCTGCTCGACTACCGCCACCCGGTGACCATTGTCACCAAGGGTTCGCTGATTCTGCGTGACCTCGACCTGCTTAGCGAACTGGCGCAGCAACGGCTGGTGGCGGTGATGATCAGCCTGACCACCTTGGATGATGAACTCAAACGCATCATGGAACCGCGTGCAGCGGCCCCGGCGGCGCGCCTGCGGGCGATTCGCGTGCTGCGTGATAACCGTATTCCGGTCGGCGTGCTGTGTTCGCCGATGATCCCGATGATCAACGACATGGAGCTGGAGCACTTGCTGGCCGCGGCCAAGGAGGCCGGCGCGCAGAGTGCCAATTACATGCTGCTGCGCCTGCCGCGCGAAGTGGCGCCACTGTTCGAGGAATGGTTGCAGACGCATTACCCGCAGCGCGCTGAGCATGTCCTTAGCCTGATTCGTCAGAGCCGAGGTGGCGCGCTGTATGACAGCCGTTTCGGTCAGCGTTTTCGCGGTGAAGGGGCGTTTGCCGAACTGCTCGCGCAACGCTTTGCCCTGGCCAGCAAGCGCCTGGGCCTGAATCGACGCGAGGCGTTCAACCTCGACTGCACGCGCTTCTGTCCGCCGGGTGGTCAGCTGGCGCTGCTCTAGCAGCCTCACAAGGTTGACGGTTGCCGTTAGGGCCTGCGGCAGTAACACTTGGCATGTGACTCGCTAGCGGCCTTGGCTGTCGTTTTAGCAGCGTTTATTCAGGTTCACAGAGGTCGCAAACATGCCATACAAGCATCAGTTGATTCCGCTGCAGGGGCGCACAGGCACTGAGAGTGCCGAGGAAGCGCTACAAAGCATCGTCGATGGCTTCAAGCGCTTTCGCAGCGAAATCTTTCCGCAGCAGGAAGAGCTGTTCAAGAAGCTCGCCACCGCACAGAACCCGCGCGCGATGTTTATCACCTGCGCCGACTCGCGGGTGGTGCCGGAGCTGATCACCCAGAGCTCGCCGGGCGACCTGTTCGTCAACCGCAACGTCGGCAACGTGGTGCCGGCCTACGGGCAGATGATGGGTGGGGTATCCACCGCCATCGAGTACGCGGTGATGGCTCTGGGCGTGCAACACATCATCGTTTGCGGCCACTCTGACTGCGGTGCGATGAAGGCCGTGCTGGCCCCCGAGACCCTGGAGAGCATGCCGACGGTGAAGGCCTGGCTGCGCCACAGCGAAGTGGCGCTCAAGGTGGTCGAGGCGAACTGCGGCTGTGAAGGCCATGACCGGCTGGGCATTCTCACCGAGGAGAACGTGGTGGCCCAGCTCAATCACCTGTGCACCCACCCTTCGGTGGCGGCACGGGTGGCCAGCGGCCAGTTGTTTATCCACGGCTGGGTGTATGACATCGAAACCAGCGAGATCAAGGCCTACGACGCGGAGAAGGGCGAGTTCCGTCTGATCGGCGAAGGCCCGCTGCCGATGGCCACCCCGCGCGCGCGCTATCTGCCAAGCAGCTAGTCAGTAATCAACCGCGCGCGAGGTTAGAGCCTGCTAACCCGCCGCGCGGGTTTCATCCAGCTGCAGCTCAACCCCGAGCTGCCGTGACAGGCACGGCCAGCGCTGCCAGGCAGCGTCGGTCTGCGGGTTGTGCAGGCGTTCGCGGTAGGCCTGCACCGAGTCCTGGGCAAAGCTGGCTTCGTCGAGCATGCCGTCGACGGCATGGTGCACGGCCTCATCCAGCTGATTGGCAAAGGCTTCGCCGATCAGCTGGTGGGCGATCAGGTTGGCCACCGTGGTATCCAGTGGAATCAATGGTGCACCCAGGTGAGTGATGTAGCGATCATTCACTTCTTCGACCAAACGATGGGCCAGATAGGCTTCATCGAGCAACCCTTCCAGCCCTTCATGGCCGGCCATCAGCGCGGGTGGCTGTAGAAAAAACTGTTCGGCAACCTTGAGTACCGGCTTGATCTGCGCCTCGATCCCCGCTTCCTGCGACACCTGATGAGCGGCTTGCAACAGTTCCGGCACCTGCTCGATATAGGCGCTGACAAAACGCTGCAGCACGCCTTGAGTGTCTTCGTTGGGCAGGCGGATGGAGGGGTGCAATTGGCCCAGGTGTGCCTGCATTTGACTGGCCAGGTGACCCGTACTGGCTTCGTGTTGGTGCGCACGCTGGATCAGTGCGTGCAAAGCGGCGATGTTCATGACTGCTCCTGAAATGAGGACATGGGCGAGAACCTTAGCTGGCTGAGCGCATCGGCTAAGACCCGATTGTCATAATTATTAAACAGTTATGCGAGTCGGCTATATGCCGCACTCGCCGCCCCTGCCTATCCCGCGCCAGCCGCGGTCTCTAGCGCGTGCCTTGCAGTCTGTTGCTCATTTCGGCTTTCGCATTGCCAGGTGCAAGTCCGTGTCTATACTCGAATTCGAAAGGCAGTACCTGATAACTCCGAATCGGCTGCGGCATGGACGGTCTTCGCAGGCATTTTCACCGTGAAATGTGCGAAGACTTAGCCACTGAGCGGTTCGGCGGGATAACAAGAAAAATTAAGGGGAACCCGCAATGATGCGACATCCACGAGTCTGGATGGGCCTCCTGTTGTGGTTGGTATTCAGCTCGGCGCACGCCAGCTGGGGCTTCAATATGACGCCCGGTGCCACCGAGGTCAGCCGCTCAGTATTTGACTTGCATATGACCATCTTCTGGATCTGCGTCGTGATCGGCGTGATCGTGTTCGGCGCGATGTTCTGGTCGATGCTCGTTCACCGCCGCTCCACCGGCCAGCAGCCCGCGCACTTCCATGAAAGCACCACGGTCGAGATCCTCTGGACGGTTGTGCCGTTGGTGATTCTGGTGCTGATGGCGATACCGGCGACCAAGACCCTGATCGAGATCTACGACTCCAGCGAGTCGGAGCTGGATATCCAGGTCACCGGTTACCAGTGGAAATGGCACTACAAATACCTGGGTGAGGACGTCGAGTTCTTCAGCAACCTGACCACGCCCAAGGATCAGATCAACAACAAGGCCACCAAGGGCGAGCACTACCTGCTTGAGGTCGATGAGCCGCTGGTGGTGCCGGTCGGCACCAAAGTGCGTTTCCTGATCACCGCCGCCGATGTAATCCACTCCTGGTGGGTGCCGGCCCTGGCGGTGAAGAAAGACGCCATCCCCGGCTTTATCAATGAATCCTGGACGCGCATCGACGAGCCCGGCATCTACCGTGGCCAGTGCACCGAGCTGTGCGGCAAGGATCACGGCTTTATGCCCGTGGTGGTCGAAGCCAAATCGAAAGAGGATTACGCCGCCTGGCTGGCCGAGCGCAAGGTGGCTGCGGCCGCTGAACGTGAGCTGACCAGTAAAGAGTGGACCATGGACGAGCTGATGGCCCGTGGCGAGAAGTCCTACCAGACCAACTGCGCATCCTGTCACCAGCCAAACGGTGAAGGCCTGCCGCCGATGTTCCCGGCGTTGAAAGGCTCGGCCATCGCCAAGGGTGAGGCCCAAGGGCATATCGGCATCGTGGTCAACGGCAAGCCGGGCACCTCGATGGCGGCCTTTGGCAAGCAACTCTCGGAAGTCGATATCGCCGCGATCATCACCTACGAACGCAATGCCTGGGGCAATGCGGTAGGCGACATGGTCACGCCGAAAGACATCCTCGCGTTCAAACAGGCTCAGGAGTAAGGACATGAGTGCAGTGATCGATCCGGGCCACGCTGGCCACGGTCATGCCGGACATGACCATCACCACGGCCCGGCCAAAGGCCTGATGCGCTGGGTGCTGACCACCAACCACAAAGACATCGGCACCATGTACCTGTGGTTCAGCTTCGCCATGTTCCTGCTGGGCGGCAGCATGGCCATGGTGATTCGCGCCGAGCTGTTCCAACCGGGCCTGCAGATCGTGCAGCCGGAATTCTTCAACCAGATGACCACCATGCACGGCCTGATCATGGTCTTCGGCGCGGTCATGCCAGCCTTCGTCGGCCTGGCCAACTGGATGATTCCGCTGATGGTCGGCGCGCCGGATATGGCCCTGCCGCGGATGAACAACTTCAGCTTCTGGCTGCTGCCAGCAGCGTTCGGCATGTTGATCAGCACGCTGTTTATGGAGGGTGGCGGACCGAACTTCGGTTGGACCTTCTATGCGCCGCTATCGACCACCTACGCGCCGGAATCGGTGACCTTCTTTATCTTCGCCGTGCACCTGATGGGTATCAGTTCGATCATGGGCGCGATCAACGTGGTCGCCACCATCCTCAACCTGCGTGCCCCCGGCATGACCCTGATGAAGATGCCGCTGTTTGTCTGGACCTGGCTGATAACTGCCTTCCTGCTGATCGCGGTGATGCCGGTACTGGCCGGCTGCGTAACCATGATGTTGATGGATATCCACTTCGGCACCAGCTTCTTCAGTGCCGCCGGTGGCGGTGATCCAGTGCTGTTCCAGCACGTGTTCTGGTTCTTCGGTCATCCCGAGGTGTACATCATGATCCTGCCGGCATTCGGTGCGGTCAGTGCAATCATCCCGGCTTTCGCCCGTAAGCCGCTGTTTGGCTACACCTCAATGGTCTATGCGACGGCGAGCATTGCTTTTCTGTCGTTTATCGTCTGGGCGCACCACATGTTTACCGTCGGCATCCCGCTGACCGGTGAGCTGTTCTTTATGTACGCCACCATGCTGATCGCCGTGCCGACCGGGGTGAAGGTGTTCAACTGGGCCAGCACCATGTGGCGCGGCTCGATGACCTTCGAAACGCCGATGCTGTTCTCCGTGGCCTTCGTCATCCTGTTTACCATTGGCGGCTTCTCCGGGTTGATGCTGGCCATCGCCCCGGCGGACTTCCAGTACCACGACACCTACTTCGTGGTGGCGCATTTCCACTACGTGCTGGTGCCGGGGGCAATCTTCGGCATCTTTGCCTCGGCCTATTACTGGCTGCCGAAGTGGACTGGGCACATGTATGACGAGACCCTGGGCAAGCTGCATTTCTGGATGAGCTTTGTCGGTATGAACCTGGCGTTCTTCCCGATGCACTTTGTCGGCCTGGCCGGCATGCCGCGGCGTATTCCGGACTACAACATGATGTTCGCCAACTTCAACATGGTGTCGAGCATCGGCGCCTTTATGTTTGGCGCCACCCAGTTGCTGTTCCTGTTTATCGTCATCAAGTGCATCCGTGGCGGCAAGCCCGCCGCGGCCAAGCCTTGGGACGGTGCCGAAGGATTGGAGTGGACGGTGCCATCGCCTGCGCCGTATCACACCTTCACCACGCCACCTGAAGTGAAATAGGGAGCCGACCGATGAGCGAAGCCCTGTCGACCCGCCGCCTGGTTACCCGCCTGTTACTGGTGGTGGTCGGCATGTTTGGCTTCGGCTTCGCCCTGGTGCCGATCTATGACGTGATGTGCCAGGCCTTCGGCATCAACGGCAAAACCGCCGGTGCCTATGAGGCCGGGCTGCAAAGCACGGATGAGTCGCGTCAGGTGCGGGTGCAGTTTCTCGCCACCAATTCAGCCGAGATGGTCTGGGAATTCCGTCCGCTGGCCGATGAGCTGACGGTTCATCCCGGTCAGAGCACCGAGATGGTCTATGTGGCCTACAACCCCACGGACAAACCGATGAGCGCCCAGGCGATCCCCAGCGTGGCGCCGTCCAAAGCGGCTGCCTATTTTCACAAGACCGAATGCTTCTGCTTTACCCAGCAGGTACTGCAACCCGGTGAGCGCATCGAAATGCCGGTGCGCTTTATCGTCGACAGAGACTTGCCCAAGGACGTGAAGCACCTGACCTTGGGCTACACCCTGTTCGATATCACCGCGCGCAAACCGCCGGTGGCACAAGCGACCCTTACCCGGGCGACTCCATAAGGAGAACAATAAATGTCGAGTCACGAAAGTCACGAAAGCTATTACGTTCCGGCCCAGAGCAAGTGGCCGATCATCGCCACCCTGGGCATGCTGTTCTCGGTGTACGGCGTGGGTACCTGGTTCAACGATCTGAAGGCGGATCGCGCCGACTCCAACGGCCCACTGATCTTCTTTATCGGCGGCCTGTTTCTCGCCTATATGCTGTTCGGCTGGTTCGGCAATGTGATCAAGGAAAGCCGCTCCGGCATGTACAGCCCGCAGATGGACCGCTCGTTCCGCTGGGGCATGAGCTGGTTCATCTTCTCCGAGGTGATGTTCTTCGCCGCGTTCTTTGGCGTGCTGTTTTACGTGCGCACCTGGGCGGGCCCTTGGCTCGGTGGTGAGGGCGACAAAGGGGTGAGCAACATGCTCTGGCCGGGCTTCGAATACACCTGGCCGCTGCTCAATACACCTGATCCGAAGCTCTATCCGGCACCGATCGGCACCATAAGCGCTTGGGGGTTGCCGCTGATCAACACCATCCTGCTGGTGACCTCCAGCTTCACCCTGACCTTCGCCCACCACGCGCTGCGCAAGAACCACCGCAAACCGCTTACCCTGTGGCTGGCGCTGACGGTGATTCTCGGCATCGCTTTTCTGGTGCTGCAGGTCGAGGAATATATTCACGCTTACACCGAGCTGGGTCTGACCCTGGGTTCGGGCATCTACGGCGCGACCTTCTTTATGCTCACCGGCTTTCACGGCGCCCACGTGACTCTGGGGGCGCTGATGCTGAGCATCATGCTGATTCGGGTGATTCGTGGGCATTTCAGCCCCGAGCAGCATTTCGGCTTCGAGGCGGCGGCCTGGTATTGGCACTTTGTCGATGTGGTGTGGATCGGTCTGTTCGTCTTCGTTTATGTGATCTGACGCGGCTACCAGGTGACCTGCGAGACCAGTTGGCCGCTATAGAAACCCCAGGTAATAAGGGCAACGGTCAGCGCAGTAAGGGTCACGCGCACAGTCAGCGCGTTGACCACCCGGGAGGTTTTACCTTCGTCCTTGACCAGAAAGAACAGGCCACTGAATAGGCTGACCAGAGTAGCCAGTAGTAACAGGACGATCGCGGCTTTGAGCATGCGTGACTCCCAAGCGGAACTTCGGGGGAAGGGAAATGCGCTTCAGCTGCAGTATAGCCAGCTTGTACAGGGCTTTAGGGAGGTTGCTATGAGCGCCTTCCGTCCTGGCTGGCTGCCCAGCGTACTGGTGATGTTGCTGTTTCCCTGCCTGATCGCCCTAGGCTTCTGGCAGTTGGCGCGGGCCGAAGAAAAGCGCCAGCTGCTGGCCGCACACCAGGCCCAGCAACTGGCCGCACCGATCAGCATCGATGAGCTGGAGCGCCAGCCCAACCCGGCTTACCAGCGCGTACAGTTACAGGGCTTCTTCGATGCGCGCCACACTCTGCTGCTGGACAACCGCACCCGCGACGGCAAAGTCGGCGTCGAGGTACTGCAACCTTTTTATGATCAACCCAGCGGCCTCTGGCTGTTGCTCAATCGCGGTTGGCTGCCCTGGCCGGATCGGCGCATTACGCCAACCTTCGCCACCCCGGATACCCCGCTGCGCCTGCAGGCCACGGTGTATGTGCCGCTGGGTGAAGCCTTTCAACTGCAAGGCGCGCAAGCCACTGCGGGCTGGCCGCAGGTGGTCAGTGAGGTCAAGCCGGATGACCTGTGGCAGCAACTGGGGCGCGGTGGCCTGAGCTATGAAGTACGCATCGAACCGGGCCCGGCGTCATTTCAAAGCGATTGGCCGGTTATCGCCATGAGCCCTGACAAACACCTTGGCTATGCCGTGCAGTGGTTCGCCCTGGCGGCGGCCTTGCTCTGCCTGTTTATCTATTTAGGCCTATCTAACGCGCGGGAGACTCGCCATGAACCCAGCCATCGCCCTGCCTGAAGTGTCGCCCAGCCAGCGTCGCCGTGGGCGGCTGCAACTGATCCTGATTTTGGCCGTGGTTATCGGCCCGATGATCCTTGCCAGCGCCATGTACCAGTGGCGCTTCTGGGTGCCGGAAACCCGCAGCTACCACGGCGA
>Ga0209504_1002040_pt1 | contig 14254 bp, 9 predicted proteins | sample COGITO_mtgs_1005_FD_184791 | JGI IMG/M metagenome (GOLD analysis project Ga0209504, IMG submission 184791) | Pelagic marine microbial communities from North Sea - COGITO_mtgs_100511 (SPAdes) (version 2) | ecosystem: Environmental > Aquatic > Marine > Epipelagic ...
TAAGATGGAAACGTCCCGAGGGTTATAAAAAAGATAACTAATGAGAATAAAAAAAATATTTAAAATTATAGCAGGCATCGTGATTTTTATCACGTTGCCTTCGCTTTTATTTTTTGGTTTTATATATCTTAAGTATAATGAAGATTTACCAACTGGCAAATCTGGTATTGAGGCAAATAATTTAGCTACAAAAATGCTTAATAGTCTAGATTATAACGCTTATAAGGCAACAGATTATATAGAATGGACATTTAAGAATCAACACAGCTATAAGTGGTATAAATCCACTAATAGCTGCGAAGTTTTTTGGGATGATTTCAAAGTCGTATTGCAATTAAACAAAACCAGTGAATCAAAAGTATTCTTAGCTAATAAAGCATATAATGGAATAGAAAAGCAAAAATATATTTCTAAAGCCAAAGACTATTTTAACAACGATTCCTTTTGGTTGGTAGCACCTTATAAGGTATTTGATAAGGGTGTTGAACTCAGATTAGTCAAAACCAAAAACCAAAAAGATGCACTTTTAGTAACATACACTATTGGAGGAACCACACCAGGTGATTCTTATTTATGGCATTTGGATAAAAATGGAAGACCAATTAGCTATCAAATGTGGGTTGACATACTACCAATTGGAGGCTTAAAAGCCACATGGAGTGACTGGAAATTAACAGAGACTGGTGCAAATTTACCACAATCACATAAACTTTTATTCATAGACTTAGGAATTACAAAAATTAAAACTTATTAATAAAAAACATTCATCGAAACTAAAATGTTTTCTGTCTTAACATAAATTACATTAAACGAATAAAGAAAAAAAAGCCTAGTAGTTAAATTAACTTAGTTACATTAAATAACATGTTAACATGAAAATTAAAACCATAGTTTTTTCTTTCTTTTTTATTTTTAACTTTTTTCATATTCATTCTCAAAAAGGTTTTAAAAATTTACAATCAAATAAAGAAATAGAAGCTTTTTCAAAAAAACATAATTTACCAGAAAATACTAAATACTACGCTATTGATTTTGAAACTTTTGTAAATCAACTAACCACAATACCTAAGCGAGGAGAAACTTCTAGTATTTCAAAAGTTAAATTGGTTTTACCTAACTCCAATGGAGAATTACACAGTTATGATGTCATAGAAGCTCCAAGCATGACAAAAGATATGCAAACTTTATATCCAGAAATTAGATCTTTTGCCGGTAACAGAACCAATAATTATTCTGAATATCTAAGATTTAGTGTATCGCCTTATAGAGGAATTGACGCAACGGTTTTAAATGCTGACAAGGGTACAGAAATTATTATGGCTATCTCTAAAAACGTTATAGCAGTTTACAATCGTAGTGACAGAAAAAGTAAAAGTAATTTCCAGTGTAATACATCAGAAACTATTGAAGATATTGGTCATATTACTACTCAAGAGGATAATCCAACAAACAGAGATGCAAATGATAGCGTATTACGGACATTTGAAACAGCCATTTCTACCACTGGAGAGTATACTCAGTATCACGGCGGAACAGTAAATGGTGCACTAAGTGCTATTAATGCATCTTTGACTAGAGTAAATGGTGTATATGAATCTGATTTTAACGTTACAATGGAATTGGTAATGAATACTAATATTATTTACACAAACCCTGTTTCAGATCCATATGATGATAATCCAAGTTTTAACAGTGAATTATCTGGAGTTTTAGATGGTCAATATCCTAGTGGAAATGGTTATGATGTTGGACATTTATTTGTACAAGGTGGTAATAATGGTAATGCTGGATGTATTGGATGTGTTTGCAGAATTAATAACTCAGTTCACAAAGGAAGTGCATTTACATCATTAAATGCACCTGAGGGAGATCGCTTTGATATTGACTATGTTGCTCATGAATATGGCCACCAATTTGGCGCTAATCATACCTGGACTCATGCTGGAAATGAAGGTACTAATGTGCAAATGGAACCTGGCTCTGGAACAACGATAATGGGGTATGCAGGAATTACTGGCGCAACTGATGTTGAGCAAGTTTCACATGATAATTTTCATTCTGCAAGTATTGAACAGGTCATCAATTATATTACAACTCAAAGTTGTTATGACGCTACAAACACAGGTAATACAACACCTACTGTTAATGCAGGACAGGATTTAACTTTACCTATAGGAACACCTTTTAGACTTTCAGGAACGGCTTCAGACCCCGACGGTGATACATTAACATATACTTGGGAACAATTTGATGAGAATAATTCTGCAGATCAATATCCTAATGAAAATGATACAGATAATAATCATCCCATTTTTAGATGTTATCCTGTAGAGAATACGCCAACAAGAGTATTTCCAGCAATGGATAGACTTTTAAATACTGATGTTAACGGTTATCTATGGGAAAAAGTACCATTAGTAGCCAGAAATGCAGATTTTAGATTTACAGTAAGAGATAATAAAGCTGGTGGCGGAAATAATGACCATGATGATATGAGAGTAACATGGCTAGCTAATAGAGGACCTTTTGATGTAACATCACAATCTACTTCAGGTATTATTTGGAATAACGGTAGCACAGAAACAATCACTTGGGATGTAAATAATACAAACTTAATGACTGGTGCAGCAAATGTTGATATAATGTTATCTACAGATTCTGGAATAACATACACTACGTTATTAGCAAATATACCAAATGATGGTTCACAAGATATTATTGTACCAAATACACCAGCACCATATTGTAGAATAATGGTTCGACCTACCGATCAAGTAAATGCTCCTTTCTTTAGTATCAATAAAGCTTTTTTTGCAATTGATTTCTTAGTTGAAACAGATTGTAGAACTTATACAACTGGCCCTATTTCAACATCAATTCCTGACGGAAGTAATAATGTTTTCATACCAATTAACGTAACAGAAAACACAACTGTAGAAGATCTAAGGATATATACAAATGTTACGCACAGTTGGACAGGTGATTTAGTTATCCAAGTTCAAGAGCCTAATACGGTCAGTAGTAATATTTTTTCTAATATCTGGGAGAGAAATTGTAACACCTCTAGATTTGAAGATATAAATGTTACTTTTAAAGATGATGAATCTACGATTAACTGTGCAACACCAACCATTGGAACTTACAGTCCGGCATCCAATCCGCTTAGCAATTTTAATGGAATAAACCCACAAGGAGAATGGAATATTGTATTTATAGATAATGCTGATGATGATAGTGGTACAGTAAACGAAGTAAAAATAGTATTATGTTCGGAGACTGCAACTGCATTAAGTGATGACAACTTTGAATTTAAAGAATTTGCCTTATTTCCTAACCCAAATAAAGGAGATTTTAGTTTACAATTCAACTCTAACTCCGGTAAAGAAATAAATGTATATATATATGATATATCAGGAAAATTAGTATTTAATAATAATTATGATGCTACTTCAAGATTTGACAAGCAAATAGCTTTAAACAATGTTAGTGCTGGTATTTATATCATGAAAGTAAACGATGGTGATAAAACAATTACTAGGAAGCTTATAATAGAATAAACTAAGAGTTACTTGAAAAAAACGCCAAAGTTAAATGCTTAGGTGTTTTTGTTTTTAATAATATCATTTATTTTGAAGACTGTCCTCTAAATTGTTGACTCATCAACTTAAACACTTTAAAACTCCCATAGCATCGTGTGATTTATTGCTGAAAATCTATCTTTTCATGCTCATCTAAATTTTTACTAGAATTTATTTTCTGCTTCACAACAATTAACCTATAACAAACAATAGTTAATTTATAAAAAAATGTATCAGTTGGCATCTCTTTTTTTTGGATATTAGAGTCTTCAGCTTAAAAATTATAACAATTCTCAAGCAAACCTTCACATCAAATTAACAACTAAAAATTGTACCTTTGCAACTTTGCCAGTTTATCACTCAGCTGAACTAATTTATGACAACATACGATGATTCTATTGAAGTAAAAGGTGCTCGCGTTCATAACCTCAAGAATATTGACGTTACGATTCCGAGAGAAAAACTAGTCGTTATTACTGGTCTCTCTGGAAGTGGGAAATCTTCATTAGCATTTGATACAATTTATGCTGAAGGCCAACGCCGTTACATTGAAACATTTTCGGCTTATGCACGTCAATTCCTTGGAAGCTTAGAACGTCCAGATGTCGATAAAATCGATGGACTTTCACCAGTAATTGCCATTGAACAAAAGACAACAAGTAAGTCGCCAAGGTCTACTGTCGGAACAATTACCGAGATTTATGATTTTCTTCGCCTTTTATTTGCTAGAGCTGCTGATGCTTTCAGTTATGAAACAGGCGATAAAATGGTAAGCTACAGTGACGAGCAGATTAAAGATTTAATTCTAGAATCTTTTAAAAACAAACGTATTAATATTCTTGCGCCAGTGATTCGCTCACGAAAAGGACATTACCGTGAGCTTTTTGAACAAATTGCTAAGCAAGGATTTGTAAAAGTGCGTACAGATGGAGAAATCGTTGACCTTGAAAAAGGCATGAAACTAGACCGATACAAAACACACGATATTGAAATTGTAATCGATAGATTAAAAATCGATGAAACTAGTGATAACAAGAAACGTTTGATGGAATCCATAAATACAGCGATGTACCATGGTGATGATGTACTTATTGTCATAGACCAAGATACAAACGAACCTAGGTACTTTAGCCGAAATTTAATGTGTCCATCGTCTGGAATCTCCTATCCAAATCCAGAGCCTAATAATTTTTCTTTCAACTCGCCAAAAGGCGCATGCCCTAAATGCAATGGTATTGGAGAATTATATGTAGTAAATGATAAAAAATTAGTTCCTGACGAAACGCTTTCTATTAAAAATGGTGCATTAGCACCACATGGACCTCAAAAGAAAAGTTGGATTTTCAAACAGTTTGACACAATTGCGCAACGTTACGATTTTAAATTATCTGATGCTTGGAAAGACATCCCTGAAGTGGCTAAGCAAGTTATTCTTCATGGCGGTAAAGATAAATTTACAATTGAAAGTAAGCTATTAGGTGTAGCTAGAGATTATAATATCGATTTTGAAGGTGTTGCGAATTTTATTGAAAGCCAGTATAAATCTAACTCAAATTCTCTTGTCCGTTGGGCAAAAGAATATATGGATAAAGTGAAGTGTCCAACATGCGAAGGCTCGAGACTGAGAAAAGAATCATTGTACTTTAAAGTTGATGGAAAAAGTATCGCAGACCTAGTGAATATGGATATCGTTGAACTTGGCAAATGGTCAGAAAACTTATTAGATAGGCTTTCAAACAAGCAAAAAAAAATCTCAGAGGAAATCATTAAAGAAATACAAGCACGGATTCAATTTCTTTTAGATGTAGGACTCACCTATTTATCCTTAAACCGAAGTTCAAAATCATTATCAGGTGGTGAAGCGCAACGTATCCGATTGGCTACTCAGATTGGTTCTCAATTAGTAGGTGTTCTTTACATTTTAGATGAACCTAGTATAGGATTACATCAACGCGATAATGAAAAATTAATTAACTCTTTGGAATCACTCAGAGATGTTGGTAACTCGGTTATCGTTGTAGAACACGACAAAGATATGATTGAGCGTGCAGACCATGTCATAGATATTGGACCTTTTGCAGGAAACCACGGAGGTGAAATTATTAGTGAAGGTACTCCAAAAGAATTACTAAAACATAAAACACTCACAGCAGATTATCTTAATGGTCAGAAAGAAATAGCCATACCAAAAAAACGCCGAAAAGGTAATGGTAAAAAAATAGTTCTCAAAGGTTGTACTGGGAATAATTTGAAGGATGTCTCTGTTGAATTTCCGTTAGGTCAAATGATTGGTGTCACTGGCGTTTCAGGTAGTGGGAAATCGACATTAATTAATGAAACACTTTACCCAATTTTGAATGCACATTACTTTAATGGTGTAAAAAAACCCATGCCATATAAAAGTATCAACGGTTTAGAACATATCGATAAGGTCATTGACATTAACCAATCACCAATTGGTAGAACACCACGAAGCAATCCTGCAACCTATACCAAAACCTTTGACGAAATCAGAAAGTTATTTGCCATGATACCAGAAGCTATGATTCGTGGTTATAAACCCGGTCGTTTTAGTTTTAATGTTGCTGGTGGACGTTGTGAAACATGTAAAGGTGGTGGTTTAAGAGTTATTGAAATGAACTTTTTACCTGATGTATATGTCGAATGTGAAACTTGTCAAGGTAAACGCTTTAATCGTGAGACGCTAGAAATCAGATATAAAGGAAAATCTATAAGCGATGTTTTAAATATGACAATTGAAGAAGCTGTAGGCTTTTTTGAACATATTCCAAAAATTTACAGAAAACTAAAAACTATAGCAGATGTTGGATTAGGATATATTACATTGGGCCAACAAAGTACAACGCTTTCTGGTGGCGAAGCACAGCGTATTAAATTAGCCACTGAATTGAGTAAACGTGATACTGGAAATACATTTTACATTCTTGATGAGCCAACATCCGGACTTCATTTTGAAGATATTAATGTGCTAATGAAAGTATTGAATAAATTAGCCAATAAAGGTAACACAGTTTTAATTATTGAGCACAATTTAGATGTCGTAAAAACCGTTGACTACATCATAGATATTGGATACGAAGGTGGAAAAGGTGGCGGAGAAGTTGTAGCAAAGGGTACACCAGAACAAATTATTAAAGACAAAAAGAGCTACACGGCAAAATTTTTGAAGAAAGAATTAAATGAATACATATAATTAGCTGTCATAATACAGCGAATAATTACAAATTTTAATAATGAGAAAAGAAAGACAATACAAAGGTTGGAACGAAATAAAAACTAATGACTCTTGGGCAATTTTCAAAATCATGGGAGAGTTTGTAAACGGTTATGAAAAGCTTAGTAAAATTGGGCCTTGTGTATCTATATTTGGTTCTGCAAGAATTAAACCTGAGCACAAGTATTATAAATTGGCTGTTGAAGTTGCAGAGAAGATTGTAGATAGTGGTTATGGTGTTATTACCGGTGGTGGTCCAGGTATAATGGAAGCTGGGAATAAAGGTGCGCACATAGCAGGTGGTACTTCTGTAGGTTTAAATATCGAATTACCTTTTGAACAACATGACAACCCATATATTGACAATGATAAGAGTCTTGATTTTGATTATTTCTTTGTCCGTAAGGTTATGTTTGTAAAATACTCTCAAGGTTTTGTTGTTATGCCAGGTGGTTTTGGGACATTGGATGAATTATTTGAAGCTATTACACTTATACAAACACATAAAATTGATACGTTCCCTATTATCTTAGTTGGAACCAAATTCTGGGGCGGTCTTGTAGATTGGATTAAGAATACGCTTCTAACAGAAGGAAATATCAGTCCAAAAGATTTGGATTTAATTCATGTTGTAGATACAGCAGATGAAGCTGTTGAAATTTTGAATAACTTCTACAAAGAGTCCGAGTTAAGTCCTAATTTCTAATTGTAATTTGATTAAAAAAGCCCTCATATTCTTAAGTGTTTGCCTAATTTCATTTTCGAGTTATGCTCAAAATGTTATTAATATTATTGGTACTGTTAATCCTGACAATAAATCAATTACGATATCTCAGACTGTTATTTATAAAAATACTTCTGATGACACTTTAAAAGAAGTATATCTTAGTAACTGGAATAATAGTTATTCTACAAAATCTACAGCATTAGCAAAACGTTTCGAAGAGGAATTCAGTACTAAGTTTCATTTAGCTAAAGACAAGCAACGTAGTTTTACAACCATTGAAAGCGTTATAGATAAAGACAATAATTTACTCGAAAGTAGGCATTTAAAAAATCAGATTGATATATTAAAAGTCAATTTAAAAAATCCCCTGAAACCTAATACTTCTTTTCAACTTAAACTAAAATATACCATCGTTTTACCAGATGCAATCTTTACAGATTATGGATTTACTGAAGATGGTAATTTTGAATTAAAGGATTGGTATATTACTCCTGCTGTTTATGATGGTAAATGGCAATACTACAGTAACAAGAACTTAAATGATTTATATGTACCAAAGTCTGATATTTCAATTCAGCTTACCTACCCTAGCAATTATTATATTACTACTGAACTAGATAGTAAGATTATAAATAGCAATTCAGAAACTACAACCATAAAACTAAAAGGCCAAGACAGGGTTCATACTTATTTATCTTTAAATAAAAATACAACCTTTAATAAAGTGACTACTGATGATTTTACAGTCATTACAGACATAGAAGAAAAGCGAGTATCACCTCAATCCAGAGCTATAATAGCTGATAGAGTGACTAATTTTTTATCAGAAAACCTTGGTCAATATCCTCATAAAAAATTACTTATAAGTCAAATAGAGTATAATAAAAACCCTCTTTATGGTTTAAATCAACTACCAAGTTTTTTTCGTCCATTTAAGGACGATTTTCAGTACGAGTTAAAACTATTAAAAACAGCTCTAAATAAATACATTGAAAATATTCACATCACAAACCCTAGGAAAGAACATTGGCTAAACGATGCTTTAAGTATCTATTTTTTAATGAAATATATTGAGGATTATTATCCAGACAGTAAGTTATTAGGGACTTTATCTAAAATTTGGGGTGTTCGTTCTTTCCATATCTCAGATTTAGATTATAATTTTCAGTATTATTTATATTCCATGGAAGCCGCTAGGAAAAATAATGACCAACCCATTACAACCTCAAAAGATTCACTCACTAAATTCAATGCAAATATTGCGGGTAAATACAAGGCAGGTATTGGATTAAACTATCTTGATGATTATACGGAGGATATTGATTTAAGAGATTTAATTAAAGTATATTTAGAAGAAAACTCACTTAAAGAAGCTTCACCTAAAAATTTCGAAGCTTTCCTAAAATCTAAAACTAATAAAAATATTGATTGGTTTTTTTCTGATTATTTGAATACTCGAAAGAAAATAGACTACAAGATATCTAGAGTTAAAACTACTGAAGATTCTATTATATTAACCATAAAAAATAAACGAAACAATTCTGCACCAATTTCACTATTTAGTTTAAAAAACGATTCTGTAGTTAATAAAATATGGATTGATAGTATTAGTAAATCAAAAACGCTTTCTATACCAAAAGATGGAGCAGATAGATTGGTATTAGATTATGACAATGTAATACCAGAGTTTAATCAAAGAGATAACTACAGGTCTACAAAAGGTTCTTCATTTTGGTCAAAACCGTTACAATTTAGATTATTTAAAGATATCGAGGATCCATATTATAATCAAGTGTTTTTTATGCCTCTCGTACAGTTCGAAAATATATATGATGGTTTGACATTGGGTACAAAAGTGTATAACAAAACTATATTAAGAAAGCGTCTTAACTATCGATTTTCACCACAATATGCTTTGAACTCTAAGTCTCTAACAGGTTCCGGGACCGTATTCTATACTCATAATTTAGAAGACAGCAATTTATTTAATATTACTTATGGAATAAGTGCTAGCTATCGCTCTTTTGCACAAGACGCTTTTTTTAGACGATTACGCCCAAATATATCTTTTATATTCAGAGATAAAAATGATTTAAGGTCAGATAAGAGGCATTCACTAAGCTTGCGTTATGTAGATATTGCAAGGAGTATTGGTCCAAATGCTGTAATAAGTGATATCGACGAAGAGCCTGATTATGGTGTGCTAAATCTCAGGTATGTGAAGTCTAGCCCTGGAATAATAAATTTTTCAAGATTTTTTGCAGATTTTCAGGTTTCAAGTAATTTTAGCAAGTTTGCTTTAAATTATGAGTTTCGTAAACTCACAAAAAATAATAGAAATTTTAATTTAAGATTGTTTGCTGGGACATTCTTAAGTAATAAAACAGATCCAGATTCTAATTTCTTTAGTTTTGCATTAGATAGACCAACAGATTATTTGTTTGATTTCAACTACTTGGGGCGCTCAGAAGACGCAGGTATATTTAGTCAGCAAATAATTATAGCTGAAGGTGGTTTTAAATCTAAATTAGATACAGCTTTTGCAAACCAATGGATGGCTACAGCAAACTTTAGTACCTCATTATGGCGTTACATTCAATTTTACGGAGATATTGGCTTTCTGAAAAATAAATTTAGCAGCGCAAATTTTGTATATGATTCCGGAATAAGACTAAATCTAGTTGAGGATTATTTCGAAATTTTCTTTCCACTATATTCTAATAATGGTTGGGAAGTTGGTCAGCCCAATTATGACCAAAAAATACGCTTTATGTTTACTGTAGACCCACAAGTTTTACTGGGTTTATTTAGACGTAAATGGTATTAACATATTCTTATTGAAGTGTTAATATTTTAATTTTTTTTACATATTCTTCAAATTATACACGTTTTATTAAGAATTATTCAAATTTATAACGCTTTTTTACATTGCAAAATATTTCAATAATGACTACTTTTGCAAGACTAAATTCTTAGAGCTGATGAAGTCCAATACTGATACAAAAACAGAGATTACATTTGAAGATTTTAAAACTGAAGTTTTAAATGACTATAAAACTGTAGTTACTAGTAGAGAATGTAGCTTGCTTGGACGACGAGAAGTATTGACAGGTAAGGCTAAGTTTGGGATTTTTGGTGATGGGAAAGAAGTGCCGCAAATAGCATGGGCAAAATCATTCCAAAATGGTGATTTTAGAAGCGGATATTACCGTGACCAAACCTTTATGATGGCTATTGGGGAATTAACTATCGAACAATTTTTCGCAGGATTGTATGCCAATACAGATTTAAAAGAAGAACCAATGTCAGCTGGTCGTCAAATGGGAGGTCACTTTGCAACTCACAGTTTAGACGAGCAAGGAAATTGGAAAAACCTAACTGAACAAAAAAACTCAAGTGCCGATATCTCTCCTACTGCTGGACAAATGCCTAGACTTTTGGGACTGGCACAAGCCTCGAAAATTTACAGAAATGTAAATGGCATTGACACTACTAATTTCTCAAAAAAGGGTAGCGAAATTGCCTGGGGAACTATTGGAAATGCTAGTACAAGTGAAGGTCTTTTTTTTGAAACTATAAATGCTGCTGGAGTTTTACAAGTACCAATGATTATTAGTATTTGGGATGACGAGTATGGCATTTCAGTTCATGCAAAACACCAAACAACTAAAGAAAATATCTCTGAAATCTTAAAAGGATTTCAACGAGATGAAGATAATAACGGTTACGAAATCTTCCGTGTCAATGGTTGGAATTATGCTGAATTAATCGACACCTATCAACGTGCTGCACAAGTAGCACGTAAAGAGCATGTACCAGTAATGATTCATGTAAAAGAATTAACACAACCACAAGGGCACTCGACATCTGGTTCTCATGAGCGCTACAAAGATACTGATAGACTTGCATGGGAAGCAGAATATGATTGTAATGCACAGATGCGTAAATGGATGATTGAAAACAATATTGCGTCTGATGAAGAATTAGTAGTCATCGAAAAAAACATAAAAAAAGCTGTTAGAGATGGTAAAAAAGCAGCTTGGTCTGCTTTTATAAATCCATTAAAAGCTGAAAAAAATGAAGCTATTTTACTATTAGAACGTGTTGCAAAAACTAGTACTAATGGTGTATTCATTACAAAACTCAAAAATGATTTAGCTTCTATTGATGAGCCATTAAGAAAGGATATACTTTCTGTGACAAGAAAAGCTTTGCGTTATGTAGTTTCTGAACAGTCTAATGGAAAGACTGAATTGCAAAATTGGATTAACAACTACATCAATACAATACAACCAAAATACAGCTCATACTTACACAGTCAGTCAAATAGAAAAGCTACTAATCAAGCCGAAGTCCAACCAACTTATAATTCAGATGCTGAAGAAGTAGATGGACGTGTAATCCTTAGAGATAATTTTGAAGCTCTATTTTCAAATTATCCTGAAGCATTAGTTTTTGGTGAAGATGCAGGACATATTGGAGATGTCAATCAAGGTTTAGAAGGCTTACAAGAAAAGTTTGGAGAATTACGAGTATCTGATACAGGAATTAGAGAAGCCACTATTTTAGGTCAAGGTATCGGAATGGCTATGCGTGGTTTAAGACCCATAGCCGAAATACAATATTTAGATTATATTCTTTACGCATTACAGATCATGAGTGATGATCTGGCAACTCTACAATACCGCACTAAAGGACGCCAAAAAGCACCATTAATCATAAGAACAAGAGGTCATAGACTCGAGGGTATTTGGCACTCAGGGTCACAAATGGGTGGTGTACTAAACTTGATAAGGGGTATACACGTTTTAGTGCCTAGAAATATGACTAAAGCCGCAGGTTTTTACAATACACTCATGGACAGTGATGAGCCAGCGCTTATAGTTGAGTGTCTTAACGGATATAGATTAAAGGAAAAAATGCCAAATAACATTGGTAAATTTAAAACACCATTGGGTGTCGTAGAAATCATAAAAGAAGGAGGAGATATAACCTTAGTATCTTATGGTTCTATACTCAGATTGGTAGAACAAGCAGCAAAAGAATTATTAGAAGTTGGTATTAATGCAGAGATTATAGATGTTCAATCGCTACTACCATTTGACATTAACCATGATATTGTAAAAAGTGTTTCTAAAACTAACCGCTTAATGATAATTGACGAAGATGTTTCTGGTGGTGCCTCTGCTTACATACTAGATGAAATATTAAACAAACAAAATGCTTATAAATATTTAGATAGCCAACCAAAAACGCTAGCAGCACAACCACACAGGCCTGCTTATGGTACAGATGGTGATTACTTCTCAAAACCTTCTGCTGAAGATATTTTTGAAGCTATATATAATGTAATGCATGAAGCTAACCCAATAAACTTTCCAAAGCTGAGATAAATAAAAGTTAACTAATAGTAAAACCTTCCAAATCAAGAAGGTTTTTTTATTTATCACAGTTGCAATGTAATATATCAAAATTTAGTCTAATATTTTTTTAGTAACTTTAAATTTCACATTTAAACTGAATAACACCATGTTAAAATCCAATTACAATGACTTAGCCTTACTATTAACAAGAATCGGATTTGGTGGATTAATGCTTATTAATCATGGAATACCCAAATTAGATAAGCTAAACGGTCCTATAGAATTTGCTGACCCAATTGGTGTTGGAGCGACTGCTTCTTTAATTTTATGCTTAATTGGAGAGTTTTTAGCTCCTGTTTTAATAATCATAGGGTTAAAAACTAAATTAGCAGCAATCCCAGCTGCAATAACAATGGGTGTTGCTGCCTTTATCGTTCATGGTACTGACCCCTTAGCTAAAAAAGAAATGGCTTTATTATACTTTATTGCTTTTGTAGCTATCTTTTTAGCAGGACCAGGGAAATTTTCTATTGACGGAAAAAAAGGAAGATAAGCCTCCAAATAATACAGTACTAAAAATGTTTGTCATGAGTTGCATCGTGTTTGTCGAAATTCGTTGCAACTCATTATCATTTGTAAGAGTTTAGCTGAAACTTTTAAAACAAAAATTATGAAATCAAGAATTGTAGTATTATTAGGCCTTATATTATTCAGTTCATGTATTGTAAAATCTATTCAGCCATTTTACATCAAAAATTCTGAATCATTTAATGAAAAGCTTATTGGCTCATGGTCAGATAATAAGAAAGGCTCATGGGAAGTATTATCTTTTGAAGAAGAATTCAAAAAGGAAAACTCAAAAGAAGGAAATGCAAAATTTAAATTATCAAAAGAAGATATCAAGTTATACGAAACCTATAAAAATGGGTATTTTATAAAGTACGTAAAAAAAGAAAGTGAAGCCATGTTTATGGGTGTACCATTTAAAGTAGATAACCATCTTTTCATTGACTTTGTTCCATTTGAGTTTGATAGTGACGATATTAGCAAACTTGTTGGACAGCACCTTTTAAAAACACATTCTACAGCATTAGTAGAGATTAATGGTAATGATTCTATTAATTTGAAATGGTTATCAGAAAAAGCAGTGGGCACTTTACTAGAACAAAAAAAATTAAGATTAAAACATGAAATAACTGGCTTGGATGAGGACCTTGTTTTAACGGCTTCAAGTCAAGAACTCTATAATTTTTTAAAGAAATTTATGTCCTCAGATTTTGATGATAAATGGGATAATGATGATATTTATACATTAACACCTGACAATGCAAAACCTTAATATCAATAGCAT
>Ga0209504_1002045_pt1 | contig 14240 bp, 6 predicted proteins | sample COGITO_mtgs_1005_FD_184791 | JGI IMG/M metagenome (GOLD analysis project Ga0209504, IMG submission 184791) | Pelagic marine microbial communities from North Sea - COGITO_mtgs_100511 (SPAdes) (version 2) | ecosystem: Environmental > Aquatic > Marine > Epipelagic ...
CTTCCTTTACCCTATTTCTTACACCGTACTGACTACCTATAATGTAGCCACCTAAATCATTGTTTGATTCAGGATTAAAAGCCATTATGTTTTTCTTTAATTGAACTCCGGCCACTTCTATAAAAAAGTCATCCCAACTTTTACCGTATACATTGTCAGCAACAACACCATAACCAGCAGCAATCTTTTTAATTAAAGGATTGAGCATACCTCTATCAATGTTATCTATGACTTTAATAGCTATCTTTTCTTTAAATTCTTTATTAGTTGTGCCCGCGGGTACCATTTCTTTTAGCTGATCACCAATTCTTTTTTCATTCTTTTTGGTATCGCTTTTAACTTTTTCCTTAGGCTCTGAGGGCTTAGATAATTCTTTCTTTTTAGCTAACCTTATTTTTGTTTCTAAATTAGTTTTAGCTGTTTGAAAATCAATTTCATTATCAAAATCAAATTCATCTAAATTATTTAGTTCTTCTTGCAAAGATAATGAAGGCTTAGTACTAGCAGTTCCTGTTCCTTTTAGGTCACTATTAACAAGCTTACCCTTAATACCTTCTTGCAATGATTTTTCAAGACCTTTGCTAAGTCCTTTTCCTTTTTTAATGCTTCTATTGTAGTCTTTAATAAAGTTAAAAACGTCTTTTCCTGTATTAAATTCAGCTTTCCATCCAAATTTACTAAATAATCTTCTAAAAAGATCTTTAAGTTTTGTTCCTAAATTTTCATTATACTGGATATCTCCATCCAACATGGCTTCACTTAATAAGGTTATAGTTTCCTCTCTCAAGTTACCTAATGTTTCCATAGCCTTATCGTTAGCTTTTTTAGCTAATTCAGGGTCTTGCATGCTTTCTGATATGCTTTTTAGCTTATCAATTTTAGGTTGGTACTTTGCTTGATATTGATCTAGTCTTTTTTGTAAAAACTTATTGTCGGTTTTTACTTTAAGCGTTTTCATGAAATCAAAAAGACTATTGCTTACGCTAATTTGATTTTCTGGTGATAAACCGGATTTTAAAGTTTGGTCTAAAGCGGCATGTAAAACTTCGTGAGCAGCTGTATTTACTACACCGTCCTTGAAAGCTTCTGCTTTATTTATTAATATTATTTGGCTGCCATCTTTTCTAGTTATAGTTTGACCATAAGCATCGCTATAATTTACAATAGGTTTTTTACCGTCTTCTTCTCTAATTTTATCTACTAATGCGTTTACACTTGCTTGATCATCTGCAAATTCAATATTTGTACCTTTTACGCTTTTTAATATTTCAACCGCAGCTTTTTCTGATTTAACTGTTTCAGCCAATAACGCTTCTTTTGCAGAAACATTGTTTAACTCTTCATTTATTTCTTCAATCCTAGCTTTTTCTTCTTTTACTAATTCAGGATCTTTATTTGCAATATTTTGCTCAATGTTATTTTTTTCTATTATTAAGTCAAATGCTTTTTTCTTTCCAGATTCACTAAATGTTTTTGGAATTTTTAATCCAGAATTTCTTATAGTGCTTAAGTTTTCACTCTCGTTTCTGTATTCTTCTTGTGTGATCTCACCGTTGTCTAGCTTTCTTTGTAGATTACTTTCAGCTTCTTTAAAAAAATTATTAGCAGCTTTAAGACTTGATCCAAATTTACTTGTTAAATCAAACTTTGTAGCTACATCTCTAGCTGAATTTCTTAATTCTGAAACAGTTTGTCTATATACGCTTGCTCCAAAAGGTATAAAGAATCCAGCTAAACCACCACCTAATGCAGCTTCCCTGTTAGCTTCAGTATCTATATATTTACCTATACCGCTAAGTCCCTCTAATTGAGTTCCTGTACTTATTTGCGAAGCTAAATTTTGACCTAGTTCAGTACCAGCTTCTCCGATACCTGCTATAGATTGCTGTTTTAACCCTCTAGCCGTAGATTTTACAAATTGCTTTACTTCACCTTTATATAAAGAGCCTAGTGATTTTTTTAAAGTACCACCTAAACCTAATGCTTTCATCGTATTTTTAGCAACTTTAGTAGCCCCTAATTGTTCTAGACTAGCAGAAACTACGCCTGTAGCGGCAGCTTGCGCTTGAGAAGCGTACTTGCCCTCCTTTAATGCTGCTATAATGTTTTTTTCGTTGTATTCTAGACCGTCGTTTTTTAAACCCTGTTCTATAGCTCCCATGTACGAAGCTCCATATTCCATAGTGAACATAGACATAAATCCCGCTCCAGCTAGCACTGGATTACCTGTCATTGCTCCACCCGCTGCTACTGCCATGTAAGGTGCAGATGCTGATATAGTTTTTACAATGTCCTTGATCTGTATTCCGTCAGAAAAATCCGCTTGAGTAAAAAGAGAGCTATATTCAGAAGCGTCCATAACATCTTGTATATCTTCAGCAATTGATTCTTGTGATAGCTTAATTTGACCTTCAAGGTATTTTATTTTATCTTTTACAGTACCACTTACACCGCCAACTCTAGTATTACTTTTTTGACTAAAAGATCCACCATATATTACTTTAGCATCTTCTTTTAATTTACCAGATTCAACATCATTTTTTAACCTAGTTATTTCGTCATACTTATTCTGTAGTTCTACTTGTTGAGCTGCTACTTGAGCTTTGTTAAAATCACCTCCCATTTGTACAAATGTACCTCTAATAGGTTCTACAACATTTGAAAAAATGCCAGTAGGATCATATTGATCAAGAAGATCTATAGAGCTTAAAAAAGCACTTTTATATCTTCCAAAATTTATATTCTCTTTTTCAGCAACCTTGCTAGCTACTAATTGCAAGTCTTTTACCGTGTTTTTATAAGCGGTAGATTGAGATACTGGATCTATTACAAGTTGCTTCCATCTATTATTGTAGGCTTTTTCAGCATTAGCAATTCCTTCAGGTGTATTGAAATCATATTCTTTTCTTAAACCAAGAGCATAATCTTTTAATTCTTGCTCTGCTTTTTTAGAAGCTACTTTTATTTGATAATTTATTAGTGGGTTTTCTGCTATTGTTTTTTGTATACCTTGATCTAAAGCTATATTAAAATCTTTTTTATCATTAAAAGCGTCAAAATTAGTTGGTAGATTTTTAGAAAACTGGCTTTCAGCATCTTCTGTAGGTATTGAATCGTAAGTGTTAGTTGATTGGTTGTACTGTTGCCTGGTGTACCTAGGAACTTTATTAGCTAATTGAGATGCTGCAAAATTCTGTCGGTATTCTATATCGTAATCTTTTAAAAATTCATAAATGCCTTCTGCTTTCAATATACTTTCAAAACTACTTTTATAATCTTGCAATTGTACACTATAAGGTTTTTCATTGTAACCAGTAGTTCCGTCTTCTTTTAAATAAGTTCCGTATATTTCTTTTTTTTCAGTATCTCTTTTGTAATCTTCAAATTCTTGTTGAGTTACTTCTCTACCGTTTATTACAAAAGGCTTAGGATCTTCTAAATCCGAAGGAGTATCTACCGAGGGTGATTCCGTAAAACCTGCTTGTGATGCTGTCATTGGTTGCTGCACTGCATCCGCATCCTCTACAGTGCTTGTTGGAAAATCCTGTGGTTCGTCTTCTGATTGTAGTACATAACCTGCTATTTCAGCGTATTCAGCTATATCCATTCCATTTCTATCAGCAGCTGCCTGCATAGAAGCAGTAGACATTGTAGCTCCAGTTTCTTTATTTTTATACATATGATTTAATTGTTATATTTTAGTTCCCTTTAACCCCATTGCTGCTCTAAGCTGTGAGAAATTTATTTCTTTTCCTTTCATGTAAGGCACAAATGTGGATTCAGGCGGTTCTCCTGTCACTGAGTTAGCTGGTGGTGTGTATTGATAACCTTCTACACCATCTTTTGTAGTAAGTTTCCACACCATTGAATTGGGACCTGTACCCATTCTTATTATAGGATCTTTGGCTTTCATTGATTGAGTAAATTCATATCTAAACTTGCTGCCCTTTTTATCTTTATCCTTTAGCATAACTTTATTTCTAGCCTTAACAGCCTCTACCTCGCTATTAGCATACTTTAAAAGTTCTTGTGCAAAATTAGTATTTTGCTCAGTGGTTAAGTTTTCGTCATATTTCCATAAATTTGAAAAGTCGTCTTTTACAATATCTCCTTTATCGTTTTTTGTATTTTTAGTTCTACTTACATTATTATGGAAAGAAGATTTATCATTCTCTGAAAGACCTAATGCTATCAAATCAATTTCTGCTTGCAATGCTTTGTTCCATACCTCTTCAGATACAGGTACACCTTTACCGTTAACTCCTACCATTAATTTTCCAGCCAACTTTCCATCTTTTATATATGCAGGTGAAAACTCGCTTTGTATATTTAATTTTGCTTTAGCTTTTGCTATAGCGTCATTTAATTGCGGCTGCAAGTTAGGTACTTTGTCTATAAATAAAGTAGTTTCTATATCTTTATTTAAAACTCTTCCAACTTCTCTTTTTTCCCCGTCTTTAACAACTACAGAATAAACAACATTACCATTTTCATCTTCTTCAAAAACAGCCTCTTTGCTTCCAGGTATTTTACCATTCATGATCATCATAGTCTGGTATTGATCAGGATTTCTAAATTGATCATTACTTCCTTGAGCACCGGGTTTAATACTGCTTTGTTCTTTGAAAGCTAAGGAGCTAGCTGTGGTATTTTCTAAAGCACCGTACATTCTTGTACCTATAGTGTCCATAGATCTAATAAAATTCCTTTCTTTATCCGTTAGCATATTAGGATTTTTCTTTTTCAGTTCCGCTAACCTACTAAATTTTTTATCAATGTTTTGAAATTGAATTGTTGAATTTTTTGATGCAGTTTGGAAAACAGCGTTTTTAGCATCTAAAGCCGCTTTATCCGCCTCCTCTGTTATTTTTTGTATTCTTATTTGATTTCTTTTATAAGTATCAACATAACTAGCAATAGTGCTAGTGGCCGCTTTAGTTATGCTTTCTTGCATTCTTCTAAAATGTTGGCCTGATTGTTTGTCAACAAATTGTTCTGGATTTTCGTAACTCATAATTATGTTGTCTTTAGTGTTCCATCAGCATTCCAAGGGCTGGATCTTACTTCTGCCATTGCTCCTATAGTGCTACCTGCGATGCTTGCCAATCCACCAACCATTGATGTATATGCTCCGGTTTGATCTGCTGATGCTTGCATTTGCTGTGCTTGAGCTCCGCCTAATTGAGCAGATACTCTATTTAATTGTTGTAACTCTCTAGTTTCTTGTGCTCCAAACATAAATTGCTGACCAGCTGCATCTAATCCTTGCATTCTCTGACCTTCACCGATTTGAATACCTTGCAGTCTTCGTTGTTCTGCAACTCTTTGTTGTTCTAATTGCTGCTCGCCTTGTGCTCTTAGTTTTTCGTTTTGAGCCTCTTGCGACTCTATACTTGCAGATACACCTTTTTTACTAGCCAAAGCTGCTTGAGCTAATGCAGTTGCACCTCCAGCACTTGCTCCTGTTGCTCTTATAGTGTCTAAAGTGTTAGCCAGTGAAATGTCTGCTTGCTCTATTTCCATTTCAGCGGCTTGTGTCGCTACGCTTAAGTTAGCAAACGGATTAGACATTTGACCACTTAAATCAGCAGCTAAAGAGCTTAGATCACTAGCACCTTCATATGGATTTATAATATCTTGTCTATTGTTTTCTAAATTAGTTAATTTTCTTTGTAGCCTATCTTTTTCTGCTTTTGCCGCTCTTTCTCTTCTTTTAGCAGCTCCACCTCCAAACAATCCGCCTAATATTTGAATTCCTCCTGATATAAGAGCTCCTCCAATTATTGGATCTAAAGCCATTTGAACATCGCCTTGCCCAAAGAAAAATATTTCTAAAAATTCTATCATGTTATTATTTTTTATATTTTATATTACGTTTAACTACTAACTACAAATGTAGAGTTAACAGCAAAAAGCTCTTTAGCTCCTCCAGGATTAGTGTTATTATCGTTTTGTAAAGTTACAGTGCAGTAGTACCCTTTTATACCGGTCATATCATCTCCAAATATAACTTCTCCTGGCATTGTCTGTCCGTCACTGTCGTTAACTAAATTTGCGTAATATTTATTTTCTTTTCTTATGAATCCAGCATAGTCTCTATTGTACGGAGGATTATTAGATCCAAAAACAGAAATATAATTAGATCTGTAAATTGGCTGATTATATGTAGAGCTTGACGTTATAGGGTTTATTATATATTCACCCTCGTAGTAGCTATATATTTGATTTGATGTATCTCTTAGCTGCGAAGGATCTAGCCATATAGGGTTTCCAGAAGTATCTAATTCATAGCTGTCAACACCTGTTATATCTGATACATATTGAGTAACTTCCCATCCGTTGCTCCCTTCATAGTTTATAGTCTTAAAAACTTTACTTTTGTCTATATTTGGATTTACTACGAAAGTAACTTTTGATTTATTAGACACACCGTAAAATTTAGCTCTATCAACATTTGGGCTATTGTGAACATACAGCTTGTTGTCACTGCCTGATTGATTTCCTATGCTATACATTTTGTTTGCTAAGCTAAAAGTAAACCTAGGTTTAAATGTAAAAAATGATGGCCATCCACGAACACCTTCATCAAATTGCAATGTATTGTAGCTTGAATTATCCGGAGTAGCGTTTGGAGGCGTGCTTGGCTGTAAAGATAAAGTGTACTGTTTAGTATATATATCCCATCCTCCCACTATCTTACCTGGGCCAAAGCTAGATGAATCAACAGAGCTTAAATTATCTCTGAACCAGTCTATCATTCCGTAGTTTGATATTTCTGTTATTCCATCCATAGATAATCTTAAAACAGCTCCTCTATTTTTATCTACAAAATACTTTCTATAACCATATGTTGCAAAGCTTTCTGGGTTAGTTCCGATACCAAAATTACCAGCATAAGGAACCACTTGTCCAATAACAGTTCTTAAATTACTAACCGATACTCCGCTGCCTTCTGCTGTATATATAGCGTCTTTATCAATAAGAGCTCTGCTAGTTTTTTTCTCTGCTAATATAATTAAGTTAGAATCTTCAGCATGTAATTTTTGTATGCTACCGTCAGCTGGATCAATCGCTTTAGTTATTTCTTCACCTATGGAAAATTGATTTGTTTGATTTATTCCGGTTCTAGAATTGTATATACCTGAGTATATCATAGCGTTTCCTCTAACGCTGCCATTAGGCTCGTCTTCAACTAAGTAAGCTTTAGCCCCAAAGGAGGTAGAAGTATTATTATAACCACCTCTAATCCTAGATTCTTCTATAGCCCAGTTAATATCTTGTTGAGGGTCTGCTACTGTTCCTTGAGGCCACCCACCTTGACCGGTAGGTATACCTCTAGAACCAAACCAATTGATACCGTTATTTACGTCTACGCTTTTTCTTAGAGTGAATGAATTATAGTATTTTACTTCTATTAAAGCCATAATATTTATATTACATGTTTATAGGTATTTTACCCTTATTATATGTTATCTGGGTTGAGCAGATCCTTTTACTTTTAATCCAGTTGTTGGATTCATTTCGCAAGACCAAGTTCTTAAATTCTGAAATGTAGTGTTTGTAGCGCCATCTCTACTAGCCCCTTCGGCTGCTAAAGCTAGTTTAGCATTACTAGAACTGCTTGTTCCTGAATTATAAGGTGTTGTATAAGGAAACCCGTTTGCATCTTGCCCATCGGCTTCTATAGAAATATAAGATAAATATCTATCAGTATTAGTGTTTACCTGAGTATATCCAGTATATGGAATTTGTAACAACGCATCTTCGTAGAATGTGGTAACATATCTATGTATACCTTCTCTAGCGTAAACCACCGTGTTATGTGTTGTTTCATTTTTAGCTAAAAAATGGCTACTTTTTAATGCTGGATTTATTTTATATCCAAAAGCTACTTTAGGGCCTAAGTCGTAATAAAAATCACCTGTTTTAATGAAAGCTCCAGCGCTTGCATAATTGTTTTGACTATTAGTATTGCTACCTATAGGAGCAGCACATGACTGACAATTATCTTGCTTTCCACCTATTCTTTGTATTACAACTCTATATTCTCCAAACCTATCTGATTCGCTTGAATAAGGGCTTTTACCTACAACTGCCCATCTACCGTATTTTCCTCTACCAAAAGTTCCGCCAAAACTTCCTGAGCTGGTGTTGTTCTCAGCGCCAACTCTAATCCAGTTAGCATAATTACCAGCAAACCCAGGCCCTTCAGAAGACCCATAAACTATATTTTTTTCTGAGGTTATAGGATTTGGAGACCCTCCGGGGTTAGGTATTGGTAATGTGGCATTAATACCAGTGTTCCCACTTATTTGTGTAGGGCTTCCGTATCCACTAACTTCACTATTAAAAGATAATACATTTCCCTCTATGTCTTTTGCTGCTACCCATGAAGAGCTAGAATCAGCTCTGTATTCTATAGCCCAAGACACGTCATTATTGTTTTCAAAATTAGGGGTGTTATTTGTACTACCATTAACTGCATCGAGATATGGTTGCAAACTAATATAAGCTGTACCTTTAGTCAAAGGACCTGCTAAACTAGCGTTTGTTCCGGAAGGTATTTTATTTCTTTCAAGGTAATTATTTGGTTGACCTCCGAAAGCAACTTGATTGCAAGTAGAAGTATCTGGCGGGCTTACCTCTACTAAATTAGTATTAGGAATATTTTGAGGCGCTGGATACATTTCAGTAAATGAATTACTAGGACCTGAGGTTAATTGGTCAAAAGGATTATTAGTTGAATTGTGAGCGCTTAAAACGTAAGCGTAATTTGTATATAACCTTAAGCTATTTTCAATACTAAAACTACCATCAGCTAATTCTTCTCCAACAACTAATTCGAATGAACAACTATCAGTTTGTCCATCAGGGCCTGATAAAGTTACCGTTATATTATATTGACCATAAGCTGTGCCAAAAGTAGTTTCACTTATTTCACCGATGTTGCTAATTTGAAATATGTTTACAGCATTTCCGTCTTGCGTTTGGGAAGATATATTCCATACCAATCCATCTTGGTTGTTTAATCCAGCAGACAAAGTGTTAGATCCATTAGATCCGTATAGTTTAAGTTGATTTGTTAAGCCAACAGGCACTCTTAAAGAAGGAGGACATTGTTTAAAGTAATCAACTATTGGTAATCCAACTTGTCCCCAAGTAGTAGCGCTATCTCCAAAAGTTTCACCTCCAACAATTATTGTAGATAAATCAGTTATTATTGTTGCATAAGCTCCTGTGTTTAGAGTACGTACCCAAGGAGTTGGGTCTGTAATACCTGGATCTCCATCTGTAGCTGTTATGGTTAAAGTAAAAGATTGAGCATCACTATTAGTTGTTTTATATATTCTATGCGCTTTGTTTACTATAATAAAAGTATCCCAGTCTTTTGCTGTAGTAGCGTTACCATTGTAATCAATATAACTACCTAACCCAGCAGGAGTTGAGTTTATTCCTTTTATTTGTATCAATTCAAAATCAGACGAAACGTCTACTCCAGCTCCATCTAGAACAGTTAAGCTTGGGTTTATTATGTTTTGTATAGGGTTTGTTACAGAATCTTCAAACTGAAATTGGCCAGTGGCTACTGCTCTGAATCTACCGCATTGTCCATTTGCTACTGAGGGACTGCATGTGGAAGTTGTTGTAACATCTGGTTGTAAAGGATTACCGCTATAAACACCAAAGTATTCAGACAAATACCAATCTAATCCAGATATTGCTGATATTGTTTGATTCCCATCTGATTCTATTTGGTCATTTAAATCGCTTATAATACCAGAACTACTAGTTTCCCAATATATATCTAACCTAGATTCATCTGGTTCTGTTTCATAAACAGCTAAATTTTGTATACTATAAGTGGCTGGTTGAGGGTCTATTTGACCAAATCTATCTGATGTACTAACTCTACCAATCAAAGGATTTGATTCCGCTTCATAAAAAGCTGCATCATAATCGTTATTGTAACTAGTACCCGCTTCAATATTAAACATATCGAACATGTTAGATACTGTAGAAACTGTATCAGCAAACCTTGAAGGGTAATACTGTTCATTAACAACTCCAAAATTAGTTGATATTGGTGGAGTTCCAGTCCCATTTGCTATACCTAAAGTGTTTTCAACTCTACCAAACAATCTAACAGAACTTCTAAATTGTTTTTGATCAGGACCCACTTCAGATAAATCTCTAGGTACTTTGTTTATATTGTCGTTTATTAACGTTATGTGCGAGGTTACACCAAGTTCTAAATCAGTTTGGGTTGGGTATGCTGTTATTGCTCCTGGAAGATATACGTTATAGTAATCTTGCTCTTGCTGTTTTACAACAACTTTCCAAGTATAAAAACCTAAAGGATTATATTCACTACTAGTGGGATCCCCGTTATATATACCAGGATAAAGAGGTGAAGCTATACTTGGTGGTATTTGCTCATTTACTTCTATAAACAAAGAATCTCCAGGCCATTGTCCAATATTTAATGTTTCCGGATTATATGGTGAATACACTGTTGACAGCTGGGCAACACTTGCACTTGCTACAGTTGTATTAGAAGTATTTGATAATATAGTAGATGTTGTTCTACTAAATCTATCTGACAATACAAAACCAGCTTGGTAGTTTCTATTTTGTTTTAAAGTACTATTAGGGTACTCAACAATACTAGTACTCCAGGAAGTTTCATTATTTGGGTTTGTTGTTATATCAAAATTTCTTTTAGGTCCAGCTCCAACATTGTAATCCATAGAAGGAGGAGTATGCTTTGTTTGAAAATTACTGTATATAATTCTATTGCTTATAATTTCTTGCCCTAAAGCTTTAACGGGTACTTTGTCATATACTCTAATTAGCTGATCTTCTGGAAGTGTTCTAAAAGGCTTGGTTCCAGAGTATCTGTACTTATACGTATTTGAAGGGCTGGCTGCGTCATATTGACTTGCTATTTGACTAGAAGTTATAACATCTGCCACCATAACAGCTAAACCGTCTGATTCTTTATATAGTATTTCTATTTCAGTTATTTTAAACTGACTAGCTACATTTTCTAAAGTTGTTGTAATGTTTGGATTTCCATTTGTAGGTAAATCTATAAGTAAATCTATTTGATTAACCTTATTTTCCATAAAATCAACAATAGTACTTCTAAAAGCAGCCGACATATCGTTATCTTCATCGTTTGTGTATAAAAAGTAACCGTCTTGTTTAGGTATAAAACATTCCTGCGTAAACGGAGCAAACACAGAATACTCACCATCATCAAACTTAAATCTATAACTAAACCTAACAAACTTATCTTCTAAGTAGTCAGGGTCTCCTTGATAGGTAGAATTGTAATATGGATTAGCTGTAGTACCGTTTGGTAAATACTCACTAACAACATCCTTCATAGTTGTTTCATACGCTCCAGCTACGCTTGATTCTTGCCAAAGCTCAGGGGCTTTATAGGGCATGTATTTTGCTACCGATATTGTATCCTCCATACTGTAGTAAGTAACGTCATCAGCAGCAGCACTAACTCTTATTTTCCTAGGTTGATTTCTATTGTCAGTCCAAAATAAAAGATCTTCAAGAAGATTTATACCATGTATTGGGTTGTTTTCGTAAAAGTTTAAAAAAGCTCCCTGTACCAATATTGTATTTTGTATTGAGGTGTTAGGTGATATTATTGATCTAGTAATAAAGTTTGCGGCATTTTCATCGTAAATACCTGTAGGATTGCTTGCAGTAGTATTATTTGTTAAAAAAAAGTAAATACTAGAATTTACTTCGGAAACCAAATAGCCTATACATATTACATCTGCTTGTCCAGTTACTAATCCGAAATCAACAACCATTTCGTTACCCAACACGTTTTCCAATGCTCCAACATCGTCAGACTCCGATTTACTCACTTGAATATTTACTGCATTTCTATATTCTCCTTGAGGTAATAATCGATCGTCAAGATCTTTATTCATCTTAGACTTTATGAAAATATTTTTGAAACTAGCCATTTAATTTAGTGTTTTAACCATTTAGATTTTCCTCTCATTACCTGAATTATTTCATCAAGTTTTACATTTGATAATCTTAATTTAGCATTTCTTAATTTAGCGCTTCTTTCTTGCTTTAATCTTCTAACTATATATTCAGGTTGGTTTATCCTAGAAGATATGATAGCGTGGCTTATATGAGCATACAGAGCTTCTTCTGCTAACTTAGGAACTTTAGTGTCCATATCAGAAGCTAATCCATCAGATATATACTCTAAAACTATAAGTGCACCAGCTAAATTACTTGAGAAAGACATTTTACCTTCTCTATTGTTTATAGTAAACCATCCGTTTACTTGCGCATACTGAGGATCTAATCCGTAGTTTTGACCTAAAAGTTGCTCATCCCACCCCCAACTGTCATATCCTTGATTATATAAATCTTCTGGAGTGTTTTGATTTATTAAAGTATCATCTGCTGTTCTCCATCTTTCCTCTGTTATCGATGTTCCCTCAACATTGTTGCCAAAGCTGTCTTGTGTTGGTACACCTTTAGAATCTTGTATGGGATTTTCAAATGGGTTTGTGGTTAAATTGTTTGCAGGATATATAGGTCTTTTAACGCCTAACTGATCTATCCAAGATACTTTTGTATAGTTTACATAGTCTTGCGGAATAACAACGCTTAATTCAGGAGGTATATTTAATTCTTGTGACTTAATGCTTTTTAATGTATCATAGCTAAACTCTTGTAGTCCACGCTTAGCATGAAATATTATATCACTTCTTTTAGCATTAGGTATTAATTTACCAACACCAACATAAGCTATTTGAAAATTATTTATTATCTCTTGTAAGGATGTGTAACCGTAGCTACCATAATTTTCTTCAACAGTGTTACCATAAGCATCTCTGTTTCCGTACTCGCCACCGCTTAATATTTTTAATTGAACAACTATACTAGTGTTAGCTGCTAAGGCATCGTCAATTGTTATTGTGTTACCTGATACGGTATAAGATGAAGTATATTCTGTATATGTTAAAACACCAGCATTTGCGGTGTATAATTTGAAGTTATTTAAAGCGTAGTTTGGCTGTAAAGGGTCATAGTTGCCAAGCACTAGGTCTGTATCAAACGTAGTAGTGAAGGCTTGACCTGTCCCAGCTGCAGATAGAAACTTTTGTACACCTGCGTAATATTGCTGATTGTTTTCGGTTATTAAACCACCATTTGGTAGAGACATATTTTATTATGTTTTTTGATTTATTTCTTTTTGCTGAACCTCACTTGAAGCAGCTTGTACTATCTGAGGGTCTCTTATTATTATACCAGCGTAAGCTAATATTCTTAAAATAACATTAACCTGCTCTGATTCGTGTAGTTCAAAATTTACAGAACCCGTACCATTAGCTGGATCATAATAATTACTGTTATATATGTATTGCCCCCTGTTACCTGTAGTAAATCCCCATATAGGGTTTATAGGTTTTCTTATATAATCTACATCTATGCTGGCTGTAATAGTAGCCGGATTAACATACATAACATTCTGAAGACTGTTATTTATTTGTGCTCCTGGAATATTTATATTGCCTCTATTTTCGTATAGATAAGTAGGAAATTTTTCTGTTGCTTTAGTAAGTTGAGATCTTTCTATGTTATAAAATTCTGTTCTTGAGAGTCTTTGTAGTTCTACTATCTCACTTTTATTGTTCTTGTAAGTAACGGTGCCTAATCTGTAAAAGTCTACATCAGCGCCATAAGCATCTTGGGTTGGAAGGGAAAAGTATCTTAGGTTTGGATTGTTGGAATTGTTATACGTAGCTGTGCCAAACGTTTTAAATATAGCTAGTTTTTCATCAACATTCATAACTCTGTCAGAATAGTCAGCGTCGGCTTGAGGGATTCTTATTTGTTGATTTAAATCCTCAAAGTACTTTTCAAATACATCTAATTGTACCTGCGCCCCTAGCTTATTAAATTCTGCAGGTGTTAAAAAACCTCTCTGTTCTTTATTTAATATAGACAGAACTGTTTGATACACTGTATTTACATTTATAGCCATTATTTATTTTTTTATTATAATACCAACCAGCCACGGTAAGTAGCTGGCTAATATTAATATTACATGTTATTTTAAGTTTTTCTCTACTGACCTATAAACTTCTACACCCTCGTCGGTTTTAAAGTAAGCTGCCATTGCAGAGTATGGGTTTTCATCAAAAGGTACAGTCATTAATTTTCTACCGTTTGATCCCCAAGTA
>Ga0209504_1002051_pt1 | contig 14202 bp, 17 predicted proteins | sample COGITO_mtgs_1005_FD_184791 | JGI IMG/M metagenome (GOLD analysis project Ga0209504, IMG submission 184791) | Pelagic marine microbial communities from North Sea - COGITO_mtgs_100511 (SPAdes) (version 2) | ecosystem: Environmental > Aquatic > Marine > Epipelagic ...
GGGGATTACCCGGCATGTGTTGGCCGACCGCCTGAAAAAGCTGGTGGAGGCGGCGGTGCTGGACAAGGTGGCGTATCAGCAGCGACCGCTGCGTGAGGAATATTGCCTAAGTGCCAAGGGCCGCGACCTGTATCCAGCCATCATGGCCCTGGTCCACTGGGGCGACCGCCATATGAGTGGCACCGAGGGCGCACCGATCAGTCACATCCATCGTGGCTGCGGTAAACCGATGCATGGCGTGCTGGTGTGTTCGGAGTGTGGAGAGCCGCTTGCGGCGCGTGATGTGACGCTGGAGGAGGCGCCTGCTCTCAAGGGCCTGCTACTGCCGGCGCACTGGCACGACAAGCAGGCGTTGTAGGGTGGATGACGCTTTTCTCATCCACCATCGCGACGTGGTGGATGGATACAGCGCCATCCACCCTACGAGGCAGGGATGCCTAGTTAAAACAAGCGCGCCAGCAAGGCGGTGACCGCCGTTTCCACCCGTAGAATCCGCTCGCCCAGCTGCACAGGTTGCAGGCCAGCGTGCTGTAGTTTTTCTACTTCGTAGGGAATCCAGCCGCCCTCCGGGCCGATCGCCAGGGTTACCGGCTGCTCCACGGCTCGCGGGCAGGCCGGAAAATCGCCGGGATGACCGGTCAGGCCAAGGGTGCCAGCTGCGATGGCGGGCAGTTGATCTTCGACGAAGGGCTTGAAGCGCTTCTCGACAATCACCTCGGGCAATACGGTATCGCGGGCCTGTTCCAGGCCGAGAATCAGTTGCTCGCGAATCGCCGCAGGTTCAAGAAACGGGGTTTGCCAGAAGCTTTTTTCTACCCGATAACTATTGAGCAGAATCAGTCGGGGTACGCCCATGCTGCTGACCGTTTGCAGCACACGGCGCAGCATCTTTGGCCGGGGTAAGGCCAGTAACAGGGTCAATGGCAGTTTGGTCGGTGGCGGCTGGTCGAGCTGAACGGATAACTCAGCGTGCTCGGCATTCAGCCGCAGCAACTGGCCGCTGCCCATCAGGCCATCCAGCCGCCCCACACGCAGGCTGTCGCCGACTTCGGCGCGGTGCACTTCATGCAGGTGTTTGAGGCGCCGGCCTGTGAGCAACACGCGGTCATCGGCGATAAAGTCGCCGTCTTCCAGTAGCAGCAGGTTCACGGTTGGGCGGCGGGCGGTTGATCGCTCGGCGCGTCTTCGCTATCGCTCTCGTCGGCTTCCTGCTCGGCGCGGCGTTTGACCATAGCGCCAAATAGCAGCCCGGTTTCGAATAGCAGCCACATGGGCAGGGCCAGCAGGGTCTGCGAGAACACGTCGGGCGGCGTCAGTACCATGCCGACGACAAAGCAACCGACCACCACATAGGGGCGACTCTTGCGCAGGGTGGCGACATTGACCACACCGATCCAGATCAGCAAAAAGGTGGCAATCGGAATCTCGAACGCTACGCCGAAGGCAAAGAAGAGGGTGAGGACGAAGTCCAGATACTGGCCAATGTCGGTCATCATCGCCACGCCTTCCGGGGTCACGCTGGCGAAGAAGCCAAACATGATCGGGAACACCACGAAATAAGCGAAAGCCATGCCGCCGTAAAACAGCAGAATGCTGGAGATCAGCAGGGGGATCGCGATGCGCTTCTCGTGCTTATACAGGCCAGGCGCAATAAAGCCCCAGATCTGATGCAGGATGATCGGGATGGCCAGAAACAGCGCGACCATCAGGGTCAACTTGAACGGCGTGAGGAACGGCGAGGCCACACCGGTGGCGATCATTGTTGCGCCTTCCGGCAGGTAGGCGCGCAGCGGCGCCGCGACCAGCGCGTAAATGTCCTGAGAGAAATAGAACAGCCCGGCAAACAGCAGAAAAACCGCTCCGACAATCCGCAGCAGGCGTGTACGCAGCTCAGTCAGGTGGGAGACCAGGGGCATTTCCTGGTCGCTGTCCGATAGTCGGCTCATGGCTGCGGGTTTTTATCCTGGAGGCTGGTTTCGGTTGCGGAGGGTGTTTCGGTCAGGCTGCTGAGCGGCGAGTTGAGCTTTTGTTTAGCCGCGTTCATCTCACGTTCAAGCTCAAGAATGTTTTCGTTATGCAGTTGCCGGCGGATTTCATCTGCGCCGATTTCGCGCTCCACCTCCGCCTTGATCGCGCTGAAGCTGCGTTTGATCCGGCCGATCCACAAACCAGCAGTGCGCACGGCTCCCGGCAGGCGGTCCGGACCCAATACCACCAAGGCCACGATGCCAACCAGCAGCAGCTCGGTAAAGCCAATATCGAACATGGCTTAGTCTTTTTTCGCCGGTTCTTCGACCTTGCGCGCCTGGGCGTCAATGGTCTGACCTTTAGGCTCTTCCACGGCCGGCTTGTCTTCTTCGCTGCCCATGGATTTTTTGAAGCCCTTGATCGCATCGCCAAGGTCCGAACCCAGGCCTTTAAGGCGCTTGGTGCCGAACAGCATGACTACGATCAGCAGGACGATCAGAAGTTGCCAGATGCTAATGCCACCGAATCCCATAATGCGTACTCCGTAATAAGAGGTTAATCAGTTCTGCGGACGTGAAGCTTTTTCCGCGTGGCCGGACAGGCCAAAACGTCTATCCAGCTCGTCCAGCACGGCCTGCGGATGCTGGCCGAGGGCGGCGAGCATGATCAGGCTATGGAACCACAGGTCGGCGGTTTCGTAGATTACATCGCTGCAGTCACCGCTGACCGCAGCATCTTTGGCAGCCAGGATGGTTTCCACCGACTCTTCGCCGACCTTTTCCAGAATCTTGTTCAGGCCCTTGTGGTACAGGCTGGCAACGTAGGAGCTGTCAGCATCCGCGCCCTTGCGTGACTCCAGTACTTCAGCCAGGCGGCTCAGGGTGTCGCTCATGCCCGTATCACTCATGGTTGTGGCCTGCGCTATAAATGGCGTGCGGATCTTTGATCACCGCCTCGACGGTTTTCCAGCTGCCGTTCTCAAACACGCGGTAGAAGCAGCTTTCCCGGCCGGTATGGCAGGCAATGCCGCCCACTTGCTCAACCATCAGGATGATCACGTCCGCGTCGCAATCCAGGCGCAGTTCATGCAACTTCTGCACATGGCCGGATTCTTCGCCCTTGCGCCACAGCTTACCGCGCGAGCGTGACCAGTAGATGGCGCGCTGTTCGCGGGTGGTCAGGGCCAGAGATTCACGGTTCATCCAGGCCATCATCAACACGCGGCCAGTTTTATGATCCTGGGCGATTGCCGGCACCAGGCCGTCGCTGTTCCAGTTGATTTCGTCGAGCCAGTCAGTCATCGCTATATCCGCCCATACCGGGCTGTTTGATTCAGAAACTAGTGTGCCAGTGCATCCTCGGCGTGGCTATCGGCGCAACACCAGATAGAGGCCGCCTACGACCATTAGCCAGCTCGGCCAGGCGAGGACGGTCAAGGTCAGGCCCTGGCTCACGGCGCCGGCTATTAAGGCGGCACCCAATAGACGTGCCGGCCACTGCCGGGTGTTGGCAGGTTGCTGCTGGCGTGGAGCCGGCTGCTGATTGAGTCGCTCCAGGGTTTCCCGGGCGATTTGCGACAGATGCGGCACTTGCTCGGCTTGCAGTTGCAGGTTGCGCAGCAGCTGCAATGGGCTGACCCGCTCACGCATCCAGCGTTCAAGAAACGGCTGAGCGGTGCTCCACAGGTCGAGGTCCGGGTAGAGCTGGCGGCCGAGGCCTTCGATGTTCAGCAGGGTTTTCTGTAATAGGACAAGCTGCGGCTGCACTTCCATATTGAAGCGCCGCGCGGTCTGGAATAGGCGCAGCAGCACTTGGCCGAAGGAGATGTCTTTCAGTGGCTTCTCGAAGATCGGCTCACACACAGTGCGTATCGCGGCTTCAAAGTCGTTGATCTTGGTTTCGGCCGGTACCCAACCCGAGTCGATATGCAGCTGTGCCACGCGGCGGTAATCGCGCTTGAAGAAGGCAATCAGGTTGCGCGCCAAGTAGTCCTGATCTTCGGCAGTCAGGCTGCCGATGATGCCGCAGTCGATGGCGATGTACTGCGGATTCCATGGCGTGCGGGTGCTGACAAAGATATTGCCGGGGTGCATGTCGGCATGGAAGAAACTGTCGCGGAACACCTGGGTGAAGAAAATCTCCACGCCGCGCTCGGCCAGCAGCTTCATATCAGTGCGCTGATCGGCCAGGGTCGCCAGGTCGGTAACCTGAATGCCGTAGATGCGCTCCATCACCAGCACTTTCGGCCGGCAATAGTCCCAGTACACCTGCGGCACATAGAGCAATGGCGAGCCTTCGAAGTTACGCCGCAGTTGACTGGCGTTGGCGGCTTCGCGCAGCAGGTCGAGTTCGTCGTAGATGGTTTTCTCGTAATCGCTGACCACTTCCACCGGGCGCAGGCGGCGGGCATCGGCGGAAGATTTCTCCGCCAGTTTGGCCAGCAGAAATAGCCAGGCGATGTCCTGTTCGATGACTGGTTTGAGGCCTGGGCGAATCACCTTGACCACCACTTCTTCGCCGGTTTTCAGCTGCGCGGCATGCACCTGAGCGACGGACGCCGAAGCCAGTGGTTGCGCATCGAAGCGGGCAAACACTTCGCTGACCTTGGCCCCTAGCTGGGATTCGATCAGCGCTTGTGATTGCGCGGGGTCAAAGGGCGGCACCTGATCCTGCAGCCTGGCCAGTTCATCGGCGATATCCGTTGGCAATAGGTCACGGCGGGTCGAAAGCAGCTGACCGAACTTGATAAAGATCGGCCCCAGTTCTTCCAGTGCCAACCGCAAACGTGCGCCGCGTGACAGCAGTAAATCGCGGCGTGGCAGCCAGCGCCAGGGCAACACATAGCGCAGCACGCGCGCCCACAAGGGCAGCGGCAGGGCGAATAACAGGTCATCCAACTGGTAGCGAATCACTACGCGCTGGATACGCAACAGACGACGAACGGCAAGCAGCTTCATGCGATGGGCTTATGGCGTTGGGCGAGGCGCTCAATGCGCGCGTCGAGTCGGTCGAGGGACAGCTTGAGGTGGTCCAACTCGGCGAAGCGTGCATCGGCTTCGCGTTGGCCAACCAGGCTGCGGGATTCTTCGCTGAGGTAGTCAGCCAGGTTCAGGCGCAGGCTGTCGAGCGCCTGACTGCTCCAGTTGGCGCGGCTGCGCAGATGGCCGCCGAGCAATTGGCTGCCCACTGGGCCAAGCCAGCGCGACAGTTCGTATTCCCAGTCCAGTTCCAGATCCTGCAAGATGCCAGCGAGCTCCAGCAAGGCCGCGCTGTCACCTTCCAGGCTGACCTCGGGGCTGTGCAGGACGCTGGTCTTGTCTTTGCTGGTGGCCAGGCGCAACAGGCTGGCGGCCGGGGCGCGCAGCAGGCAATCCGTCTCCCCCGCCCACTGTGCGGCCAGTTGCAAGCCGCTGGCGCTGGGCAGAATAAACAGCTGCAGGTTCGGTGCGCTGCACTCCACGGCAATCACCCGACCACTCAACCGCGCCAGCCGCGGCAGCGCTGTGCTGTCCATGGCCAGTACTCGGTTAAGGCCGAGTTCGACCCCGGCCAGCAGTCCGGTGAGGATCATCAGGGCTTGATGCCACGGTGCAGGGCGACGATGCCGCCGGTCATATTGTGGAAGGTCACACGCTCGAAACCGGCTTCAACCATCATGGCCTTGAGGGTGTCCTGATCCGGGTGCATACGGATCGACTCGGCCAGGTAACGGTAGCTTTCGGCATCATTGGTGATCAGCTTGCCGGCCAGCGGCATGAACTTGAACGAGTAGGCGTCGTAGAACTTCGACAGCAGCGGGCTGGACGGCTTGGAAAACTCCAGGATCAGCAAGCGGCCGCCGGGCTTGAGTACCCGCAGCATCGAGCGAATGGCGTCTTCTTTGTGGGTGACGTTGCGCAGGCCGAAAGCGATGGTCACCACGTCGAAGTGGTTGTCCGGGAACGGCAGCTTTTCCGCGTCGGCCTGAACGAAGCTGACGTTGCCGGCCACGCCCTTGTCGAGCAGACGATCACGGCCGACGCGCAGCATCGACTCGTTGATGTCGGCCAGTACCACTTCGCCGGTCGGGCCGACCAAGCTTGAGAATTTACGGGTCAGGTCGCCCGTACCGCCGGCGATATCCAACACCCGATTGCCGCTGCGTACGCCAGATAGCTCGATGGTGAAACGCTTCCACAGGCGGTGCATGCCGCCGGACAGTACGTCATTCATCAGGTCGTATTTGGCGGCCACCGAATGGAAAACTTCGGCGACTTTATCGGCCTTCTGGCTTTCTGGCACGCTCTGGAAACCAAAGTGTGTGGTGGGTTCGCTGTCGCTGTTCTTGCGCGGGTCGTTCATCGTGCCCTTTCCTAAACAGAGAGGCTGAATCAAAGTGGCGGCCATTCTAAACCTAAATGCAGGCATAGGCTCCAAACCGCACGTGCGAAGTAAAAGCCTGAAAGCGTTGCAGGTGTGCAGCTTGCTATAGTCACGCGACTTAAGGTCGCAGTTAACGGGCGAGGAGAAATGCCATGGCCAAGATCACGATTGAACGCCCCCACAACCTAGGCCGCGAAGTGGCGCGGGAGAAAGCCGAGCAACTGGCCGAGCGCCTGGCTCGTCAATATGACGTGCGCTATCGCTGGAATGGCGACAGCTTAGAGTTCAAACGCAGCGGCGCCGACGGTCGTATCGAGGTGCATGAGAACAGTGTGCGCGTGCAGCTCAGCCTGGGTCTGTTGCTGTCGGCGATGAGCAGCAGTATCAAGCGCGAAATTGAAGAGGTGTTGGATAAAAATCTTCAGGCCTGACGTTTCGATGGTCGGGTATTCAGCTCCGTCGCTGCGAGTGCTAACACTCGCACGCTGCAATTATTTACAGGCTTAGTATGCGGTTTCTAATTTTCATCGATACCTTGCATCTAAGCCTGCATCCCGTGGGCGTTTCCTCGAAACACTTAGAGTGAGGTGCACCATGTCGAAAGTTGCCGTTAAAAAGAAAGCCGTCGTTGAAGAAACCAGCAGCGTGCTGAGCGACGCGAAAGTTTACGCCCGCAAAATCTGGTTGGCTGGCCTGGGCGCTTACGCCAAAGCCGGCCAGGAAGGTTCCGAGTACTTCAAGGACCTCGTCAAAAGCGGCGAAGGCGTTGAAAAGCAAGGCAAAAAGCTGGTCAACGAACAAGTTGAAGCAGCTAACAGCCAGATCGACAGCGTTAAGAGCACTGTCACCAGCAACGTCAGCAGCGTGAAAAGCAAATTTGAAGTGCGGATCGACAAGATCGAGAAAGCATTTGATAACCGTGTGGCCAGCGCACTGAACCGCATTGGCATCCCATCCAAGCAGGATGTTGAAGTACTGTCTGCTAAGCTGGATGAGCTGAGCGCGTTGCTCGAGCACGTCGCGCGTACCAAATAAGGAGAGCAGGATGGCCGTTAAAAAGAAAACCGAAAAGCAAACCACTTCCTGGATCGGCGAAGTAGAAAAATACTCGCGTCAAATCTGGTTGGCTGGTTTGGGTGCTTACTCCAAGGTCAGCAAGGACGGCAACAAGCTGTTCGACACGCTGGTCAAGGATGGCGAGAAAGCTGAGAAGCAAGCAAAGACCGAAGTCGACAAGCAAGTTGGCGCCGTGAAAAGCACCGTGAACACGAAAGTGGACACTGCTAAGTCGCGTGTTGATGAAGTTAAAGACAAGGCAATGGGCAAGTGGGGCGAGCTGGAAGAAGCCTTCGATAAGCGTTTGAACAATGCCATTTCGCGTCTCGGTGTACCGAGCCGTAATGAAGTGAAGGCGCTCAACGCTAAAGTCGAAAGCCTGACCAAGCAGATCGAGCAACTGACCGGTGTATCGGTTAAGTCGGTTAAGCCTGCGGTCAAGAAAGTTGCTGCCAAGCCTGCCGCTAAGCCGGTTGCCAAAGCAGCTGCAAAACCAGCCGCTAAGCCAGCTGCCAAAACTGCAGCTAAGCCTGCCGCCAAGGCTGCCGCCAAGGCTGCAGCTAAACCAGCGGTCAAGCCCGCTGCTAAGCCAGTTGCCAAAGCCGCCGCCAAGCCGGCTGCAAAACCTGCTGCCAAGCCAGCCGCCGCTAAGCCTGCTGCTCCAGCAGCCGTAGCAGCACCAGCTCCGGCCGCCGCTCCTGCTGCACCTGTAACACCTGCTAGCCAGTCGTAAGACACCCAGCAGTTCACGCAAAACGCCCGGCCTAGTGCCGGGCGTTTTGCGTTGGTGCGTGCGGGTTAATCTTCCAGATAACGTTGCGCCAGGTGTTCGGCAGCGTAGCGGGGCTCTTCGGCCAGGTGCGGGGCGACCAGCATCATGACTTGATACACGACCAGACGACTCTCGCCTTCGCGGCCGATAATGCGCTGGTAGTCGAGCGAGAACAGCAAGGTCAGGGTGATCTGCTCGACCAACTGACCCAGTGATTGGGTATCACTTTGTAGCTGCCCATCGATCTGCAATTGCGCCAGCAGTTCGGCCAGCGTGCGCTTGAGGCTATTCAACCAGTGGCGCATACCGCGCTCCAGTTTTGGCAGGCGGCTAGTGAGGTTGGACAAGTCCTGGAATAAGAAGCGGTAATGGGCCAGACGCTCGACGATCAGGTGCAGGAACAACCAATAGTCTTCCACATCCAACTGCACGTCTTCAGGCGGCGAGAGCAGGGGCGCGAGTTCGGCTTGAAAGCGTTCGAACAGGCCGAGGATCAGCGGTTCTTTACCATGGAAGTGGTAATACAGATTGCCCGGACTGATACCCAGTTCGTTGGCAATTTCCAGGGTGGAAACATTCGGTTCGCCCTTCTGGTTGAACAGCAGCAGGGCGCATTCAAGGATTCTGTCGCGGGTTTTCATCCGGTCTTCTTATTCTGGCCGCGGAAAGGCTGACGATACCTGGCCGCAACAGGTTGCGGCCAGGTCGATTATGACTCAGTAGATGTTTTAGCGGACATGCACATAGGTGCCGGGTGCGGCTTCCATGGCGGGATAGTGCTGGTTACCCAGGGCCATCAGGGTGTCGCTCTGTTCGCCTGAACGCTCCTGCATCCAATCCAGCCACACTGGCCACCAGCTGCCCTGCACGTGTTTGGCGTCGTGGTACCAGGCGCGCGGGTCACCCGTCAGCTTAGGGTTTTCCAGGTAGTTGGATTTGGGATTGCCTGGTGGATTGAGGATGCTTTGAATATGCCCGCTGTTGGACAGGATGAAGCGCCGATTGCCGCCCAACAATAATGTTGAGCGATACACCGCATCCCAGGGCGTGATGTGATCGTTGATGCCAGCAACACTGAAGCTGTCCACTGTGACTTTTTGCATATCGACCGGCGTGCCGCAGACTTCCAAGCCGCGCGGGTGGGTCAACGGGTTGTGTTTGAAAAAGTCGATCAGGTCGCCATGCAGGGCAGCCGGCAGGCGGGTGTTGTCGTTGTTCCAGTAAAGAATGTCGAAGGCCGGGGGCTGCTTGCCGAGCAGGTAATTGTTGATCCAGTAATTCCAGATCAAGTCGTTGGGGCGCATCCAGGCAAACACTCGCGCCATGTCGCGGCCATCCAGTACGCCTTGTTGATAGGAGCGGCGTTTGGCCGCCTCTAAGGTCAGCTCGTCGGCAAACAGCATGGCCGGGCTATCAATTTGGCTGTCTAACAGGCTGACCATGTAAGTGGCGCTGGCCACTTTGCGCAGCTGTCGCTTGGCCTGCAGATGGCCTTGTAGAGCGGCAATCGTCAGGCCGCCGGCGCAGGCGCCGAGGAGGTTAACGTCCTTGCTGCCGGTGATTTCGCGGCAGGCGTCTATGGCCTTTTCCAGGGCTTCCACATAGCTCGAAAGGCCCCATTCACGGTGTCGTGGGTCGGGGTTGCGCCAGCTGACAACGAACGTCTGCAGGCCGTTTTTCAGGGCGTATTGGACGAAGCTCTTCTCGCTAGAAAGATCGAAAATATAGTACTTGTTGATTTGCGGCGGCACGATCAGCAGTGGCTTGGCGTACTGTTTCTCACTCATTGGCTTGTACTGGATCAGCTCCAGCATCTCGCTGCGAAACACCACGGCGCCGCTGGTAGTGGCTACGTTGCGGCCGACTTCAAAGGCATGCTTGCTGACTTGGCTGGGCATGCCGTCGTTGTTCACCAAGTCATCGACCAGATGAGTCACGCCCTTGAGCAGGCTGCTGCCACCACTATTGAACAGTTCCTTGATCACCTGCGGGTTGAGCAGGGTATTGCTGGGTGCTAACGCATCACCCAGCAAAGTGGCGACAAACCGCGCGCGGGCTCGGTCGTCAGCGTCCAGGTTGCTCTCATCGATCCAGCTGTTCAGCTGTTTTTGGCAGGCTAGGTAAGCTTGTAGGCTGCGGCTGTAGAGTGGGTTGTCCCGCCAAGTTGGGTCAGCAAAGCGGGGGTCTTGCGGGTTGACCTTGAACGGCTTGTCACCCAGCAGCACGCGGCCCAGTTGGCCGCCCAGCGCGGCAACATGCCGGGCGCTGTGAATAGGTTGTTTGAACCCCTGCAGGGCCAGGCCGCGCAAGGTTGAGAACAGGTCGCGGCCGCGTAGACCGACCACTGCATTTTGGGCATTCATCACGCTGCTGCGTACAGGCAGGGCGCGTTTGGCGGGTTGGTCTCGCATGGGGCAACACTCCGTCGTCAAACCGTGAGACTTCAAGGTTGGTAGGTAAGCAGCAAGGCTTGTACCAATGCGCGCGCAGGTGCATCCAGACTGCCGCGCGCCAAGTCTCAGGTAATACAACGTGCCCATAAGTGGGTCAAGCGTTGTGCGATCAGCACAGCCTCAGTGCGGGTTGTCGAGGTGCTTGCCCAGCTAGGGTGCGTTTAGCCGATCGTACGAGCGGGCGCGGGTTGCGGGTGCATGATCGCGCGCTGACGTTCTTCTTCAAGAAACTTCATGATGATCGGTGCAACGGCCTCGGCGCGGGTTACTAGAAACAAATGACCATCGTCGATCACGTGTAGTTCCGAGTTGGGAATACGCCAGGCCAGCAGGCGCATATTCACCAGCGGGATTAGCGGGTCGTCGTCACCGGCCATTACCAAGGTCGGTTGGCGGATCTTGTGCAACCAGTGAATGCTGGTCCAGCCGAGGCCGGCGAACAGCTGCCAGTAGTAGCCCATCTTGCCGCCTGAACGGACTTTACTGGCATGCGCCAGGGCCAGTTTCGGGTCACGGCGAAACGCGCCGCCATAAATTTCCGGGGCAATTTGCACGCCATAGGACGGCTGCACGTAGCGCCGTGGGCTGGCCATGCACCAGAGCACCTTGGGTTTGCCTGGGATCATCACCGCGCCAGCCGAGGTGGCCGCGAGGATCAGCTTCTTGCAACGCTCCGGGTAGTCGTGGGCGAATTGTTGCGCCAAAGCGCCGCCCCAAGACACGCCAATCGCATTGACCTGACCGTAGTCGAGGTAATCGAGCATGCGTGCCGCCAACTTGGCCAAGCCTGGAAAGCGATACGGCGTGCTAGGCGTTGAAGAGCCGCCCACACCGGGCACATCGAAAGCGATGACTTCCAGGTCTGGGTCGAGTGCGCGCACGAACGGCATGACCAGTTCCAGGTTGGCACCGATGCCGTTGAAAATCAGCAGCGGTGTCATGGTGCCGTTGCCGGGGCGAACCGCGGTACGGAGTGTCTGGCCGTCCAGTTCAATGGTACGGAATACGAAAGGTAGCGACATGCGCAAAAGCCCTATCAGTTAAAACGCTGAATTAGACCCTCCGGGTCTTTTCCAGAAACGCCAGGGCGAAGCCTGGTTCGCGCCACCCGATCAATTGAGCGGATGGGCGAGCGACACTTCCAGTGCCGCGGGCAGTGTTGCGCAGTGCGCAGGTGATCAACGTTCGTGAACGTAAGTGCCGGGGGCTGCTTCGCCGGCGGGGTATTTTTTATTGCCCAGTTGGGTCGGTGCCTTTTTCTGTGTTCCGGAGCGCTCGCCGAGCCAGACCTGCCAATGCAGCCACCAGGAATCGGTGTGCTTGGTCGAGCTGGCTTGCCAGGCTTTCGGGTCTTTGGGCATTTCGGTGTTGGTCATGTAGCGACCTTTTGGATTGCCTACCGGGTTGAGAATGCTCTGGATATGCCCGCTGTTGGATAGCACGAACTCGACCTTGCCGCCGAACAAGTTGGCCGACTTGTAGCACGACTCCCACGGGGTGATGTGGTCGGTGGTGCCGGCCACGCAAAACAGGTCGCAGGTGACTTGTTTGAGGTCGACCGGCGTGCCACAGACTTCCAATGCGCCGGGGCGAATCAGCGGGTTGGACGTGAACATGTCGATAAACTCGCCATGCAGAGCAGCGGGCAGACGGGTGGTGTCGTTATTCCAGTAGAGGATGTCGAACACCGGTGGCTCATTGCCCAGCAGGTAGTTGTTAACCCAGTAGTTCCAAATCAGGTCGTTGGGGCGCATCCAGGCGAATACTTTGGCCATGTCGCTGCCTTCCAGCACACCGGCTTGGTATGAGCGACGCTTGGCCAACTCCAGGCTTTTTTCGTCAGCGAACAGCGCCACGTCGGTTTCCAGGCGGTTATCCAGCACGCTAACCAGCAGGGTCAGGGCATGCACCTTCTTCTCACCTAGCGCGGCGTAATGGCCCAACAGCGAGGTGGTGGTGAGGCCGCCGGAGCAAGCCCCGAGCATGTTGATGTCCTTGCTGCCCGTGACCGCGGTGACCACGTCGATGGCTTCTTTCAGCGCTTCGATATAGGTCGACAGGCCCCATTCGCGGTGCGCCTTGGTCGGGTTGCGCCAGCTCACCACGAAGGTCTGCACGCCATTGCGCAGCAGGAAGCGGGCGACGCTTTTTTCCGGTGATAGGTCGAAGATGTAGAACTTGTTGATTTGCGGCGGTACTACCAGCAGCGGACGCTCTTGCACCTGCTCGGTGATCGGCTTGTACTGAATCAGCTCCAGTAGGTCATTGCGGAAAATCACGGCGCCATCGGTGGTGGCGAGATTTTTGCCAACCTCGAAGGCATTCATGTTGACCTGGCTCGGCATGCCACCGTTATTAACGATGTCCTGGGCCAGGTGCGACAAACCGTCGAGCAAGCTCTTGCCGCCGGTTTCGAAGAAACGTTTAACCGCCGCCGGGTTGGCCATGCTGTTGCTGGGGGCCATGGCTTCGGTCATCAGGTTGATCACGAAGTGGCCACGGCTGGCATCCTGTTCAGACAGGTTGCTGTGCTCGACCCAGTCATGCAGCTCTTTGCGCCACGCCAGGTAGGTTTGCAGGTAACGACGGTACAGCGGATTCTGGCTCCAGGCCGGGTCGGCAAAGCGGCGGTCGCCGTCAGTGGGCGTGAGGTCGGATTGGCCGAGCATCACGTTCTTCAGCTCGATGCTGAAGTGAGCCAGGTGTTTGGCGCTGTGCAGCGGTTGCTTAAGCGCTTGCTTGAGCACAATGCGGGCGGAGCTGAGCAAATCTTTACCACGGATGCCGATCACCGGGTTAAGCCCCAGGGTGTTCTCGGAGGCCTGGTTTTTCAGGTCATCATTATTCTTATCAGTCATCTACAACGCTCCATTGTCCTGAGACGAAATACCGGCGTACTGCTGTGCACGGCGACACAGGGCTAGAACCTGCTCCAAGTCTGCTGCGCGTCGGCCCTGCTGCGTTAAAAACAGACTCAGAATGCTCATGTACAGCTCGTACACTCCGCTTCTTCGCCTGTTTTTGCCTTGCATGACTCTAGCTCGCGAGACTTTGAACAGGTTCCATGAACCAGGTATTGCCCGGATTACCAAGGGCGGATTGCTCCGCAATCTTCCTCGTCGCAGGGGTTGCCTGGCACGAGAAAACTTCCAACTACTTGGTTACCCGAGTTTGAGAATTTGTGCAAGCTGGCCGCGAGTCAGGCCGAATGCGCGTTGAGTATGCCGGGAAGGATTAGAAAATGCGCTCTAACCCGTCAGGATCATTGGGCTAGACGGGTTGCTGTACTGCGGCAGATTGCCGCTTGGCGGCGCGGAAGAGAGGAAATAACTGAAACGCTTTCATCAATTGCAGAAGGCCTGCGGCCCTAAGACTTCACCGCAGCAACTTAACCACGCTTTCGCTGGGATCGCGGGATTTACCGGCGGCACTCAGGGTGGCGAGGTAGTCGTTCCACAACTCAGCCTGGCGGCAAGCCAATTGCTCAAGGTAATCCCAGGTGAACAGTCCGCTGTCGTGGCCGTCATCGAAGCTCAGTTTGAGGGCGTAGTTGCCGGCGGGTTCGATCTTGCTCAGGCCAACGCCGAGCTT
>Ga0209504_1002053_pt1 | contig 14182 bp, 12 predicted proteins | sample COGITO_mtgs_1005_FD_184791 | JGI IMG/M metagenome (GOLD analysis project Ga0209504, IMG submission 184791) | Pelagic marine microbial communities from North Sea - COGITO_mtgs_100511 (SPAdes) (version 2) | ecosystem: Environmental > Aquatic > Marine > Epipelagic ...
GTTGGAAGACTTTCAAGACCAACAGGAAACTGTAATGGTGGCACCTGCAAGTGGTTTTTACTCGACAGAAAACCTTGGTAAATCACAGATTCGAATCGCCTATGTCTTGCAACAAAAAGACCTTTTGAGGTCCGTTGTTATTTTAAAAAAGGGATTGGCAACCTACACCCACCTTTTTCCCAACAAGACGCTTGAAAGCGTGCCTTCCTCCTAAAAACACACGCATCGGTTATGAAGCCAACACATTCTGTTTCGCTAAAAAATTTCAATACGTTTGGAGTAGATGCCATTGCGAAGCGCTATGTATCCATTTCTGAAGTCAAAGAGCTGCAAGAAATTGTGGCCCTCGAAAAAGAGCTGTTTGTGTTGAGTGGAGGGAGCAACCTCTTGTTGACCCAAGACCTCGACACCTTGGTCGTTCATCTCAACACCAAGGGAAAAGAACTGGTCTCATCAAACAAAACACATGCAAAGATCAAAGTACAAGCGGGAGAAAACTGGCATGAATTTGTGCTGTGGTGCCTTGAAAAAAACTACGGAGGCTTGGAAAACTTGTCCCTGATCCCCGGAAATGTCGGCACCTCTCCTATCCAAAACATCGGCGCTTATGGGGTGGAAGTCAAAGACCGCATCACTGAAGTAGAAGCTCTTGAAATCGCCACTGGAAAACTTCAAATTTTCCAAAACAAAGACTGCCATTTTGGCTACCGCGACTCCGTCTTTAAGAACAAGCTCAAAGGCCAATACATCTTGACGAGTGTGACCTTTCAACTCTCTACCAATGCACATCAGATTGAGGACTCCTACGGAGCCATTCAAGAAGAGTTGGCGTTGAAACACATTTTTGAACCCACACCGAAAGACATCAGTGCAGCCGTAATCAAAATTAGAAATGGCAAGCTTCCCAATCCAAAGGACATTGGAAACAGTGGTAGTTTTTTTAAAAATCCCGTGGTTGGAAAAACCCTTTTTACGACAGTTCAAAAAAAGTTCAAGGACTTGCCGTATTATGTTCTTACTGATGACCGCTATAAAATTCCTGCCGGTTGGTTGATCGAACAATGTGGATTCAAAGGTAAACGGTTTGGAGCAGTAGGCGTACACGAAAAACAAGCCTTGGTATTGGTCAATTACGGATCAGCTACGGGCAAGGAAGTGATAGCCTTGGCACAAAAAATCCAAGCGACTGTCTTACAACGTTTTGCCATTTCCTTGGAAATGGAGGTCAATGTAATTTGAACCCCTCACGGAATACCCTTCAGATGTCAGTAAAAAAACCTCAAAAAAAAATTATAATTGTAGGAGGAGGCCCTGCCGGAATGCTCGCTGCCATAGAATTGAGCAAAACGCACGAAGTGCAGCTATTTGAAAAGGGAAAAACGCTGGGGCGTAAATTTCTGGTAGCAGGAAAGGGTGGCTTCAACTTAACCAACCACTTAACAGGAGCTGAGTTAAGCGCTAATTACAGTCCAAATTCTCTCTTTGGAAACGCTTTGAAAAATTTTGACAGCTCGCAAACACGTTCATGGTTAGAAAATCTTGGAATTCCTACATATGTGGGGAGTAGTGGGCGTGTATTTCCTGAAAAAGGCATCAAACCGATTCAAGTATTGAACGCCTTAAAAAACCGCCTTTGTGCGCAACACGCGCAGGTGCATTACGAACATGAATTTGTGGATTTTACATCCAAAAAAATCCGTTTTTTGCACAAGGGAGTACTCCTTGAATGCACTTATGACAACTGTATTTTTGCTTTGGGAGGCGCCTCTTGGTCAGTGACAGGCTCCAAAGGCGATTGGCTAAATACCTTTGAAAAAATGGGCCTGCAAACGCGGCCTTTTGAACCTTCCAATTGTGGTCTCAACTGTGAGTTTCCCATAGATTTCTTAAAAAACCATGTCGGAAAGCCATTGAAAAACATTCGCATTTCCTGTCAGGGTACTACAGTGAAAGGAGAAGCAGTCGTAAGTTCTTATGGTCTGGAGGGCAATGCGGTATATCCAATTTCTAAAATTGTGAGAAATGCACTGAAACAATGCCAGCAAGTGTCTGTAGAAGTGGACCTCAAACCGTTCAATACGGAGTTGCAATTGCTGCAAAAAGTAACACCAAAGACACTTCCAAAAAATTACGCTTACTTGTTTAAATTGACCAAAACCCAAATAGATTTTGCAAAAGCACACACCGACAAAGAGACCTATTTGAATGCACTATTGTTTGCCAAGGCACTTAAAAAATTGACGGTCCCTGTACAAGGTTTGCGAAGCGTGGAAGAGGCAATTTCCACAGTTGGAGGAATTGACAGCGAAGAATTGTCATCGGATTTTTCCCTAAAAAAAATCCCCAACATCTATTGTGTTGGGGAAATGTTTGATTGGGACACCGTTACCGGTGGGTATCTGTTACAGGGTTGTTTTAGCTCGGCTTTTGCTGCAGCAAAAGCCATTGCAAACCCAACACCAAATCGTTCCTTGAATTAATTATTACCTAAGATGATCGGCATGCCCTCTTTTCCAGAACCAATAACGATGACCTTTGAATTGGATGATTTGGCCAATTCTACTGTTGCTTGAATTCCTTTCTCTTTTAAGATATTGGTTGTCAAAGATTGGTTGAGAATCCTGTTGGCAGCTGCCTTTCCTTCCGCATCAATTTTTTGGCGTTCTGCTTCTTTTTGAGCTTTTTGAATCGTAAACTCATACTCCAAAAATTCTTGTTCTTGCTTGAGTTTATTTTCGATGGCCGTTTTGATGGTTGGTGGCAAAGTAACGTCTCTCACCAATACATCATTCAATTGCACGTATTGATTGTCTAAAATCATTTTTGTTTCTTCAAAAATCTCTTTTTGAATGGCATCTCTTTTGCTGGAATATATTTGTTCCGGTGTGTAACGTCCGACCACACTTCTAGCTGCAGAACGGATGGAAGGTTTGATCACTCTTTCCAAATAATTTTGTCCTTTCTTTTGGTGTAAAAATCCTAATTGGTCCGTTTGTGGTTTGTACCATGCGGTGACTTCCAAGAGAATGTCCAAACCGTTGGAGGACAATACCTTCATTTTTTCCAACAACTCTTGTTGACGGACTTCGTATACAATCACTTTGTTCCAAGGTGCTACAAGGTGGAATCCTTCTCCCAAGGCAGCCTCGTCCGTAACGACTCCTCCATCAAAAGTTTTGTACAAAACACCTGCTTCTCCAGAACCGATGGTTACGGTTGCTTTTGAAACGAAAATGACAGCAAGGACGATCAGTGCAATCACAAAAACCCCTCCTTTGGGGAATCCAAATTCTAATTGATTATTATTACTCATAAGTTCGTTGTTTTAAATTTTTAGTAAAGCTACAAATTGTAGTTGAGATTAGGGCAGTACTTCAAAAGAAGTTTTTCCTATTTTGATCTTTTTACGCAAGCGTGAGTGGACATCACTCCCTGGAATAAAACAACAAGCTGCAGCTTCACAAGCATACAACAATTCAACATCGTAGGTGGTCGTCACACCGTCAACAAATTGTCCAAAAACCAACACTTCCAAATCGTCAAATTTTGGCCAGCCACCCTCAGGACAGAAGTCAGAAACTTGAAAGGCTTTGATGTTTTTGAGTACAGCCTCTTTGAGGAAGGAAAAATCCTTAGTTGACAAAATGGTAGAGAAAGATGATTTCTGCCTGCAGCGCCGGTCTTTTTTGCCCCTTTATCTCGATCGAGATGTCTAAAACCGCTTTGGAAGTACCTCTTAAATTCACCAGTGATTTTAAAGATGCTTTCAATCGAAGTTCACTGTCTACCAAAACAGGTGTGATGAATTTCAAATTATCAATCCCGTAATTGACCATCATTTTGTTGTTTTTTACTTCCACAACTTGTCCCCACAAATAAGGCAAAACAGACAAGGTAAGGTAACCATGTGCGATGGTATTCTTAAAAGGACTTTCTTTTTTTGCCTTTTCTTGGTCGGTGTGAATCCACTGGTGGTCTAAGGTGGCATCTGCAAATTTATCAATTTGTTCTTGGGTAATTTTCAAATAGTCTGAAGTACCCAATTCTTTGCCTTCATAGGCTTTGTACTCTTCAAAACTGTGGATTTTTAATGCAGCCATTTTATGGTTTTTTTTGATTTTATTAGTATGCTACTTCTAAAAGTTCTACCGTTCCTTGGGGAACGACCGTTAGCTGTTCTTCGTTGGCAGGCAACAAGACCGTTTCTCCTTTTTTGATAGTTAATTCCTGGTTAGGAGTCTTCAAAAGCGCCAATCCGTCGGTACAGATAAAGATTTTAAAAGAGTTCCCTAAGTTATAGGTCAAGGTCAACATTTCATTGCTGCTGATGTAATTTGTTTTGAAAAAAGGTGTGTCAATCATCGGATTGGATTGATTCGGCGTTCTTTCGTAAGTGGTTTGGTACTTTTCTACAGGTGAAAAATCGATGGCATCGATGGACTCTTGAACGTGTAATTCTCTTTGCTTACCGGTTTTTTTGTCCACACGATTGTAGTCGAATACGCGGTAGGTAACATCAGAAGTCTGCTGGATTTCAGCGAGGAGTACTCCTTTTCCAATTGCGTGTACACGACCTGCAGGAAGGTAGTACGATTCTCCTTTTTTTACCTTGATTTTATTGAGTAAGGGCAGGAGGTCGCCACGGTTGACGTGCGCTTCAAAATTCACTTTGTTCAAGTCTTCGGTAAATCCAATCAACAGACAGGCATCTTTGTCGGCATCCATAATGTACCACATTTCATTTTTACCCAAACTATTGTGTCTTTCCTTTGCCAGGGCATCATCGGGATGTACTTGAACGGATAGGGGTGCATCTGCATCGATAAACTTGATCAGGATTGGGAACTCATTTCCGTATTTCTTGTAACAGTTCTGCCCAACGAGGTCGGATTTGTAACGCGCTATTAAATCGGGAAGGATCGCTCCTTTAAGTGGGCCTTCTAAAACAGCGGTCTCGCCTCCTTTAACACCAGAAATCTCCCAGCTCTCGCCAATATGAGTTTCTGAATACTCTTTTTGCAATACGTTTTTTAACTTTTCTCCCCCCCAGATTCTGTACTGAAAAACAGGTTGAAACTTTAAAATCCCTATTGAATTGTTCATTTTTTTATTTGCTATTGCAATTTACAAATTAGGCCGTAATCATACCGCCGTCTACATTCAATGTTTGTCCAGTGATGTAAGCAGACATATCCGAAGCTAGGAAAACACAAGCATTGGCGATATCCTCTGGGGCCCCTCCGCGTTTCAAGGGAATGGCTTGCCTCCATCCATCTACTACTTTCTCATCCAATTTGGCTGTCATTTCCGTTTCGATAAATCCAGGTGCTATGGCATTGCAACGAATGTTTCGAGAACCCAATTCCAAAGCGACGGATTTGGTAAAACCCAACATACCTGCTTTGGAAGCGGCGTAGTTGGTTTGTCCAGCATTTCCTTGTACTCCAACTACGGAGCTCATATTGATGATGGAACCTGAACGTTGTTTCATCATGGGACGAATGACGGCTTTGGTCAAGTTGAAAACAGATTTCAAATTGATTTCAATGACCTTGTCAAAATCTTCTTCGCTAATGCGCATCAACAAGTTGTCTTTGGTGATCCCTGCATTGTTGATCAAAACATCGATGCTTCCAAATTCTTCAAGTACGGCTGCCGCCAATTCTTGGGCGGCTGCAAAGTCCGCTGCATTGGACTGGTATCCTTTGGCTTTTACACCGTTGGCTGCCAATTCTTTTTCGAGTGCAATTGCAGCTTCTACAGAAGAACTAAAGGTAAATGCGACATGCGCACCTTGCTTGGCAAATGTTTCAGCAATTCCTTTTCCAATTCCTCGGGTAGCTCCAGTGATTAGGACTGTTTTGTTTTCAAGAAGTTTCATATGTTTTTTTTAAAGTGACTTTAAAATAAAGTTGGTTAATTCAAAACGTTTGCAACCATTTCTCCAATTTTAGCTGGAGAGTCCACAACGTGAATTCCATTTGCTCTTAGAATGGCCATTTTCGCCTGTGCCGTATCATCTGCACCTCCAACAATGGCTCCTGCATGTCCCATGGTTCTTCCTGCTGGAGCAGTCTGTCCAGCGATGAAACCAACTACTGGTTTTCTGTTGCCATCTGCTTTGATCCATTTCGCTGCGTCGGCTTCCAATTGCCCTCCGATTTCGCCAATCATTACAATGGCTTCTGTTTCGTCGTCATTCATCAATAATTCCACCGCTTCTTTGGTAGAGGTTCCAATGATTGGATCTCCTCCAATGCCAATGGCAGTGGTGATTCCAAAACCTTGTTTGACCACCTGATCGGCAGCTTCATATGTCAAGGTCCCTGATTTGGACACAATTCCTACGTTTCCTTTTTTAAAGATGAATCCAGGCATGATACCGACTTTCGCCTCTTCAGGAGTGATTACTCCCGGGCAATTTGGTCCAACCAAACGACATTTCTTTCCTTTCAAATAAGCTTTTACTTTGACCATATCAGCGGTAGGGATTCCTTCCGTAATGCAAATGATCACTTTGATTCCCGCATCCGCAGCCTCCATAATGGCATCTGCAGCAAAGGCAGGTGGTACAAAAATAAGTGTGGTGTCAGCGGCCACTGTTTCAACAGCTTCGACAACGGTGTTGAAAACCGGTTTCCCCAAGTGTTCTTGTCCACCTTTTCCAGGTGTGACACCTCCAACCACATTGGTTCCGTAATCAATCATTTGTCCTGCGTGAAAAGTACCTTCACTTCCGGTAAAACCCTGTACAATAATTTTTGAATCCTTATTTACTAAAACGCTCATAATAGAAATGTAGTTTACATTGTTTGATTTAAGAAAACAAAAGTAAAGTTATTTTCTAAAACAAGGGCAAGGAAAGAGAAATTTTGAACTTACAGCAACCGTTTTTTAAAAATACATTCCCATGTCAAGAAATTACAAAAAGAAATTCAACATTTAACAATAATTCACAAAAAAACTATACCTTAAAATACGTATTTTCGTATTTTAAAAAAGTTGCTACTTTCTAAATATTCACAAAGTTAATGTTCGAACAAGACCTCTGGAACGAAATCTTTCAAAGCATTCGCAAAAACAAATTGCGAAGCATGCTTTCTGGGTTTACCATTGCTTTTGCCATTTTGATATTTACCTTGCTATTTGGCATGGCCAATGGACTTAAAAATACTTTTGAAAGTTATTTTTTAGACGAAGCGACCAATTTGATTTACATTCGATCGGGAAAAACATCCCTGCCCTACAAAGGCAACCAAACAGATAAAAAAATCAATTTCTCGAACAAAGATTACGAACATATAAAATCTCATTACCAAGAAAAAATAGAATTCATCACTGCACGAATCTTTAAAAGATTTACTGCTGCTTACAAAGGAAACAAAGACAGTTACAAGGTCAGAGGCGTCCATCCAGACCACCAATACTTAGAAAACACCAATGTTACTTTTGGGCGATTTTTGAATGTGGCAGACCTTCAATTCAAACTCAAATACGTGGTTATTGGTCGATTGGTCGCAAAAGACCTGTTTGAAAACAAAAACCCCATTGGCAAATACTTGAGCTTGCAAGGTGTTTCCTTTAAGGTTGTTGGTGTTTTTGAAGACAGCGGAGGAGACAATGAAGAACGTGTCATTTACATGCCTGTCTCAACAGCACAAAGCACCTTTTCAGACAACAATTATGTCAACGAGATCAATTTGACATACAAGCCCAAAATGAATTTTGAGCAGGCCATCGCTTTTAGTGTTTTGTTGGAAAAAGAGCTCAAAGAACGTTTTTCAGTGGCTCCCAAAGACCAAAGAGCCATCCGAATTCGAAACACTGCTGATTCAATGAAAAAAACAAATCAAATGTTGTTTGTCTTGGGGGTTTTAATTCTGTTTATCGGTTTTGGTACTTTGATCGCAGGAGTGGTTGGCATCAGCAATATTTTGGTGTACATCGTAAAAGAGCGAACGAAAGAACTCGGCATCCGGAAAGTTTTGGGAGCCGAACCCAAATCCATCGTTGGGATGATTCTTTTAGAATCGATTCTCATCACAATATTTGCAGGTTATGTGGGCATGTTTCTCGGCATGAGTGCTCTGCAATTGATTGGAGATCGTTTGACCGATTATTTCATCACCGATCCCAGTGTCGACCCTGGCATTGTTATTGGTGCTACGCTTGTTTTGATTCTCTCAGGTGCCGTTGCAGGATATGTCCCCGCACAAAAAGCGGCCAAAATAAAACCCATCGTAGCTTTGCGCAATGAATAAACGAATGTCAAAATACCTGCCTTCACACTTGCTCTTTCTCTTTGAGAGCGATACTTGGCAGGAGATTGCTGAAAGCATTCGCAAAAACAAGTTGCGAACCGTCATCACGGTTATCGGAGTGACATGGGGGGTGTTTTTGTTGGTGACTCTATTGGGTAGTGCACGGGGAATGGAGAATTCCTTTAACCGAATTTTCGGAAATTTCGCCACCAATTCTGTCTTTGTTTGGGGACAAAAAACGAGCAAACCTTTCAAAGGATTTCAAGAGGGCAAAAAGGTTCAATTAAAAATGGATGATGTCGCACAAATACGCAGGGAAGTGGAGGGCATCGAATTTGTCGTCCCGAGAAACCAACGCAATGGAACTTTGACCAACGGCTTTTTGTCGGCAACTTTTAACATCAACGGAGATTATCCCTTGTTGGACAAAGTACAAAAGAAGGATTTGATCTACGGGCGCTTTATCAACAAGGCAGACATCCAAGAAAAACGAAAAACCGTGGTGATTTCAGAAGAAGCTTACAAGCAGCTTTTTGAAAAAGAAAGCATTCCGATTGGAGAATTTTTACAGATCAACAACATCAATTTCAAAGTTGTAGGGGTTTTTGAAACCAGCAGTGTAGACATGGACTCTAATGTTCACATCCCATTTACAACTTTTCAGCAGGTATTCAACACGGGCAACAAGCTCGGATGGATGATGATTACAGGAAAGAAAGATGCCGACATCAAACAAATAGAAAAAGACAGCAAGCTTCTACTTAAAAACATTCATAAAATTCATCCCAAAGACGAACGAGCTTTTGGAAGTTTCAATTTAGGAGAACGATTCGCAAAGTTGACGGGGTTCTTAACTGGAATGCAATTTCTCACCTGGTTTGTCGGGATCGCAACACTGATTGCAGGTGTCTTTGCAATTGGCAATATCTTGTTGATTACCGTCAAAGAAAGAACCAAAGAAATTGGCGTTCGAAGAGCCCTGGGCGCAACGCCAAATTCCATCAAAAAACAAATCGTTTTGGAGGCTGTTGTTTTGGCTGTCTTGGCAGGGGTTTTTGGAATCATCGGTGGAGGTCTTGTCTTGATGTTGGTAGATAAATTTTGGGGGCAAGGAGATGACGCGGTTCTAGTCAATCCCTCAGTGTCTATTCCAATTGTCCTAACAGCTGTATTGATCTTGGTGGTTTTGGGGTCCTTGATCGGCTTGATCCCAGCAAACAGGGCCACACGAATCAAACCCATCGCCGCATTAAACGAAGAATAAAAACAACAACACACAAACACTTCAATTAAAAATCAGATTTATGAAAAAAATTGTAAAAAAACTCTTCTTGTCAATCACCTTCTTGTTATTGGTCTGGGTGTTGATCTATTTTGGAAAGAAAAACAGTGAGTCGACTCTTGAATTCAAGACAAAAACACCCTTTAGAACCACGATAATCAATAAATCTGTTGCAACGGGAAAAGTGCTTCCTGAAGATGAAGTGGAAATAAAACCTCAAATTTCGGGAATCATCGATCGGATTTATGTTTCAGAAGGAGATTTTGCAAAAACAGGAGATTTGATTGCCAAAATAAAAATTGTTCCCAACGAACAAGCGCTTAACAGTGCGAAAGGACGCCTAAAAAATGCAACACTAAATTTGAACAACAACGCCTTGGAATACAAACGAAACAAGACCTTGTTTGAAAGAGGTGTCATTTCAGACCAAGAATTCAACAATTTTCAATTGCGCTATGACCAAGCAAAACAGGATGTAGAAAATGCAGAAAACGACTACCAGATCATCAAAGTCGGCTCTGCCAAAGGATCCTTGTCTGCCAATACCAACATACGCGCGACTGTCTCCGGCACCATTCTTGAAATCCCTGTCAAGGAAGGAGACCAAGTCATTGAAAGCAACAATTTCAATGCCGGTACAACCATCGCCGCCATCGCGGATTTGAACAAAATGATTTTTGAGGGAAAAGTAGACGAAGCGGAAGTGGGGAAACTAAAAGAAGGAACTGTTTTGGAAGTAACCATCGCTGCCTTGGAAGGCATTTCATACAAAGCGACCTTGAATTTTGTAGCACCCAAAGGAAAAGAAGAACAAGGAGCCGTTTTGTTTAAAATAAAAGCCGCAATGCAACTCAATGACGAAAGCTATGTGAGAGCCGGCTATAGCGCCAATGCAGAATTGATCCTGAGTAAAAAAGAAGATGTCTTGGCCATCAAAGAATCGCTGGTTCAGTACAATCGAAAATCCGAAAAACCCTATGTCGAAATCCTAAAAGAGGAAAATACTTTCGAGCGTATTGATTTGAAATTAGGCATCTCTGACGGAATTGATGTGGAAGTGCTCGAAGGACTTGGTGAAAACGACTTGGTAAAAGTGTGGAACAAGGCTTCGAAAGACAAAAAAAGAAAATAAAAACGTGATAACAGTTAAAGAAACACCTATGAAAACCACCCTATACCTTGTTCTTTTGTTCAGTTGTATGAGACTTTCTGCACAAACAAAAAAATGGACTTTACGAGACTGTGTGCAATACGCAATCGAAAACAACATCGCAGTCAAACAATCGGAAATGGATGTAAAAATTGCTGAAGTAAACCTCAGAGGTGCCAAAGGAAACTTTTTGCCAAACCTCAATGTCAATATGCGGCACTCATGGAACATCGGACTCAACACCAATCCTGTAACCAACACCAATCCTGTAACCAACACCTATTTAACTGCTACTACACAAACGTCAATTTTTGGACTTTCAGCTGGCATCACACTCTACGATGGTCTTAAAAATAGCAATCGATTGCACAAAGCAAATCTTGCCATCTTGGCAAATCAGTACCAATTGGAAGACATGAAAGACAACATATCGCTTCGAGTGGTAAACGCTTATCTGCAAATTTTATTTAGCAAAGAGTCCTTGGGAACTTTGAAAAAGCAAGCCCAACTCAACATAAAAGAACGAAAACAAACAGAAGAATTGGTAAATCTGGGCTCCAAACCCAAAGGAGACTTGCTGGAGATTGAAGCCAGCATCGCAAGTCAGGAACAACAAATTGTCAATGCTCAAAACACATTAAAAATAGCCAAGTTGACCTTGGCAAACCTACTATTAATCAAAGATGCCGATGCTTTTGAAATTGCGGACCAAAAAGACTTATTGGTGGAAGCGGGTATTTTAGATTACAACTCAGAAACCATTTATGACAAAGCCGTTCAAAATAGAAATGACATCAAAGCATCAGCATTGAATGTTGAAATCTCAGAGACAAATGTAAAAATCGCGAAAGGGAATTACCAACCGACACTCTCAGGTTCCTATGGTTTTAAAACCAACTATTACTTCTCAAAACTTTTGAAATTTCCAAATTTCGAAACTCAAATAGCAGACAACAAGGGGCATGCTTTTGGTTTGAATTTGAGCATTCCCATTTTCAATAGGTTTGCAAACAGCAACGATGTCAGGCGGGCAGAGATCAATCACAAAAAAGCACAACTGGCTTTGAGACAAAGCAAGGTGGACCTCAAAGACAAGGTCAATCAGGCACACAATGACCTCAAAGGGGCTTTGGCAGCATACAAAGCCGCTTTGAAAACAGGAGTTGCTCGAAAAGAAGCCTTTCGATACTCTCAAAATAAGTTTGAATTGGGACTCTTGAATTCTTTTGATTTTCAACAAGCAAAAACACGTCTTGAAATGTCAGAAAACGACCTCATTCAAGCCAAATATGATTTTTTCTTCAAAGCCAAAGTCTTGGAGTTTTATTTTGGCATCCCCTTTGGGGAATTGCAAATCTAAACCTTGTGTAAAAAAAATTCCAAATGGAAGTTTTAATGGATCAGTTCTTAAAAAACTCTACTGGAAATCTATCTGTTTTGATGATTCTTAAAGCTTTGGAATAGCTCAGTAGAAATTGAATGGTTTTTGATGAAGGCTCAAGAATGATTTTTGATTTTTTTGAAATGTAGTTTTTTGTCATATCTTAGATCAATTGGTTTTGAATAAAAACGACAAAAAATTCATTTTAGTATCAATTGGTCAAAACAAGCGCTTTTTGAGAGACCAACTTTCGCAGATTGATCAGTGCATAGCGCATTCTACCTAAAACAGTATTGATACTTACACCTGTTTTCTCGGAAATTTCTTTAAAGCTCAACTCGTTGTAAATACGAAAAACCAACACCTCTTTTTGTTCTTGAGGCAACTCTTTGATCATTTCAGTAAGCTGTTGATGCAATTCAGTTTGAATCAGGGTCGCTTCAATATTAGCGCTGTCGTCGCCCAAAACAGTAAAGATGTCAAAGGCATCTGTTCTTTCAAACCTAGGGATTCGTTTTATTTTTCTAAAATGATCTATCACCAAATTGTGGGCTATTCGAAGAACCCAAGGTAAAAATTTACCATCCTCTCTGTAATTCCCTTTTTTAAGCGTGCGGATGACTTTTATAAAGGTATCTTGAAAAATATCTTCGGCAAGCTGTTTGTTAAAAACTTTGGAATAGACAAAGCCAAATATTTTTTGCTTGTGTCTTGAAATAAGAAGTTCCAAAGATTTTTCATCTCCCTGTAAGTACCGAGTGACCAAATCGCCATCGGATGTATTCTGTAACTGCATAACATTCATTTAAAACACTTTTGTAGGTAATTCCAGTGTATTTGTTCAAGTAATGTTATTGAATAGGCAGTAGTTTGAGATGGATGAATAAAATATGTGGAAACAAATATCTAAAAACTATTGGTTTTTAACAAAAAAATCGTGTTAAATAATTTCGTGTTCCTTTTACAGAGCGCTTCAAAAAGGTTATTTTTACATCCTATTGCCTTTTGTTTATGACTCAAAAAAATGCTACGCACAACCCAAAAGATTTTATACTCATTAAGGGGGCGCAGCTCCACAACCTTAAAAATATTGATGTTGCGATTCCAAGAAACAAATTGGTTGTCATCACAGGGCTTTCCGGTTCTGGAAAATCCAGTTTGGCTTTTGACACCTTGTATGCGGAAGGACAACGTCGTTATGTGGAAAGTCTTTCCTCCTATGCGAGGCAATTTCTAGGAAAACTCAACAAGCCCAAAGTCGCTTCCATTAAAGGCATTGCGCCTGCCATAGCCATTGAACAAAAAGTAAACACGAGCAATCCAAGATCTACAGTAGGAACTTCGACTGAAATCTTTGATTATCTGAAATTGTTATTTGCAAGAATTGGAAGAACTTACTCACCTGTCTCTCAACTAGAAGTAAAAAAACACCGGGTTACAGATGTTCTCGACGCTGTAAAAAAAGTACCTAAAAACAGCAAAATACTCTTATTGGCACCCATCGATTTTGGAGATGACAAAGACCCTAAAATTGTATTCAAACTTCTTTCCCAACAAGGCTATTCCCGATTCAAGATCCACCAAGACGTGCTCCGAATCGATGCTGATTTGACCGCAAAATATGACGCTCAAACACTTCGGAAAGCTGCTACCGACGAGCAATTATACCTCGTTGTAGACCGTATTGTCGTCAAAGAGGAAGCCGCATTTTACAACCGACTTGCTGACGCTGTTCAAACTGCCTTTTTTGAAGGAAAGGGCACCTGTGCCTTAGACAACATCACCGAAGGTACAATCACCACTTTTAGCAACAAGTTTGAATTGGATGGCATCACGTTTTTAGAACCAAACACCCATTTTTTTAGCTTTAACAATCCCTATGGTGCTTGCCCAACCTGCGAAGGTTATGGCAATACCATGGGAATCGACGAAGACTTGGTCATTCCAAATACCAGCCTCTCTATTTATGAAGATGCAATTGCCCCCTGGAAAACAGAATCGTTTTTAAAGTACAAAGAGCAACTCATCGACTTCGCCTCTAAACACGACATCCCCATTCACAAACCTTGGTTTGAACTGAGTACCGCCCAAAAAAAATGCATTTGGAA
>Ga0209504_1002063_pt1 | contig 14146 bp, 12 predicted proteins | sample COGITO_mtgs_1005_FD_184791 | JGI IMG/M metagenome (GOLD analysis project Ga0209504, IMG submission 184791) | Pelagic marine microbial communities from North Sea - COGITO_mtgs_100511 (SPAdes) (version 2) | ecosystem: Environmental > Aquatic > Marine > Epipelagic ...
TTTAGTTTTACTGGCTCCTTTTGCAAGCACAGTAAATGTTCTTCCATTTTTGAGTTTGATACTTGTTTTCTCAAAAATTGGACTGGTGATGTTGTAATAGGGCACCCCTGGAGTTACTGGATAGATTCCCATTGAAGTGAATACGACAAAAGCAGTCATGCCTCCACCATCTTCATCACCAGGAATACCAAAAATAGAATCCTTAAACCAAACATCTAATAAAAAGCGTGTACGTTTTTGGGTTTTCCAAGGCGCTCCAAAATAATTGTATAGATATGGAATATGAAAAGAGGGTTCATTACCCATAGAAAATTGACCGACCATTCCAGTTGAGTTGGATCCGTCTATATAAAAATCGTTTTTTCTAATTCCTAAATCTTCTCTAAATAATTGATCCAATCTGTCTTGGGCTGCTTGTTTTCCTCCTAATAAATCAATGAGACCTTCAACATCGTGTTGAACAGACCAAGCATAGGTCCAGCCATTATTTTCATCATAATAATCTCTATAACCTTTTCCTCCATCTAGTTTAGGATTAATATTTAAGAAATTCCCATCAGCATCTTTTGGCATAAACAAACGCTGTTTGAAGTCCCATAAATTTTTATAATCTTTTCCTTTTGGAGCAAATTTATTATAGTCTTCTGTTTTACCCAATTCTTTTGCAAATTCTGATAATGCCCAAAAATCATAGCTTATACCTAAAGTTACCGGTACCGGTTGTCTCTTCTCAAAACCATCTACATTTGCAACAGTTTCTATTTCTCCTTTTTTAAGGGAAGGAAAATATCCGTTTTCGTGATAAAAATTATCTAACGGGCCCCTTGGATTTCCTTGACGCCATGGAATAAAGGTTCCTTCTAAAAGGTTTTTTTTAATTCCTTGGTACGCTTTTTCTACATCATATTTTATCAATCCTTTTCTATATCCATCTATGAAAATTGCTGAAGAATGATACGAGTTCATGCACAAATGATTGCCAAACACTTGAGGAAATGTTGGCATCCAACCGGCTTGCTCATGCATTAAAGTATAGGAATTTAACATGTCATTCTCCATTGGAGAATTTAAAATAGTTCGCAAAGGATGTTGTGCTAAGTAGGTATCCCAAATCCAATCATCTACATAAAAAGGACGCTTACTTTTATGAACTTTTTTGTCATAACCACTGTAATATTTCCCATACTCGTTAACATCGACCATACGTTCGTAGGTTCTGTACAATGCTGTATAAAATGTTCTTTTTTGAGCTGTTGTTCCGCCTTCAACTTGAATCTGATTGCTCACTTTTTCCCATTCCTTTTTCCCTTCTTTAGAAATTTCGTCAAAAGTTTTTTTGCTAATTTCTTTTTTGAAATTTACTCGTGCTTGCTTGGCACTTATATAAGAAATGGCATACTTTACATAGAGAGTAGATGAGGTGTTACTATCAGAAATTTGTAATTGAGAGTTGTTGTAACCAAACGTAACACTTTTAGCGGATAAGTTGTCTTTATCCAAAACTTCTCCATAAACATATATGGTGGTGATATTTTCTACAGCATGTTCTCCTTTTGTTTTTTTGCTTCTTTTTTCAACAATATTGAATGAAGCGTTCTTCGACTCAAAGCGCATGTCTTTAGACCCTTTCATTAAAATATTTTTTTGTTTTCCTTTAGGGAATTCAAACTTATAGATTGCCGATTTTTTTGAGGGTGTAAAACTGACTCTAATAGCATCTTCAATTAAATAGGTAGAGTATAACCAAGGGTGCACAACCTCCAAATCATGATCAATAGGCATTCCTTTTTCCCATAAATTGGGTTTTACTTTTCCAGAAGCCACTTTCATTTGTAAAATACCTGGTCTTCTATGCGCTGTTACCTGCAAGGGAAATCCTTGAACTATGTCTGAGATGTAATCTTTCTTTACAGGAAACATTCGCAACATTTGATTGGGCAAATGAATAGTTGGGTAGGTAGGAACTAAAAACCTTGAGACATTACCTATGGTAGGGTCAATGTATTTTGTATTGTCTTCTTGTACGTTTCATCGACTAATTTGTGATTGCCTTTTATATTGTATACTTTGCACTTAAGAAACAGCGAGATTTCATTGACCGAATCAAAATTAAATAAGCATTGAGAAATTTCAATTAATAAATTAAGGTCATTTTCTTTATGAAATTTCAACACATAATTTGTTAGGTAATCAATGATAGAATCGGTGATAACTCGTCTGAATCTATCCAACCATTGATATTCTAAATTATTTAAAAAAGCCCCTTTTTTTATAATTGATATGAGCTGTTTGACATCTTGTTTGTTTGGTTTGTTAGATAAAATACTGTTGTTAATGTAAGAATAATCATTATACTCTGTAGTTGTACTATTTTTAATTCGCCAATACCCCGTTTCCTTGCTAATTGTTAACCCTCCTACTTCTTCTAGTATTCGTTTGAGTTTTGTTGTATTGACAGCCCTGTTATTTTGGGCTTTTCTATCTGTTTTATCGAACCAAAGAATTTCTTTTAGTTTTTCCGAAGAAATCCCCTTATCATCTTTGTATGTATATAAATAAATTAACAGAAAAAGTTCTTTAAGTAAGGGTGAAAACTTACCCGTAATATTTTTACCAGAAACATCAAAAATTTGAAACCCTCCAAAAAATAGAATTTGAAACTCTGTTCTATGAATTTGTTTTTTAGTCTGATTATTAATTTCTTTTTCTGTTGTCTCGTTTTCTGAAACTTGTTTGTTGTTCAATCGACTTTTGATAAAAAAACCTGCCAACACCAAAAGTAGAAAAATAGTAATTTCAAAATAGTAATTTGTTTTTACTCTTTTTTTAGGCTGGAAAAATCTTGATATATCCGAAGGTGGATAGTCAATGGTATAAATTGAGAACTCTGTTTCTTTGCTGTCATTTGAATAGGACACACAAGCAGTAAGCTTCTTGTCTTTTTTATTGAAATATAAATTAAAATAGGTTTTGGTATCCTGAAACCTATAGGGAATAGAGTCTTTAAACAATACCACTTTAGAAGTATTAAGGTTTCCTTTTATCAATTTTAAATTCCCCTTAAATTCAGATTTTTCTGATGCCAATGCATAAAAATCATTGTTTTTTTGATCGATTATAATGTTATTACCAACAATCATTTCATTAAAAAAAGGAACTGTGTTAAATACCTTATTTAAGCTATCATTATTAATGTCAAATTTGACTAAGTCATAATAACTTCTTGGGTTAATTTGTTGTTTTCCTGACTCGCTGCCGTACCCTCCAAAAATATACATATTGTTATCAGAGATAGCTCCACCGGACAAATATTTAGGCTTAAGTATTGTGTTAATCTCTGACCACGTTCTGCTTGTTAAATCTAATTTAAATAAACAATTCTTGTAAGTAAATTGACCATAGCCCCCAAATACATATAAAGAATTATTTTTTGCACTATATATACCTGTATGATGCTGATAAAGACTGGTTGTTTTTGTGTTAAAGAAAATTGACTCGTTGTCCCATTTTTTAGTCTTCAAATCAAATGCTGATATTTGTTGTGTATCAATTAAATAACAATAGAGTTTTTTATCTTGTTTGTTATAAAAAATCCGATGATCTAATGTTATTTTATAATTCTTATTAGCAAAATCATATTTTTCAAAATCAATATTATTACTTGTATACTTTAAAAGAGATCTATTTGACAATAAAAATAACTCTCCAGTTTCTTCATTCATAGTTGACAATAAAACACCCTTTTCTTTTGTGGAAAAATCCTTTTTCCACATGGAATGGTTACACAATTCCCAACTTTCATTTTTAATACCAGCCACGATTCCTTTAATCTTGTCTTTTGTGCTGTTACCACCACATTGAAATAAAGGAAAATCATACTTTAAGATATTTTCTTCGAAAATTTTGATGTTCTTCAAAGTCATATCAGGAACATCTCTGGTGATGTAACCTTTAACATCATTTGCTCCAAATAAAAATTGAAGATTGTTTAAGGACTTAAAACTGGTTTTCTTTTTCAGTTTTTTGTTATTAACAGATACTGATAGCGAATTATTAGGAATCGATATATTTATTTTAATATGATACTATTTATTTAATTCTACTCGATTGGCTTCTGGAAATGTAGATTCTTTATCTGAATCTACTACTACAAAGTCTTTTACTTTTTGGATATCTGAAATCAGTAAATCAATATTATTGTTATTATCATTGATAATCCTAAAAACATACCCATAAAGTTTATTTTTGTTCGTCTCTTTGTTGAATTTTAAATCAAATGACAACTCAAAATTATTCTTAAAATTAAAGGAAGTATTTTTAGTGAGGTTTAATTGTGTTCTGTCATCTAGTTTGAAGTTTTGACCTTTGAAAACCAAACCGTATTCAAGATCCTGTGAAAAACAGGTAACACAATATATGTTTATGGCTACAAACCACAATGTTTTTAAAAGCGATGTATCTGTATTTAAATTTCTTTTTACCTTCAAAATTATATTGCCAATAATTAGACCTTAAATATATTAAATAACTTTTTTAAAATTGTTTTTTTCTGATTTTAAAAATTTACAATCATTTTACTGACAAATAATTAAAATTTCTTGATGTCTATTTTTCAGATAGATGCTTTTTTGAATATCTCAAACTAAATCGAACCGCAGACTTTGTTGACCTTTGAACCTTACATATTTCTTAAATTAGATGACCTCAGCTAAGATAAAGCAAGAATATCGGTTGCTCGAGAGGTATTTCGGGAGGTTGCTTGGGAGGGATAAAATGATAAATGTAAAGGGGTTGTGTAGTATTCTAAAAGTTAAGTTACTAGTGACTTAAGTTCCCTATGAAACCACTTATCGAATGCTGTGGCATTTGTAAACTAGATTTTTCTACCATACCCGGGGTGCCAATATAAAAAACCTCAAGGACTTAGACCCAGTCCCTTATAAAAAACGAACACTGCTCCAAAAAAAGCAGTGTTCGTTTTTTAGAAGAATTTGGCTGATTATTAGAAAAAGTTGACCTCCCCTGAATCGATGTTGTACATCCCTCCAACGATATGAATCTCTCCCTTCTTCTCCATCTCCGCCAACACAGGGCTTTCGCTACGGATCTGATCGATGGTCATCAACACATTTTTTACGGCCACATCATTGACGAAATCGAGGTTGCTGGAATTTCTCAAAGAGGCCTCTTCAGGCTGCTGTACAGCTGCGACTGCCGGTTCAATTTTTTTAATCAACGCAGTCAGGTTTCCTAAACGCGCATGGTCACAAGCACCTTTTACGGCGCCACAAGCTGTATGTCCTAAAACAACTACAAGCTTCGTTCCTGCCAACTTGCATGCAAATTCCATGCTCCCTAAAATATCTTCGTTGACAAAATTTCCGGCGATTCGCACACTAAACAAATCCCCAATTCCTTGGTCAAAAATAAGTTCTGAAGACACCCGGGAATCAATGCAACTCAATACGGTTGCAAAAGGGTATTGCCCTGTACTAGTTGCCGCCACCTGCTGCATCAAATCTCTTGGCGCTTTCTGATTGGCTCTGAATCTTTCGTTTCCTTTTTTCAAAACCTCCAACGAAAGAACTGGAGTCATTTGATCTTGTGTTTCTTTTGTATGTGCATTCATCATTTTTTAGTTTTTTAAATTTTTAAATAGGTATCAATCATCAAACTTTTGGACTCAATTTGAAAAACTGTATAAAACTTTCTGGATTTTCTGCAATGCCCCTTTCTGAAACCAATCGAATGTCAATATTTCGGTTGCGGGCTTTCAGTGAAAAATCTTCGAGAATCTCGATGATATCGTTGTCTAAATAACGTGTTTTACGTACGTCTAACTCGAGTTGTGTCTCTGATGGCAAACGATCCAACTCCTTGAGAATGGCTCCTTTGTTGAAAAAGGTTACTTCTTCTGCCAAAGTCATTTTGATTTTTTGCTTGCCATTGCTTTTATCCTCAATGTGCAAGAAATGGGAATTTTGGAAACTCTTAAAGAGAATGACCACAATTCCAACAGCAAGACCGAGGCCGATACCGACCAACAAATCCGTAAAAACAATCCCCAAAACTGTAACTACAAAAGGAACCGACTGTTTCCAACCCAGTTCATACATTGTTTTGAACAAAGCAGGCTTGGCCAACTTGTAACCAACAATCAATAAAATTGAGGCCAATACAGACAACGGAATTTTATTCAAAAAGTTTGGAATAAGAAGAACGGATATCAGCAACAAAAGCCCGTGTAAAATTGCGGCCATTTTTGTCTTTCCTCCAGACTGGATGTTGGCAGAACTTCTGACAATGACCTGAGTAATGGGCAATCCACCAATCAATCCTGAAATGACATTTCCAGTACCTTGGGCCAGCAATTCTCTGTTTGTGGGCGTCACTCTTTTTCTCGGGTCCAATTTGTCTGTCGCTTCCACACAAAGGAGGGTCTCCAAACTCGCAACAAGTGCAATGGTAAAAGCAGTCACCCAAATTTCTGGATGAGTAATAACGCCAAAATTGGGAAAACTAAACTGAGCCAAAAAGGAAGCTGTGTCATTGGGCACCGGTACACTGACCAAATGCTCCTTGGAAATCTCCCAAGTGCCACTTCCTTCCGAAATCACAAAGTAGACAATCCCTGCAACAACCGCTACCAAAGGACCTTGCACCACCTGAAAGAACTTGCCTTTCTTTGACAAAACCTTGTCCCATAACAATAAAATACCCAAACCAATCGCCGCAATCAGTGTGGCTCCCGGGCTGATAAAAGAAAAGGCATTTGAAATTTCTGAAAACGTATTTTCCCCATCCAGTTGGAAGAAGGCAAAATCCCCTTCAGGATCTTTGTCATAACCAAAAAAATGTGGAATTTGCTTTAGAATGATGATAAATCCTATTCCGGTCAACATGCCTTTGATTACAGAAGACGGAAAATAATACGCAATCACTCCCGCTTTTAAAAGCCCAAAAACCAGTTGGATGATCCCTCCGAGCACCACGGCTAGAAGAAAATTTTCATAGCCTCCTAAAGAACCTATGGCTGTCAATACGATTGCAGCCAAACCTGCTGCGGGACCACTTACACCGACAGAAGAACCGCTCAGCGCTCCTACGATGACACCCCCTACAATCCCCGATATCAAACCCGAAAACAAGGGCGCTCCACTGGCAAGTGCTATTCCCAAACACAAGGGAAGGGCAACAAAAAAAACAACAATACTCGCCGGAAAATCGGCTTTTAAATTTTTAAATGGATTCAAACTGTTCATAATTGTAACTAAATGAGCAAGAACGCTTTTATAAAAAAGGAACGTTGCTCGGTAAATAAATATTTTTTTAAGCTCTTCTTTGGAGAAGTAAAAGGCCACCTAGTAAAGTTGGCACACTACTTCCAAACTAACAGGGTTCAGGAGGAGGAATCGGAATTTCCATGCTACAGTCCCAAACCTGTTCTGCAGAAGTGTAGAAAGCCAGTGCAACTAGCAAAGTGAATTGAGAATCGGAAGAACCTGCCATCTGAAGTTCGAGTTTCTCTTCCGAATCCTTTTCTTGTTTTTCATTTTCATTGGATGTTGTTTCATCATCTGCCTGTACCAATTCCAATTCGTAGTTTTCTATTGACAAAAGAACAACCGCATTGACCAAAGGTTGCAACAACACGACTGCCAACAAAACAATAGCGAGTTGCTTTAAAAAGAAAGAACGATGGGCTTTTTGTAAATTCATTGGATGGTTTTTAACACAAAGTTCTTGTAAAAACGGACGATGCTATTTTCTCCTTTATCAACGTTTGTCAGAGAAGGAAGGTGTGCAGAAAAAAACCGTTGGTTGTGAGCGCCCTCAATGACTGTGAACACCAAGACATGGAAAAATTCAAAATTTGAATTGAACTCTAAGGCAAAGGAGCTCAAGCACTCCACCAAGCGCTTGTAAGCCTTGACATATCCTTTTTCATTGTCCAAGTCTTTCTCCTTGGAATGGGAGGCTTTTAACGACTCTGAAACAATGACTTGAATGTGTGCGGTTAGATTTTCCATAACGAATCATTGCAAATATAATAGTATTACTTTTAGCCTCTAAATGTTTAACTTTTTTTTATCAAAAAGATATAAGAATCCGATCACAAAACCCTTCCCTCTATCAAAAATCCTTCGAAGCTTTCTTCGCTACAAATGCTGCAGCAACCTCGTTTTCTTCAATTTGAAAACTCCTTGAAAATCGGCTGTCAAAGTTAGTGAGGAAAATGAGTTTTTGGCAAACTGACCGGAATTCAATGAAGATTTCAATACCTTTGTTAGGACACCTCTTGTTGGGTTGTCGCCAAAAAAGATGACAGAGACAAAACCTTTGACAGACTACATACAGCAACACATTGCTCTATCCGACGAAGAAAGCTCATTCTTGACTTCCAAAATACATTTGAAAAAATACCGTAAAGGAGATACGCTTTTGCACCAAGGAGACATCTGCAAAACACACTATTTCATTCTCTCTGGTGTCACAAAAACATTTTATTTGAACAAGGCAGGAGCCGAACACATTCTTACCTTTTGCATTGAAAATTGGTGGGCTGCTGATCTCGGAAGTTTGATTTCACAAACTCCGGCAGCATACAACATTCAATGCCTTGAAAACACCTCAATGTTAGAAATCCCGCTCGATGCGATGGAAAACTTATACCTCAAAATTCCAAAATTAGAACGCTTTTTTAGAAAAATTGTGGAACGTGCTTACGTCGCCACCCAAAACCGAATTAGAGGTGCTGTTAGCCTTTCCGCAAAAGAACAATACACAGCCTTTCAAAAGCGCTACCCACAACTCGAACAACGCATCCCTCAATACATGGTTGCCTCCTACCTCGGCATTCAACCCCAATCGCTCAGTAGAATTCGAAAAGAAATAGAAGCCTAAAAATATGAACCTATGTGAATGCACCTCTCTTTTCCCATAGGTACCTTTGCAATGTTCTTTGAACAAAACGAAATACACTCACTTAAAAAACAAACAAAATGAAAAAAATCACAGCAACATTGACACTTGCAGCCACTTTGGTCTTGCAAAGCTTTGCACCACAAAATAACAGCGACGTAAAAGAAGTTTCCATCACAAAGAGTAGTGTTACATGGAAGGGCTACAAAGTCACAGGTTCCCACACCGGAACCATCGCATTGAAATCCGGCTCTTTGTCTTTTGAAGACTCCAAACTCGTAGGAGGTACCTTTGTCATGGACATGAACAGTATCGCATGTACCGATTTGGAAGGGGTCTATAAGGAAAAATTAGAAGGTCATTTGAAGTCAGACGATTTCTTCGGGGTTAAAAACAACCCCACTGCTCGCTTGGTTTTTACCCATGTAACTGCAGGCGACAAGGGCGTCTATACCGTCAAAGGCGATTTGACCATCAAAGGAAAGACAAACAACGTTCTTTTTGACCTTACTGTCAACGAGCACAATGCGACAACAGCTCTAAAAATAAACCGCGCAAAATACGATGTCAAATACGGTTCTACCAGCTTTTTTGAAGGATTGAAAGACAAAGCCATTTACGATGAATTCGACTTGCAGGTAAACTTGGAATTCTAAATAAGGAATCCCAAACTACACTAATGGAGTAAAAAAAGGGCATGGCCCACTCACTCCATTAAAAAAATACGGTTTGTGCATTTTGCGCAAGCCGTTTTTTTTTGGAGCGCTTTTCCCTACCTTTGAGTTCAACAGACAGAGCCCTCGAGATACAAACACCATGCAACAAGAATTAAAAGAGAATTTTGGCCCCCTTTTTGAAAAAGCCCTGCTCGATGAGATTCTCAAAGTAGGAACCTTAAAACACATCCCTGAAGGGGTTGTCCTGATGGATATCGGAGACTATGTCAAAGCGATGCCGCTCTTGATCTCTGGCGCAATAAAAATAGTGCGTGAAGACGAACAAGGAGACGAACTATTGCTGTATTTTGTAGAAAAAGGAAGCACCTGTGCCATGACCTTAACCTGTTGTGTGGGAGAAACCAAAAGTGAAATTCGAGCCCTTACAGAAACGGAAACGGTACTTGTCATGGTCCCCATTGAAAAAATGGAAACATGGGCTGCCAAGTACAAAAGTTGGAGAAAATTTGTCTTTGAAAGTTACCACAATCGGCTGAACGAAATGCTGGCAACGATTGACAACATCGCTTTTTTAAAAATGGACGAACGCCTCTTAAATTTACTAAAAGAAAAAGCGAGGATTGCCAAAGACCAGCGCATTCGAACCACACACCAAGAAATCGCTTTTGAATTGCACACCTCCAGAGTCGTAGTTTCTCGGTTACTAAAAAAATTGGAAAACCTCAACGAACTGACCTTACACAGAAACTACATTCTCCTCAAAAAGAAATGAACTGCTCTGTAACCAATGTTACTGCCAGCTACCGTTCGTGTTTTTATCTTTGCGACACAGAAGAAAAATAAAAACCTTTTCCAAAAGATTGTCTCGTGTATGAAAATAGAACAAATCTATACCGGCTGTTTGGCACAAGCTGCCTATTACATTGAAAGCGAAGGCGAAGTGGCGATCATCGACCCCCTTCGAGAAGTCCAACCCTACCTCGAAAAAGCAAAAGAGGACAAGGCGACAATCAAATACATCTTTGAAACCCATTTCCATGCAGATTTTGTCAGTGGACACCTCAGCCTTTCCAAAGCGACAGCCGCTCCAATTGTCTTTGGCCCCAATGCAGAAACGCATTTCGAATCACTGATCGCAACAGACGGGCAGGAATTTCGCTTGGGAAATGTGACACTCAAAGTCCTGCACACTCCCGGGCATACGCTGGAAAGTACTTGCTACCTATTGAAAGACGAACATGGCAAGGAACGTGCACTTTTTAGTGGAGATACCTTATTTTTAGGGGATGTCGGCAGACCTGACTTGGCTCAAAAATCGGGGGTCCTTAGCGAAAAGGACTTGGCAGGAATGTTGTTCAACAGCTTGCGCACTAAGATCATGCCATTGCCAGATACGGTAGTCATCTACCCGGCCCACGGAGCCGGTTCGGCTTGCGGAAAAAACCTAAGCAAGAAAACGACCGACACCTTGGGCAATCAAAAAAAGACAAATTATGCACTACGTACCTCCATGAGTCAAGAGGAATTTATAGAAGAAGTTACCGCTGGATTGACCGATCCCCCAGCTTATTTCCCTATGAATGTCAAAATGAACAAAGAAGGTTGCGACCCCATAGCTTCTGTTTTAAAACGCGGCACACGTGCATTGTCAGCTAAAGATTTTAAAGCGGTTGCAAACGCTACTGAAGCTATTATCTTGGACATTCGGAGCCAACAAGACTTCGGAAAAGGACACATTCCTGGGGCCGTATTTGTCGGATTGGACGGAAGTTTTGCCCCTTGGGTAGGCGCTTTGATTGCCGATGTACAACAACCCCTTTTGCTAGTTGCACCAATAGGGAGAGAACAAGAGGCAATTACCCGACTCTCAAGAGTCGGATTTGACATCACTTTGGGCTATTTGAAAGGCGGTTTTGAGGCTTGGAAAAAAGCGGGCAAAGAAGTTGACAAAGTCGCATCTATGGATGCCACTGATTTCAAAACCCTTCTGAAAAAGAACAGGGCACCTGTATTTGACGTTCGATCCAAAAGCGAATTTTTCTCCGAGCATGTCTTACAGGCAAACAACAGCCCATTGGCTGCCCTAAACCAACATTTGGAGGACTTTCCTGAAAAAGAAACCTTTTACCTGCACTGTGCTGGAGGCTACCGCAGCATGATCGCCGCTTCCTTTTTAAAGCGAAGAGGCATTCATAATTTTATTGAGGTAGCAGGAGGAATGAAAGCCATCAAAGAGGCTGGTGTATCGCTTTCAGATTACCAATGTCCTTCAAAATCAACGTCTTAAAAACTAACGATTGAAGGCGAGGAATTAACTCTCGTCATAAAAAAATAAGATATTTTCAATACTTTTACACAGTGACTCCCTTAAAAAAACCTCTCTTATGAATTGGATATACGAACCTTGGCCTTGGTACATCGGCGGTCCTTTTATTGCGCTTACTTTATTTTTATTGCTAATGGTCGGTAAAAATTTTGGGATGTCTAGCAACCTGCGTACCCTGTGTACTCTATGCGGAGCAGGAAACACCTCAGAGTTCTTTAAATTCGATTGGAAAGCACAACGTTGGAACTTAGTGGTTGCCCTGGGGGTCTTGATTGGCGGATTTATCGGCACCCATTTTTTAAGCACTGATACAGCTGTAGCAATCAGTTCTAGTACCATTGAAAATTTAAACAACTTGGGATTTAAAAGTGCTGGAGCAGGGTATTTGCCCGAAGAACTTTTTGGTTCCGAATCTTTTCAAAACCCAAAAATCCTTTTGATGCTTATTCTTGGCGGAGTACTTGTCGGCTTTGGAGCTCGGTATTCAGGAGGCTGTACTTCTGGACATGCCATCTCCGGATTGAGCGACCTACAACTGCCTTCCTTGCTCGCCGTAATTGGCTTTTTTATCGGCGGCTTGACCATGGTTCATTTATTATTCCCCCTTATCTTTTAAATTATGAGAACACTTAGTTACTTGAGCATCGGAATCTTTTTTGGAATCACCCTTTTTAAATCAGAAGCCGCATCTTGGTTTCGCATCTATGAGATGTTTCGATTCGAATCCTTTCACATGTATGGAATTATTGGAGCGGCTTTGTGCCTTGGAATTCTTATAACACAGGCAATCAAGCGATTTGAAATCAACTCTTTTTACGGAGAAAAAATTGAATTCAAGCCCAAAGAAAAAAGTGTCAAGCGCTACCTTTATGGAGGCATTTTATTTGGATTGGGATGGGCTTTGGCCGGCGCATGTCCAGGACCGATGTTTGTCCTTTTAGGCGCGGGGTTTTACCCCATTGCCATTGTGATTGCAGCAGCCCTCTTAGGAACCTTCTTGTATGGCGTCTTGAAGGAAAAACTACCTCATTCCTAAGTCTTATAGAGTGTTTCTAATAAGAGACATTCAACGTATTGAACCCAATCAAAAGCTCTTGAGGTTTCGATTTATTTATCCTCCACTTTAAATACCGCTAAAACAGCTCGACAAAAAAGGCCTTTGATTTTTACAAATGTACTTTTAGATACTTGCAGCAGTTCGCGAACGAAAAAAAACTAAGAACTCATCTCTTTTTTGAACGACTCAAAATCAATGCTTTACAATTCTAAAAGTCTTGGATTGTGTACTGTCTGATAGTTGCACAAAATAGATGCCTTTTTTCAAGAAACTAACCTCCATTTGAGCTGCAGTTTTTTGAGCAAATACCAGTTTTCCCATCACGTCATAAACCCGCATGTTCATTTCCAAAGCAGGCCCCACAAAATACAAGTAATCAGTAATCAAGTTGGGATACAACTTTATTTCTTCTACAGGGTCTTCTGGGGTGCTGGCTGTGGCATTGTCAAGCCCAGGTGTCCCATAAGCATCACCACAAAACCAACTCTCTGCCAAAGCATTGTCCAAATCATCACTTTCTAGTAACAATGTAGGTCCCAAACCGTCAGCACATTCGGGCCATGGAGCTTGGGACGTATAGAATACTTCATCTATCAAAACTCCCTTGTCATCAAACAGGCGCACCGCATCTTCCGAACCAAAACCAAAATCAAAATCTCCTATGGCATTGTCTACTGATGGAAAAACCACAGAAAAATCATTGCCATTTTTGACGAGTACCAAGAACCCCTTGCTCGGAATTGTCGTTGCAGCTGGAAGAACAAATGTATTGGTGTCTTTCATATCTTTGAGCACCCAATTGGAAAGGTCCAACGCTGTTTCATTTGGATTGTACAACTCTACCCAATCTCCGGAATCTTTCTGATCGCTGGACTTGTAATTGATTTCATTAATCACTAATTTAAGAGGGGTTTCAGCAGGAACAAAATTCGGACGAATTTGAAAAGAATTTTGCAGATTGACATCGATGCTAGCTTCAGATGTATTATCACTCCCACTCCAATGCGAAAAGACAAATCCAGGAAGCGGAATGGCATGCAAGCGTATCGGAACATTCTGAAAATAAGTGCCAAACCAGGATGCTTGGTCAATTTTTAAATTGTCATTGACTTCGACATAACCCCTGTCTTGTTGGGTGTTGTTGATCGTAAGACGGTGTTCAGC
>Ga0209504_1002065_pt1 | contig 14145 bp, 10 predicted proteins | sample COGITO_mtgs_1005_FD_184791 | JGI IMG/M metagenome (GOLD analysis project Ga0209504, IMG submission 184791) | Pelagic marine microbial communities from North Sea - COGITO_mtgs_100511 (SPAdes) (version 2) | ecosystem: Environmental > Aquatic > Marine > Epipelagic ...
TATGCGATGCTTTCAAGCGCTGTAGACCCTACAAAAATGGGAATGTTTATGGGAATTTTTAACATGTTTATTGTTATACCTCAAATTATAGCAGCCTTAGGATTTATCAATTTTTTATCTAACCAATTAGGCTCTGAGTCGATTAATGCAATGCTTGTTGCAGGAGTTAGTTTAATCGTCGCTGGTCTATGTAATTTTTTAATTACAGATAAAGCGGCCATACGATATCAATCAGAATAACTTTAATTAAATGAATAAAAAGTGTTTCATATTTGACCTTGACGGTGTGATTGTCGATACTGCGAAGTATCATTTTTTAGCATGGAAAAACCTAGCGAATAGCATCGGTGTTGATTTTTCTCATGCACAGAACGAACAATTAAAAGGAGTCAGTCGTCAACGATCTCTAGAGAAAATTTTAGGCTGGGGCAACCAAACATTATCCGATACTGATTTCCAGGATTTAATGGAAAAAAAAAACTCAGAGTATCTAAATTACGTAACAACTATGGGTCGTTCTGAACTACTTCCAGAAGTTGAACGTACCATTCATTTTCTTATTGAAAAGAATCAATATGTCACACTTGGGTCTGCAAGTAAAAACGCTCGACTCATTCTTGAGAAAACAAGTTTAATAGATGCCTTTGATGCCATAGTGGATGGAAATGATGTTTCTGAAGCCAAGCCCAATCCAGAGGTGTTTTTAAAGGCCGCTCAACTTACAAATACACAACCCAACCAGTGCATTGTTTTTGAAGATTCAGTAGCGGGTATTCAGGCTGCGAACGCTGCAGGAATGACTAGCATAGGAATAGGAAATGAATCGATATTAAGTCAAGCAGTATATAATTTTACAGATTTTACAGAAATATCAAATTATTTTTTAGAAGAATTAATAAAGAATTAATAAAAAAATGAATCAAGATTATATAATAGCAGATCCCTGGTCGCTCATCGAACAAGGATTTAACCCCAAACGGGTGGAATCTTCAGAAAGTCTTTTTAGTATAGGAAATGGTGCTTTTGGACAACGAGCCAATTTTGAAGAGAACTACTCAGGCGACACGTTTGAAGGGAGTTATATCGCCGGTGTTTATTATCCAGATAAAACCAAAGTAGGTTGGTGGAAAAATGGTTACCCAGATTACTTTGCAAAGGTCTTAAATGCGCCTAGTTGGATTGGAATTAACGTACGGATAAATGATGAGATATTAGATCTTCATACATGTCTGTCTGTTTCAGGATTTAGACGGGAATTAAATATGAAAGAAGGGTGGTTGTCACGTTCTTTTAAAGCCGTTTTAAAAAATGGTGTTGAGGTATTCGTTTCTAGCTTGCGATTTTTGAGTTTAGATATTGACGAACTTGGAGCTATTCGCTACAAAGTAACCCCACTAAATTCAGATGCCACGATCAGTTTTGAACCGTATCTAGATGCGAGTATAAAAAATAAAGATAGTAATTGGGACGATCAGTTTTGGGAGATCACAAAAATTCATCGCAATTCAGAGCGTTCTTTTATAGTAGCTCAAACCATGAAAACAGCTTTCAAAACCTGTACATTCATGCAGTCTAACTGTTTTTTGAATGAGCAGCCATTAACTCTTACCTCAGAATCTGTAGAAACCAATACTACAATTACAGACCGATATACTCAAAGAGTTGAAAAAGGAACTGTTTTTGAAATTCAAAAGTTTGGAGGTTATACTGTTGAACGTACCCATGGCGATCATCTAGTTAAAGCTGCCAACAACGTATTGGATCAAGTAGAAGCTCAAGGATTTGAACTCCTACTAGCTTCTCAAAAACAGGCTTGGGCATCCATTTGGAATCAAGCGGACATTTCGATAGAGGGAGATGTAAAGGCCCAACAAGCCATTCGGTTTAATATTTTTCAATTGAATCAAACCTATCTTGGAACGGATCCACAATTAAATATTGGTCCGAAAGGGTTTACAGGCGAAAAATATGGCGGCAGTACTTATTGGGATACGGAAGCCTATTGTTTACCTTTTTATATGGCCACAAAAGACCATTTTGTTGCTAGGAAATTATTAGAATACAGATACAATCATTTAGAAAAAGCCATTGAAAATGCCAAAATACTTGGATTTTCAAACGGTGCCGCTCTTTATCCGATGGTGACCATGAATGGAGAAGAGTGCCATAACGAATGGGAAATTACTTTTGAAGAAATTCATAGAAATGGTGCCATTGCTTTTGCGATTTTTAACTATCAACGTTTTACAGGAGATTTTTCTTACACTCTCGAAAAAGGAGTTGAGGTTTTAATCGCTATTGCTAGGTTTTGGATACAACGGTTTAATTATTCTTCTGAAAAGGAACGCTATGTGATGCTTGGAGTGACAGGTCCAAATGAGTACGAAAACAATGTAAACAATAATTTTTATACGAATTATCTTGCTAAATGGTGTTTAGAGTTTACGATAGAAACCCTTCATAAAATAGAACAGGAATATCCTGTAGCGTATCAACACATTCTTGATCTTACACGTATTTCAAATGAAGAAATAGAACAGATGGATCATATTTCTAAAAATATTTATGTACCGTTTTCTGAAAAACACAATGTGTATTTACAACATGACGGATTTTTAGATAAAGAACTTATTCCAGTAGATGATCTGGATGTCAATCAGCGCCCAATCAATCAAAAATGGTCTTGGGATCGAATTTTAAGATCTCCATATATAAAACAAGCAGATACTCTTCAAGCTTTTTATTTTTTTGAAGATCATTTTTCTACCAAACAACTACAAGAACATTTTGATTTTTATGAACCTTTTACGGTTCACGAAAGTTCACTTTCTCCTTGTGTACACAGCATACAAGCGGCAAAGCTCGGACGGATGGATCAAGCCTATCAGTTTTATTTACAAACGGCTCGTTTGGATTTAGATGACTATAACCAAGAAGTTCATGAAGGATTGCACATCACCTCCATGGCAGGAACTTGGATGAGTATTGTGGAAGGATTTGGTGGCATGCGTGTTAAAAATAATACCCTATCATTTACACCTCAAATTCCATCAGAATGGAAAGCCTATTCGTTTAAAGTAAATTTCAGAGGGCAAATTGTTAAGGTCAATGTAACAAACCTTCAAACCACTTTCGAGCTTGAAGGAGGAGAGGCTTTAGATATAATTGTCAACGATTATCCATTAACTATTAGCCCAAAAAATTTAGTAGCTATTTAAAACTATTAATATGAAAAAAATATTTAAAATTGGATTGATGTGTAGTGTTGTATACGTTACATCTTGTTCAAACTTACCATCAACGAACGGGACTGATTTATCTTCTCCGTCTTTAACTCACAACGACATCAATCGCATCGAACCTCCAAATTGGTGGGTCGGTTTTGAGTCTAAGAACTTACAGTTATTAATAAATCATCCAAATATTTCTGAAGCCATTCCACAAATCGATTATAAAGGAGTGTCAATTCATAAAGTCCATAAAGCAGACAGCCCTAATTATTTATTTATAGATTTAATTATTGATGAATCTACTTTGCCTGGCGTTTTTGATATTGTTTTTAATCAATCAAATAAAGAAGGCATGATTCAAAGCTATGAACTTAAAGCAAGAACAAAAATGGCGATTGACTATAAGGGTTTTGACAGTTCGGATGTGATTTATTTAATCACTCCCGATCGGTTTGCAAATGGAGATCCTTCAAATGATATTGACACGTCATTACAAGAAACAACTCTTGATCGTTCTGATGATTATGCACGACACGGAGGCGATATTAAAGGCATCACCAATCATTTGGACTATATAGAAGAGATGGGTTTTACGGCTATATGGTCGAGTCCATTACTCACAAACGACATGCCTCAAGCATCCTATCACGGATATGCAATGACTGATTTTTACAATATTGACCCTCGGTTTGGAAGCTTGATTGATTACAAAGAGTTAGCTCAAAAAGCAGACGAAAAAGGAATAAAATTAATCATGGATCAAGTTGCTAATCATTGTGGAAGTGAACATTGGTGGATGAGTGATTTGCCGTTTAAAAATTGGGTTAATTATCAAGCTGAATTTGAAGCGAAAGCTCCTACTATATATTCAAATCATAGAAGAACGAGCAATCAAGATAGATACGCCTCTAAACAGGACACTAAAGGTCTTACAGATGGTTGGTTCGTATCATCCATGCCCGATTTAAATCAACGCAATCCTTTTATGGCCACCTATATTATTCAAAATAGCATCTGGTGGATTGAAGCTTTTGACCTCGGAGGAATTCGACAAGATACTTACCCGTATCCCGATAAAAATTTCATGAGCGCTTGGGCAGGTGCTATTATGAACGAGTATCCAAACTTTAGCATCGTAGGCGAGGAGTGGAGCTATAACCCTTTACTTATTGGGTATTGGCAAAAAGGAGCCAACAACAAAGATGGTTATGACTCTAACTTAAAATCGTCCATGGATTTTGCCATGCAAAAACAGATTGTAGATGGACTGAAGGAACCAGAGACTTGGGACTTAGGTTTGGTTAAAATGTATGAAGGTTTAGCCAATGACTTCCATTATGCAAGTCCTAAGGATCTTATGATTTTTACTGATAATCATGATATGAGTCGGGTTTTCACCCAATTTGATGGGGATATGTCCAACACCAAAATGGCGCTTAGTTATTTACTGATGTTACCTCGAATTCCACAAATTTACTATGGAACAGAAATAGTCATGGATGATTTTGAAAAACCTGGCGACCATGGCCTCATTCGTACCGATTTCCCTGGCGGATGGAAAGGAGATGCCACCAACGGGTTTACGGGTAATGGCTTGTCTGAGCCTCAGAAAGAAATGCAACTCTATCTAAAAAAATTACTTAATTACCGTAAAAACAGCCTCGCAATTCATAAGGGTACAACAATACATTTCGCTCCATTTATGGGAACTTATTTTTTGTTTAGATCCTTTGAAGATGAAACGGTCGTCATAATTATCAATAAAAACGAATCACCCATTACAATCGATTTAAAAAGGTATTCAGAAATGGGTCTAAATGGAACAACTTTAAGAAATGTCATAAACGATGATTTGATTGAATGGGACAATAAGATTCAATTGACTTCCAAAGGATGTTTAGTACTGACCACTAAAAAAAGTAACTAATGAAACTACCAATATTCTCTTTAGGCTTACTGTTTTTAATGTGTAGTTTACACAGTACAGCCATGAGTCAATCCAAAGATTCCATTACAATTCGGGTCGTGGAACCTTCAGAGGCGGTTGTTGGTAATTTACAGAGAATTAAAAAATTCCCATCCAAATTAATCACTCCAAGAACAGTAGATGTTTGGTTGCCGGAGTCCTATAGCCCTCAAAAAAAATATGCAGTCTTATACATGAACGATGGACAAATGCTTTTTGATGCCAGTAAAACTTGGAATCAACAAGAGTGGGGAGTCGATGAGCATATAGACCAACTCTTAAAAAACAACGCAATTAAGGAAACGATTGTGGTGGGTATTTGGAATGTAGGATTTGAAAGAAATAGCAATTATTTCCCTCAAGAAGTGTATAATCAATTAGCAGATACAGACGTTCAGGCTTTAACAAAAATGCTTGAAAAGCAAGGGAATTCAATAACGATTACTTCAGATAATTACCTGAAATTTTTAGTGGAAGAATTAAAACCTTTTATCGATGAAAATTATGCGACTCTTTCCGATTATAAAAACACTTCAATAATGGGATCCAGTCGTGGCGGATTAATATCCATGTATGCCCTTTGTGAATATCCTCAAGTTTTTGGGGCTGCAGCTTGTTTGTCAACTCATTGGATTGGAACCTATACCAACGTTGAGAAGAATCAAATCCCCTATGCAATGTTTGAATATCTTTCTAAACATTTACCCAGCCCTAAAACCCATAAAATTTATTTCGATTATGGAACTAAAACATTGGATGCTCTGTATTTGCCTTATCAAGAAATGGTTGACACGGTTTTAAATCTAAAAGGATTTGACGATTCAAATTTTTTAAATCTTAGATTTGAAGATGCAGACCATTCTGAAAAATCTTGGAATAAACGCTTAGATACCCCACTGAAATTTTTATTAGACACGCGCTATGAATAAATCTCTTTTGTTCTCTCTTTTGCTGATTTGCACTTTTGTAAGTGCTCAAAATACGCAACGCCAATATCAATCTTCATATCTAAATGATGATCATCATTTGGAAGTTTATGTAAGTGATGGGATGTATGAGTTTACGCCTTACACATCTAAAATTATGGAAACTTCATTTTTTCCAAATAACAAACCAAAAGTTGGTCGTTCTCATGCGGTCGTTCTCAGTCCATCAGGCAATAAAACGGATTTAGTTGAAACACCTAATTCTGTAATATATAGCACTTCTGGAATGGTGGTAACTATCATAAAATCTCCGTTTCAAATACAATACCATTATAAAACAAAACCCCTTATTTCGGAAGCCCAAGGATATGTGAAGACCGATAGTTTAGAAACCATTCAATTTAATTTAAATCCAGAAGAAATTTTGTATGGTGGAGGCGCTAGAGCGTTAGGGATGAACCGAAGAGGGTATCGATTGCAGCTATACAATAAAGCGCATTATGGCTACGAGACACATTCTGAATTGATGAATTACACCATGCCTATCGTTCTTTCTTCGGAGCAGTATATGATTCATTTTGATAATGCACCTATTGGGTTTTTAGATTTGGATAGTAAGCACACAAATAAACTTACTTACGAAACTATTTCGGGTCGAATGACCTATCAAATTATAGCGGGAGATTCGTGGATGGATTTGATTGAGAGTTATACCAGTCTTACAGGAAAACAGCCAATTCCACCTCGTTGGTCCTTGGGTAATTTCTCAAGCCGTTTTGGATACCATTCACAGGCGGAAGCAGAATCTGCAATTCAAAAATTTAAGGATGCAAACATACCTGTTGATGCTATTATTTTAGATTTATATTGGTTTGGTAAAGACATCAAAGGCACTATGGGCAACTTGGAAGTCTTTAGAGATTCTTTTCCCGATTTTGAAGGCATGGTAAAACGGTTTAAATCGAAAGGTGTTAAGACCATTACCATTACAGAGCCTTTTGTATTGACAACTTCAAAACGATGGGATGAAGCTGTTGAAAAGGACGTGCTTGCTAAAGATACTTTAGGCAATCCTTACAAATATGATTTCTATTTTGGGAATACAGGACTGATAGATATATACAACCCCAAAGGAAAAAAATGGTTTTGGCATATTTACAAAGATTTACATGCTAAGGGAGTCGTTGGTATTTGGGGAGATTTAGGCGAGCCTGAAGTACATCCAACTGATTTAAGACATTTTAATGCGACAGCCGATGAGGTGCATAATATCTATGGACATGATTGGGCAAAATTAATATTTGATGGTTATGCTAAAGATTTCCCAGACGAACGGCCTTTTATTTTAATGCGTGCCGCTTATTCTGGATCGCAACGATTTGGCTTAATTCCATGGTCTGGGGACGTCAATCGTTCTTGGGGAGGATTGCAGTCTCAACCCGAAATTGCGCTCCAAATGGGAATGCAAGGTTTAGGCTATATGCATTCTGATTTAGGGGGATTTGCAGGCGCAAATTTAGATGATGAACTGTATGTTCGTTGGCTTCAATACGGGGTGTTTCAACCCATTTTCAGACCACATGCACAAGAAGAAGTTGCAAGTGAACCCGTTCATAGATCTACAGAGGCTATGAGTTTTGCAAAAACAGCAATCGAATTACGCTACAAATTACTTCCTTACAATTATAACGTATCTTTTCAAAACCATAGAGATGGAACTCCACTTATGCGACCCTTGTTTTTTGAAGATGCCAATCCTGAACTATTAACAGAAGCAAAAACATATTTCTGGGGCGATGATTTTCTAATTTCACCTGTTTTAAATCCAGAGATAATTCAACAAGATGTTTACTTTCCCTCAAACTCAAAATGGGTTGATTTTTATACAGAACAAGTTGTTCAAGGTGGGCAATCAAAATCGGTGCAACTATCCAATGCGTATATACCTACTTATGTAAGAGTAGGTGCTTTTATTCCGATGGTTCAGTCCCTACAAACTACAGACACCTATGACGCTAAAACACTAGATATACATTACTATCATGATCCTTCTGTGTTAAGATCAGAACGTCAATTCTATAACGATGATGGAACTACCGCAGATGCTTATGAAAAAGGGATGTTTGAACTTTTAAACTTTGAATCTAGTTTCAAAAAAGGAAAAATTGTAATTATTTTTAAATCGGATAATGGCCTGAATTTTATGCCAAATTATAAACAAATCAACCTTATTATTCATAATTTAAAAACAAATCCAAGACGTGTTTCTGTAAATGGAACGCGTATCCAAAATCATAAAAAAACATCAAATAATCAACTAGTCATTCCAGTGTTTTGGGATACTAAAAATACACTTAAAATTAAAATTAATTAAAACACATACTCATGAAAAAAATCAGTTTTTTCCTTATTATAGGGCTCTTATTATTGACTTGTAAAAATCAAACAACTAATGTAGAATCCTCTAAATTGCAGTACAAGCCCATAAGCGACGTAGTTTTAGAAACCGCTGTTATTTATGAAGCGAATATTCGTCAATATTCAGAATCGGGTACTTTCACGGATTTTACCAAAGACATTCCAAACTTAAAACAGTTAGGCGTGAAGGTGATATGGTTGATGCCTATTTTTCCAATTTCAGAAACCAAACGAAAAGCGACGGGAGGGGAATTTGCGTCTTTAATAGAGGATGAAACTGAACGTGAGAAAATGCTTGGAAGCTATTATGCAGTGACCGATTTCACCAAAGTAAACCCTGAATTTGGAACTTTAGAAGATTTTAGAGCCTTAATAAAAACGGCCCATGAAAATGATATTTATGTGATTCTTGATTGGGTTCCTAACCATACAGGTTGGGATCATACTTGGCTTAAAACAAATCCGGAATACTACACGCAAAATGAAGTGGGTGATGTCATAGATCCAATCAATCCTGATACAGGTGAATCATGGGGATGGCAAGATGTTGCAGATTTAAACTACGACAATAAAGAGATGCGTGCTGAGATGATTGAGGATATGTTGTTTTGGATTACTCAAGAAAATATTGACGGGTTCCGTTGCGATGTTGCGAGTGCTGTTCCTTTAGACTTTTGGAAAGATGCAATTGCTAAATTAAGAGCTGAAAAGGAAATTTTCATGCTTGCAGAAGCAGGAGAAGCTAATTTAGTAGAAGGCACGGAGTTGTTTGACATGGTTTATGGATGGGACCGTCATCACGTGTTTAATGAAATGGCAAAATCTGATGATGCCGTCAACTTATGGAAAGAGAGTATTAAGCGAGATACGAACCTTTATGAAGCCGATGATATTATAATGACTTTTGTAACAAACCACGATGAGAATTCTTGGAATGGAACGGTTAGAGAACGTATGGGAGATGCTGCGGAGTTATTGACAGCTTTAAGTTTTGTAGTGCCAGGAATGCCTTTAATTTATTCAGGACAAGAATATGATTTAGACCATCGTCTTTTGTTTTTTGAGAAAGATCAAATCCCTTCAGGTAAGGCAGTTATGTGGCCCCTTCTAGAAAAATTAGGACAGCTGAAAAACACAAATCCTGCATTAAATGGCGGTAAAAACCCAGCTACCTATACGGACATTGAAACAGCTAATTCCAAAGTTTTGGTTTTCAGCAGAGAAAAAAATAAGCATAAAATAGTTTTTATTGGCAACTTTTCTGGTGAAAAACAAACTTTAGAAAACCCCTCTATGGGGGCTTTGGATTATGATTCAGAACTAAAAATTAATGATAAAATATTGACTTTAGAGCCTTGGGGGTTTAGAATATTTCTTCAAAATTAAATATATAATTTGCTCTTATTATCATTAAACAGATAGTAACAGTTTAGCGGAAACGCATAAGGAAAAGCCAACTTTTTCGGTGAGAATTTAAAATTATTTTTATTCAGTTTTAAATTCTCTCAATACAGGTAATGCCTTGCTTTCAAAGTCAAATAATGCTTGGTTTTCCCAAGAAGAAGCGTCAATAGATTGATTGCCTTTCCACGAAATTAATTCACCACCCCAATAACAAAAACCAATCCCATTTTCTACGTCATTCGTTAGTTGTTTAATTTTCTTTAAAAATTCTCTTTGCCCTTCAATTGTTGCTGGATATGCGGGTAAAATAAGTTGTTCATCTAAACCTACAATATTATTTGTCCAATCGTTCCATTCAAGTGTAAAAGGATAGGCTGTTTCGGCAATTAAGATATTCTTATTATGATTATTACTTAATAACTCCATTTTAGTTTTTAGATTTTCTAAAGATTTACCATGCCATATTGGATAATAAGAAAGACCTATGATGTCATAATCTAGAGTGCTTACCTGGTTGAAAAACCAATCCGAATTATCTATTCCAGCAAAATGTAAAATTATTTTAGTGATATTTGAATTAGTTCTTACTGCTGAAATCCCCATTTTCATTAGTTCGATAAAATTCTGATGATTATTTGAAATATGCCCATAAGGATGAAGAAACCCAGAATTAATTTCATTCCCGATTTGAATATAGTTAGGTTCTAGTTCTGTCACCACTCTTTTTGTGTAGTTGAAAACACTATCCTTTAAAGTAGTGAAACTTATCTCTTGCCATTGGGTTGGTGTATCTTGATGCTCTGGATCTGCCCAACTGTCTGAATAATGAAGAGTTAACCAAGTTTTAAATCCATTAGCTTTTAGGGTTTCGGAAAACTGCTTTACTTCGTTAAACCCAGAGTGTTCATTAGTTGGATTTACCCAAAGTCTCAATCTAACAGTATTTATTCCATTTTCTTTTAGTATTAGTAAGAAGTTTTTCTGATTTTCATCCAAATCATAAAATATTGGATTTAAATTTGATATTTCTGGATAACTTGAAATGTCAACAGCAGAAATAAATTCTGAACCTTTGTTATTTAACTTTGGTACAATAAGATCTTCTTTATTACAAGAAATTAATATCAAAAATGATGCTAATAGTTGGATTTTAATATTCATTTTTAAAATTAGTGGTAACTAGTGGTTGAACTTTTTATTCTATTTTTATTTAGACAGGTTGATTTGTTTTGTCTTATATAATTTAGAAATGTACAAAATTTAATTATTATGCAATTACAATTGATAGACCTAAAAACCCTTTGTTTCACAAGGGCTTCACTGCCATTCAATTTAAAGTTGAAAAAACACATAAACTTAGAAGGGGAGCAGAAGTCGGTTTAGTTCCTAGTGCGATCACAAATAACTTAATTTAGTTGATTTTTCTACCAAAAAATAATTAATTGCGATTTTCGCCAATTATTGCAGATAAAATGTATGAAACCCTTTTTTAAATAATTTAGTCCATATAAATTTGAAAACAAGAATAATAAAAAAGGATTGAAATCAACTTTAAAAATATATAAATCAACGTTAACGACTTGTTATCAACCTGTTAACAAGATGTTCACTTAATATGTAAATTATGAATTTAGAACAAAATAAGTTTAAAACCATCACTATTGGAACTCGCGTCACTGCAATACAAAAAAAAATATATTTAGAAATTGCCAAAAAAAATAATTTATGTTTGTCAGAATGGATTTTCTCTCTTTTGCAAATGTATTCCAATGGCTATGAATCCTACGGCAAACCACTTTATGAAATGATAGCAAAGGATGAAGTGATTGAAAAATTACATTTAAAAATAAAATCATTAAAAAAGTCCAGAAATAACGACTTTCAAACTATTCAATGTTTAATTAATAAAATAGATCGTTTAGAAAATAGACTAAACTTTGCTCAGACATTTTCAGCTATTAAAACGCAACATATCGATATTTTGAATGATCAAATTATAAACTCTTAATTTATTTGTAATATTACAAATAAGTTGTATATTTAATTCTATAAATTTAAAAAATGGAAATAGATCTAACAGCTTTTTATGGAAACAAATCGTTACCCCAAGAATTTAGAACCTACATATACACTCCTTTTTTATTAAAGACCCGATTAAATATCGTCTATACAGACCTCATAAATTGGGAACGTTCAGGTCTGTTAAATATCGACTATGGTGTGGATATAGACAAAACGCAGTACAAATCCACAGCCTTGTGCTTTATGGAATATGTATGGCTCAGTATCATCGCTGAATTACGTTCCTTTGGATTTAGCTATGACCAGATAAATGAATTTGGAGAGTTGCTCACACAACCTATAACCGTAACGATGTTAAAAGCCGCCTATGAAGGCAATCCCCATTTTTTTGAAGCGACCTATGACTCAAATAATGCGAAAGCCAATTTAAAAAAACTAAAAGAATTTAAAACAAGCCAAACATCATCCTATATTACCTTATTAGAATATCTGGTCAAAGACACCATTTTAAACAAACAACAGCTAAGAATACTATTTTTCAAAAACCCAACCGCTTTTGAAATTGTAAATAAATCCAGCCTTTTGGAAATGAACGCCAATCCCAATCCAGAATTAAAAGCAAAATTCAATCAAAAAATAGATCAATCGCATTTTAGCTTCTCATTAAGCGCCCTCACACAAAAATACCTAGACACAGCACATACAGACTTTTCATCTGATCATTTAGATATTTTAAGCCCCGTAGAACATAAAATCATGACACTCATCCGACAACGCTACAATCAGCTCTTGGATGTAAAAATTAGTTACCAAAATAAATCAGCCATTCGTATCGAATTAAAAACCCTTCAAAAATCCATAGCAGAGAAGCGTATCATAGAATACTTAAACAAAGGCGATTACGGTACTTTAGAATTTAAAGCTGTAGACGGAAATATTATCCGCTTTGAAAAAACAGAAACACATAAATTATAAAATAACACTAGAAAACAGATACTCAAACCACGAGATCAACCAGCTACAAGCAACCCCTATTGAATCCCTCAAAGGAATTGCACGTGTCTAAAAAACATGTTAAGTATAACGAAAGCAAAAACACTATTAAACAAAAACCAAGAACACCAATTAACAAACCAGGAAGTCGAACAAGTGATTGCATTTTTAACCCTTTTAGGACAGATAAGAATGCGCACCCTTAAAACCCAAGAGAAATGAAACGTGCAATTATCATGTCCCGCGTCAGCAGCGAAGAACAAGCTAAAGGTTTTAGTTTGTCTGTTCAGTTAGAACAACTAACGAACTATTGTCAACGTCATTCCCTAGAAATTGTTCAGCATTACAGAGAAGACCACTCAGCTAAAGACTTTAACCGTCCAGAGTTCAAGAAACTCTTAGCCTTTGCTAAAAAGAACAAAGGAACCATTGATTACCTACTAGTCACCACTTGGGACCGTTTTTCTAGAAATGTAACCGATTCATTTGTGATGATTCGGCAACTAAAAAACATCGGTATAGAAGTACAAGCCATTGAACAACCCATAGATTTCACCATTCCAGAAAGTAAAGCGATGCTAGCAATTAACCTAGTATTTCCTGAAATCGATAACGACCGTAGATCTATTAAAATCAGAGGTGGCATAAGAGGCTCTTTAAAAGCAGGGCGCTGGTGTAGGCGAGCACCTATAGGATATCAAAACAAACGAGACGTCCAGAACAAGCCAATTATGATACCAAGCGATAAAGCCCCTTTTATTCAATATGCTTTTGATGCCATTGAAAAAGGAAAAAACCAATCTCTAATACGTCAAGAACTTCTAAAGAAAGGCTATAAAATTAGTAGAAACAATATGTCTTTGTTACTAAGAAACCCAATTTATATTGGTAAAATAATACTTCCAGCCCATCAAGACGAAAAAGAAACCTTGATAGAAGCAATACACGAGTCCATAATAAGTGAACGTCAATTTTATAATGTTCAAAACATACTTCAAAATAGAAGGCGAAAACAAAAAAAACCCATCTATAATTCATTGCGAGAGGAGCTCCCTTTAAGAGGCAAGTTACACTGCTCAAAATGTGATTCAAAAATGACAGGCAGCCCATCACGAAGCAGTAATGGAACCCAATATTTCTATTACCATTGCAACTATTGCAAAAAAGAACGCTACAATGCACACCT